>ERZ724516.850-NODE-850-length-18350-cov-4.889861_pt1 | contig 18350 bp, 15 predicted proteins | sample MGYA00376049_ERZ724516 | MGnify/ENA primary metagenome ERZ724516 (study PRJEB28724, sample SAMN07190886) | activated sludge metagenome | isolation source: activated sludge of sewage treatment plant in Hong Hong | place: USA: Christiansburg, Virginia | collected... | reverse complement strand
GCAATCTTAGCTCTGGCTTCCGAAATTCCCGGGAAGAACCCAAAACAACATCGAAACGAGCCCTGTAATTCTTTTTCTACTTCACCGCCAAGGCTCTTCGCAATGAAGCACCTTCACTGTATCTTACCGAAATGGGAAAGGCAAGCGCGAAATCGTCTCCCAAAAACCTCTTGGGTCCGCGTGGATTCGCTTCCGACCGCGTTTAGTAGGCCGCCGGAGCCGACAACGGGCGGCTGGAATATAAGGGAGCCGCATTAAAATTATCGAAGCGGGCCGACGCGTCCCCCCTCACTAACATCCCCACCTGACCGACTCCAAGCGCCTGATCTTCAACGGATAATGCCAGACTGCCGTCAAAAAATGTCTCGACGAAATCTTTGCTGATGATCGTGTTCCGCTGCACGCGAAGGGTGTGCCATTCAACCGGCTTGACCTTGATCGCCCCCCTGCCGAGAACCGACTCTTTTCCGTCGATCACCCGCACCACCTGAATGATTTTCTGAGACACATCGACCAGGGTGGCATAATAATTCTGGGCATCTTTCATACCGAACACCACACCGACCTGCCCGACGGCAGCACCGGCTCCCTGCTGAATGCGAACAACCAGATCGGGGTACTCGTACAGAAACCCCTGCGCCACAAGCATTTCGTGACACCCTCCGCAGCTGGAGGTCCCGAGCACCACGTTGGGAGCGGAAGGCACGGCTGCTTGGGCCTCGACCTTCCATGCCCCTTGCTGTTGAGCTCCTGACGCCACGGCAGTGAACCCCTTCGGAACAGATCCCACGTCATCCTTGTCAAAGGTCCAATCGTTGAACAGTTGGGGATTGGCCTGTTGCCGCAGATGCTCCGCTTTCTCCGTAGACGTTTCCCTCGGCACCGCCCATGCCGTTCCTATCCCGCTGGTCAAGACACCCGCGACGACCACGAGGCGGACACACCGTACCGCCCTGTTAAAAAATGTGACACCGCCGCCTTGACCGTCGTAACCAACCTGTATCCGCCTATCGCGCTCACATCCATAGTCCACGGAAATACTCCTCCTCAAGCGGACCTCACGATTTCGGATGCGCTGACTTGATTTGGATGATGTCCTGCTGATACCGATCGCGTTCAGCCAGGATCTTCTTCCGTCGCCATCCGCGTAGCGTCCACCATTTTATTTTATCCATGAATGTCACCATGGGCGGAGGCACACTGCCCGCCGGCCCATGCTGAAATTCATAGCCCTGATGCGTCCCCTGATTGTCTCGAAACCGCGCATACTGATAGTCGTAGAGACCTTTTCCCTGCTCTGCCATAGCTGATTCCTTTTGCGTTATCGGTCGAGTCGCTCTCGCGATCCGGAACCGCCTCATACGGAAGCTGGTTTGTGGCCGGCCCGGGAGTTGATAGTACCTTGAGCCCTTCGCTCTCTGCAACGGGGCTCTTCCCTTATGCTATAGTGCCTCATTCAGAAGCCGATGCCTGAATCACTATGGATCTTCGACAGCATCCGCCTCGGCGATGGAGCGACACCGCAGCCGGTTTGATCTGGCTGCCTCGCCTGATCGACAAGGTCCGAGCGTTTCAGGCCGGAACCCTCGGCACCTATGCCTATCCCTCTGCCTTGGACCAATCCTTCATGCGGCACCTCCGACTCGCACCGGCCCAGATTGAGTCGCTTGTTCGTGAGCTGACCTCGGATGAGGCGATCGGCGCGGCCCTTCGGCGACACATTCCACTCAGCACCGAAGAAATCCAGGTGCGATGCGCAGCCTTTCAGACCAAATATCGATGGGCATTCGCCGTGCTCGACCGGGATGACGGCTATACCCGCGGCATCGGGTATCCGCTCCCACAGTTTCTGCAACGACCGCTCTGGCGCTGGTATCAACGCTGGTCGGCCCAGAAGGCGAACGCCACCTCAATCTGATGCCATTCGTACACGCCACCCATCGCAGGAAACGAGCCTCATCCTGCAAGAGCCGAGGCCCAAGTCTAGTCCGGCACTTGATCGCCATGCTCTGGCTCGCGCTGACGCCTGCTATGGTCCTGGCCGAAAACCAGCCGGAGCTCCCTGCGTTGATCACGTCATCATTTGATCTCATATCCAGCCAGCGCATGCTGGAGGATGTCCGCACGCTGAGCGGACCAACCTTCAATGGCCGTCAAACCGGCACACCAGACGACCTGGCTTCCGCCGAGTTCGTCCGACAACGCTTTCTCGCCCTGCACCGATCACAACCAACGTCGCCGCAACAAGGCACTGAGTCTCATGGCGTCCAGGACCAGATTCACATCCAGGCCACTCCCCACCGGCCAACAATTGTCGACGAACATTCGCTCCTGCAGCTGAACTTCTCTCCCGATTCGCCGCCGGACCAGATCGGACCCGACTACCTCCCCGTCCTCGACTCCCCTTCGGCCGACCTGCGCGCACCGGTCGTGTTTGTCGGGTACGGAATTGCTGACTCGGAAGGTGGATTCGATGACTATGCAGGCCTTGATGTTCGCGACAAGGTGGTGCTGTTTCTCCGCGGCAAACCGGAGCGGTATTCCAAACAGGTCTCACATGCGGATAAAGTCCATGCCGCTCACGCCCACGGCGCACTCGCCTACCTCACAGCCACCGGGCCAATCCTTAACGCCTATGAAGCGCGCCGCGGAGTCACGGGTCGACCGAGCGCCTTTTACGGACTAACAGATCCTCAACGCACGATTCCCGGCGCCTGGATCAGTACCACTCGTGCGATAGCCATACTCCAAGCTGCCCCATCAGCCAACGGCGATCGACTGCGCACCTTGCAGCACAATCTCAATGAAGGCCACACTCCGCAATCGGCCGCGACGGATACGATTGTCACCATGCGTTGGCATAGCGCCGCGCAGGACGGCATGCTCCATAACGTGGTCTTCACCCTGCCGGGAGGCGGCGGGTCGATGACAGAAGAAGCGATCGTCGTGGGTGCGCATCGTGATCATTTCGGGAAACAAGGCGGACTGCTATTCGCCGGAGCCGACGACAACGCCTCCGGCACAGCGGTGCTGCTGGAAGTGGCTCGCGTGCTCCACGCCAGACCGGTCACACCGAAACGGTCGATTGTCTTGATATCGTTCAGCGGAGAAGAACAGGGGTTGTTAGGCTCTAAATTCTATCTCAGCCAGCCGGCCGTGCCCTTACGCTCGACGCTGGCGATGATCAACGTCGACCACGCAGCAATTGGAAACGGACGCCTGACCATCGGCGTCACCGGCATGGAGAAAACCGCCGCACAGCAGGCCGGGCAAACGGCAGGACTAGCTGACCGCCTGGATGTCTTTGGCTTTTTCCCGGGGGGGGATCATGTACCGTTCAAGGAGGCCGGAATTCCCACGGTCACGGTCGTGAGCGGCGGAGTGCATCCCCATTTTCACCAACCCACAGATACGGCCGACACGGTGAATCCCGACATTCTTGCAGCGGCCGCCCGATATGTCCTCGCGATGCTCTGGCAGCTGGCTGACGCGCCATAGGCCAGCTTAGCCATCCACGCCTTGCTTTGCTACTTCACCGAGACCACCTCGACTTTACCGACACGCCGGATGACGGTGATGCCGACATCCAGGTCATGCCGCCGGAGCAACAGGTCCACCGACGCCGTGCCGACCGTCAAGTTCTTGATCTGCATCTTGTCGATAAAATCCGGAAGGATGGGGTGATTGAAGATCACCTTCTGCTCAGACGCGACAATCGATAAGCCCAGACAGGCCTGCAGGACCATAAACGCCGATCCGGCCGCCCAGGCCTGCGGATTACACGCGACGGGATAGCGTGTGAGGCCTTGACCGGGTCGACGGACAAACCCGCAAAACAGTTCAGGCAAGCGGTGAAAATCGAGGACCAGACTGACTTCGAACATCCCGGTCATGATTTTTTCCACGCCGGACTTGAGGCCATAGCGCGCGAGACCAACGGCGATCATCGCATTATCATGCGGCCAGATCGAGCCGTTGTGGTACGACATCGGATTATACCGACGTTCGGAATCGGCCAGGGTGCGCACGCCCCACCCGCTGAATAACTCATCGGACATCAGCGTCTCCGCGACGCGCCGGGCATGCTCATCACTGGCGATACCCGTGTAGAGACAGTGACCGGCATTCGACGTCTTCACCTCACAGGGTCGCTTCTGACCATCCAAGGCAAGCGCATAGGTCGACGAGGCTTCGCACCAGAATGCCTCCTCGAACCGTTCCTTGAGTGAGCGGGCCTGCCGTCGAAGCTGGCTGGCGCGATCAACGTAGCCTAACGCCTCCGCAAGTTTCGACGCCTGCACCTTCGCGTCATACACATACCCCTGCACTTCGCACAACGCGATCGGCCCTTCGGCCAATGATCCGTCCGCATGCGAGATGGAATCATGGGAATCTTTCCAGCCCTGATTGTCCAACCCCGTGGGCGATTTCCGCACATACTCGACGAAGCCATCCCGATCGGGATCTCCGAACGTGTCCATCCACGTCAAAGCCGCTTCGAGATTGGGCCAGATGGATTGAATAAAAGGCAGGTCTGCCGTGCGCTCGTAATAGGCACCCGCCAGCATGACGAACAACGGCGTGGAGTCGACACTGCCATAATAGAGCCCGAAGGGAATTTCGTGTAACGCCGCCATTTCCCCCTTGCGGGTTTCATGGAGAATCTTCCCTGGCTCAGCATCCTGCGCGGGATTGACCTCCTTAGCCTGGGTCGAGGCCAGATAGGCCAACACCCCACGCGACAATTCCGGCCTGATCCACAAACACTCCAGCGCCGTGATCACGCCATCCCGGCCGAAGGGCGTGCTGAACCAGGGCACGCCGGCGTAGGGATACGGACCTTCGCTCGTATCGGTCACCATCATGCGAACGTCCAACACGGAACGATTCCACCACTCATTGAACTGGGCGTTGGAGGTCTGAATGGTACAGTCCTCCGTCTGCTCGGCGCCGAATGCCAAACCGGCTTCCGCCATCGCCGCGTCATACGATAAAAGCGGCCGGTGGCTGTGCACCTCATCACAGGCCACCATCACCGCCACGGCAATCTCCCCTTTCGGCTCCAGCTCGATGCCGAAGGTGGCTTGTGAGGCGGTAATCTCCAACGGCTCCGGCGCAAACTGAATCCGCGCTTCCCGCGTCACTTCATCCAGCCCTTCGTACCGTAACACCAGCAGATCTTTCCGTAAGATGTTCGGCAACATGCGGCCTTTACGCTCGCGCTTTTTCCCGCGTACCTCAAAGATGTCGGCGAAATCGGCCTCGAACCGGATCGAGAGGGTCATTTTGACGGGTGCCAGGCTGTAGTTCGACAGACGAAACCGCTCATAACTCACGCCGTTCCAGAGAAAACGCGAGCGAAAGACATGCACGCTTCCGCGCGGGATAGCGATGCGCCCGTCCCGATACAGGTCGGGATTCGTCAGGTCAACGGCCAGCAAGGCATTGTCTTCCTTCACCGTCGAGCTCAGCAGCATCGGCCGGTCATTATTCAGAAATACTTCCTGCCGCGAGAGGAACCGGGTCCCTTGATGGAACACACCTTGTGTGCCCCGGCCCACCGGCTGAATGTCGCCATACCGGTCGAACACGCCGAAGGTTTCTCCATGCTTGAGCACACGCGTCCGGTCATCGGCCATCGATGAACTGGCCAGGATATAAAACTGATCATTGACGCTAATGATTTCTTCCACGTTTTCCTCCCGTCATCCCTGAACGACCGATGCGATCTATGCGGCCTTCGCCATCACGCCCCACCGGCTGCTGCCTTCTGCTCGCTTCGTGTATGTATCGCGCGTCTGAGACGTTGCGATGCCGTGATCCGGATGTGGACTCAATGACTCGTCGGCTGCGTCATCATGACGACAGGCCCGGCCGTCGCTTCGGCAGGATTGCTCGTCTCCGCCCAGTTGACCTGTACCCAACGGGCGACTCGCATGGACACCAGCGCCGACAAAAAGAGACCGACCCCGATTCCAAAGACACTAGGGCGCTCGCCGAATTCCTGCGTCACCCAGCCGAAGATCGTCATGCCGGCGATGGCGGAGGTCATCGCCCCGAGATTGTAGATTGCCAACACCCGCCCCAGTAGCGTTGTCGGCGAGATTTCCTGCAAGACCCCCCAGGCCACCGGCGTGAGCGTGCCGGCGCCCATTCCGATGATGACCATGAGCGCGGCGGCCACCAACCGGTTGGACGTGAAGAGCAAGCCCAGCAGCGTCAGACCGCTGATGAAACTAGACACGGCCATTAATTGGATCCGCTTGGGCAGCGACCAGGACGACAACGACACAAGCCCCAGCGAGACCAAGAGCAATCCCACACCGAAGGCCGACCACAAGTACCCGACCTCGATCGGCCCCAGGTCGAGCAGCTTCTTCCCGAACACCGGAAAGAGCGTGCTGAATGCACTGGTGGCAAAGGTATACATGGAGGCTGCGCCAATCAACATGAGGATGACCCGTTGCCGATGGAGCACATACTGAAACCCCTCCACCACATCCCGCATCGTGCCGGCCAACGAGCCTCCTCCAGCCGGCACCGCTTCCGTGCGCGGAAACCGAATGAACAGAAAACAGAGCGCCGAAATCACATAGCTGACCGCGTTCACGCAGAGCACTTCCTGAGAACTCATGGTCGCAATGCCGACCCCGCTCAACGCCGGGCCGACGATGATGCCGATACTGGTTGTCGTTTGGAGCAAGGCGTTGGCTGCCGTAAATTCGTGACGTGACACCAGGGAAGGAATCGCCGCGGTCAGGGCAGGGCCAAACACCGCAGACGCGACGGCATGGACGAACACCATGAGATACAGCCGTTCGATACTGAACGAATCGACCGGCAACAGGCAGGGCAAGACGCCCAATACTAACGCTCGAATCAGATCGCTGCTGATCAGCAAGAGTTTTTTGGGAACCCGATCGACGATCACGCCGATGAAGGGACCGAACAGAATGGGCGGCAGCGTCTGCAGCAGCCCGATCATGGTGGTCTTGAGAGGAGAGCCGGTAATGGAGTAGACAAACCAGAGCAACGCGAGTTTGGACACTCCGTCGCCGATCTGCGAGACCATCTGGCCCCACCAGACCAGCGTGAAATCCCGCGTCAACAGATGCGGCGACCACTTCACATTCGGGCGTCCAGGCCCAGTGCCGCCTGCGCGCCCCGGTTCTATAGCATCAGCAGCCTGCGTGTCGAACCTCCTGTGGCATCGGCGTCATAACACCGGTCATTCTCCGGCCACCAATCGAACCGCATCGGTATTCACCGCGCGGACTCCCGGCACCTGTCGTGCCGCCTGGGCCGCCTCGAGCACGATAATCTGAAACCGCGTGGTCCCGTTCAGCGTGACGATGCCGTCTTCTGTTTTCACATCGAACTTGACCGATTGCAAGGTTTTGCTTTTCTCGAACCGCTCCTTCACCAATTGAGTAATGATCTTGTCGCGCTCCGCGAACAGTCCGTGGGCCGCGTCCGCTTCGACTTTCAGACGGTTTTCTACGGCATGGACGCCTTCGAGACATCGTATGATATCGGTGGCTACCCGTTTATCCGACTCCTGCGCAACTTTCCCCAGCAAGACGAGGTCTTTGTCCTTCGCGTCGACTTCAATGTCGTACGGAAACAGATGGGGATCCCCCATGAGTGCCAACTTGGCCGTCACCATCGACGAACGAACCGGCTTCTTAGGTTCCGGTTCCGATTTCGGGCGCTCTCCCGTACCTGCCTCGCCGGGAGGCACCGGCGTTTCCGTCGGAGGCTTCGATTCGGCCGCTGGCGGCAGCGCAGGACAGGGATGCTCGGCAGCAACGTCAGGCTCTTTCGGTTTCGGCTCCGGCTCCTTGGATTTTTGGTCCGGCTCTTTAGAAGATTTAGATTCCCCGTCCTTCGTTTTATGTTCCGATTCCTTGGGCTTCGTCGTCGATTCCTTGGCTTTGGACTCCGCGGCTTTGGGTTTGCTCTCTGCGTCCTTACCTTTAGGCTCCGCGTCCTTCGCTTTCGGCTCAGCCTCTTTCGCCTTCGGCTCGCTGTCCTTGGATTTTTGCTCAGGTGGCTTGGCGTCCGGCTCCTTCGGTTTTGATTCCGGCTCCTTGGCTTTGGAATCAGGCTCCTTCGGTTTCGTGTCTGATTCTTTTATTTTCCCCTCGGAATCTTTCGATCCCGGCCCTGGTGCCACGTCCGGTTTTGCCTCTGACGGCTGCTGCTCCGAGGCCATGGAGCTCGCGTTCCCTAGCCCCAACGCGATGACAAACGACAAAATCCCTACCACACACACGGTCTGAACAGTCCGCATAGGCATATGCCCCTCATGTGTAAAGTAAATCGAGCCGGGAAGGCAGGCCCGGCTTCGTCCCCGAACAGCGCCCGAGAGAAAAGACATACGCGAGGGACGGGCAGAAAGCAACTCCACCCATCGCCTGTCTTGATCGTGCAGAGGGCAGCTCACGCGAGGCTGACCACGGGCTGCCGCAAAGGTCTGAACGATGGTTCTGGAAAGGAGATTATGCGACAGCCGGAGTCACCACGAGGCCACGGCGACTAACCTGCAGCGTGACCATCGCAGTGAGCAAGAGGAGCAGTCCGATACCGATGAGACTGACGGCAGGCCCCAGGGTGTCAGCGGCCCAGCCGAATCCCGCCATGCCGACCATAGCCGACGCCATCCCACCGACGCTAAACGTGGTAAACACACGCCCGAGCATATGTTCAGGCGTCACTTCCTGGAGCATGGCCCAGACGACCGGGTAGAACAGCGAGGTGCTGCCACCGATGATGACGATCAATAAGAAGGTGCTGAACAACACCGGTGTTTGAATCAATCCCAACGCGCAGACCGCAAGGCCTCCGATGGTCAACGAGCGACCGATCTTGCCGATACGCTCCTGGAACGTGCCCTGCGGCATTCGCGCCAGCCAAATAGACGCCGCCAACATTCCAATCCCTAGCGCGGACCATAACCACCCCAGTTCCATCGGTCCGACTTGTAACAGCTCCTTCGCCACCACGGGAAGCAGGAAGACAAACGCGCTGATCGCAAGATTGTAGAGGACGGCCGTAATCATCAAAGAGAACACGACCCGGTGCTGGAGGAAGACAAACCGGAATCCCACCATCATGTCATGCATGACGGGAGTCCCCAGCACATCCAGTCCTTTCACCGACTTCGTTTCTCTTACACGAATGGGAAACAAGAAGAGGGCGGAGACGAAGAAGGTCGCGGCATCCACGTACAACACATTTTGAGCGCCGATGAGGGCGATACCCAGGCCGCTCATAGCTGGCCCCAACAAGACACCGATGTTGGTGGTGCTCTGCAGAAACGCATTCGCCGTGGTCAGTTGCGATCGCTGAACGATCAGAGGCACAGCCGATCCCAGCGCCGGGCCGAATACGGTGGAGACGATAGAGATCAGGAAGACGAGCACGTACAGACGTTCAAGCGTCAGCATATCGAACGTGTAGAACAGCGGTATCAGCAGCACCATCAACGTGCGTAACAGATCGACGACGATCATGACCGTTTTCTTGGGGAGATAGTCGAGATAGACGCCGATGAGAGGACCGAAGAGCAGAGGAGGAATCGTCTGCAACAACCCGATGACGGTCATTTTGAGCGCCGACCCGGTCATTTCATACACAAACCACAGAAGCGCAACCTTATTCAGGCCGTCACCGATCTGGGAGACGACCTGGCCGGCCCAGAGACATCCGAAATCTCGGGTCGCCAACAATCGCCAGCCGGTGACGCTGGATTCAGGACTGGACTGTGACTCGTCTGCCATACTGGTCCTTCCGCGAGGTTGAGGTCGCGCTGACTAGAGGTTCGAAGCGTGCGGCTGCCCGGTGTTACCAGGGAGCGCAGCGGCATCCGCGATGAGTTGTTGATAGATTTTCACATAGTCATTGGTCATGCGCTGGGCGGTGAATCGCTCGTCGAATACCTGGCGGCACCGATGGCGATCGATCGTGCCCAGCTTAGAGACCTGGCTCACCATTTCATCGAGGTTTTCACTGATAAAGCCCGTCACACCATGACCGATGATTTCCGGAATAGATCCCCGGCGGTAGGCGAGAACCGGCGTTCCGCAGGCGAGGCTTTCGATCAACACGAGACCGAAGGGTTCGGGCCAGTCATAGGGACAGATGAGCCCGATGGCGTTCCCGATAAAGTCGCTCTTTTCGCGGTCCGTGATCTCTCCGACAAACTCGATCAAGGGATGGTCGAGGAGTGGCTCCACGACCCGCTCGAAATAAGCACGGTCCGCAGGATCCACCTTTGCCGCCATCTTCATGGGGATGCCCACCCGTTTAGCCAACTCGATCGCTTGGTCCGGACACTTTTCAGGGGAGACACGCCCCAGGAACGCCAAGTACTTCCCTGGCTCCGGATGGAACGTGTACAGATCATGTGGTAACCCGTGATAGACAGTGTTGGCCCAGTTACAGCAGGGCAACGGCTTGCGCTGGGAGTTCGAGATGGACACGAGCGGCAATTCGGCAAAATCACGAAAGACTGGAACAAGTTCAGGCAAATCCAACCGGCCATGCAGCGTCGTCACGGTGGGAACACGACAGCGGCGAGACAGAGAAAAAGCCAGAAAGTCGAGATGGGAGTGGATGAGGTCGAACTGGTCGGCGGCGGCGTACACCTGCTCCATCATCTGAATGAGCGGCGCTTCGCGGTTGAAAATGCCGGTATTCAGACGCAACGCCTGCTGACAGGGTGATTCCAACTTCGCCTTGGTCACCGAATCACCGCTGGCAAACAACGTCACCTCATGGCCCTGGCGGACGAGTTCTTCCGTCAGGTAGGAGACGATGCGTTCAGTGCCTCCATACAATTTCGGAGGGACGCTCTCCCAAAGCGGCGATACCTGGGCAATCCTCATACAAACAATCTCCTTTGATCGTGAAGGCTCGATGACAGGGGCTTAAACCCGGCGACTCGTACGGCTTTGCGCCTACCACCGTCTGTCGGCATTCTTTCCGTTCTCCCTAGGCGATTCAATTGACATCTTTGACATGGGCACATTGTTTTTGTCGTCTCGTTGCGAAACAGCAGCGCCCTCGCAATGACCCGAGGGCAAAGCAAGCGGCATACCGCCGACGTGCTGCTCGCAAAACCGCTATCACTGACTCATGCTTTATACAATAGAATCAATTTGTTATGCGATTAATTCCGTTACAGACAGGGCCGAAGATCCACATACACAGGCTGTGGATTCTGTGGACAACGAAGAGTCGGGGCGGGTTCCGCTGTGACAGCCTTGCAGCCATACACCAAACCGCCACAAAAGCGGATGGCCCAAACGCGAAAGATCGTCCTAACCGAACTACAGAGTGAACGTCGAAACGGAAGAGAAGCGAAGGGCAGGATGGCACAGGGAGTCTGCTTCCAGCAGATAACGGCTCGCTATGATTGAAGCGGCTGGCTAAGGGATATCGTCGAGCAGGCCAGATTGAATCGGAGGCACGGGGCTCACATCACGCGGCACGGGAGGAAAGACCACGGGGGACCCTGCCTGATTCGCTCCCTGAATCAGGCCGACCGACAGTTGGGGACCGAGCGTCATCACGGCGCCGCTCCAGGCCTGGCCAGTGGTGGGATTGCGGAAATTGTACGACTCGAAGTTATTTCCGAAATTGTAGATGAACCCTTGCGTGCCCTGATTATCGATGTACAAATTCCCCGGGCCCGCGAGATTGAATAGCGGCGCCACGCCGCCATTGAATCCGCGCACACCTGAGACGGACTGCGCGGCCGCCGATGACATCGACAACAGTCCCGGCATCACCGCAATCAGCGTGATGCCCATCGCGCGCACGATCATCCCGCCCCTGCGCGCCAGCATGGACACTGCTCTCCGTTTGTGATACCACGCCACATTCATGATGAATTCAGTATGGCTCAACCCGCATCTCCCATCAAGGAGTTTGTTATGACGAATCCACTGCCCCGGGGCTGCCTGGTCCTCGCAAGCGCGTCCGCGTTGTGGCTCTGGACGGCCTCCACCTCTTTCGGTCTCGAGGTGACCAAACCCGTCCCGACCGAACGACGTGAAGCCATGTCGCTGGCCGACGCCGTCGTGAAAGCACTGCAGAATAACCTCGATATCCACATCGGCCGGCAAACCAAAGAAAGCCGCTTAGCCGACATCATCATTGAACAAGCGAAGTTCGACCCGACCATCAGCCTGAACGGCCAATACAACAGACAGGTTGCGCCCCTGAATCGACCGATCCTCGGATTTACCGGCGCCAACTTGCAGGACATCACCAAATTCGACCAGAACACCTCCAGCGTCACCGCCGACATCACGCAAAATCTCCCGACCGGCGCGAACTATGACCTGAACTACAGCCCCCAACGCAGCTATGTCAGCGGGCCCAACACCTTCCTGTTCAACCCGGCGTGGACCGGCGGCCTCGCACTGACCGTCACGCAGCCGTTATTGAGAAATTTCGGCACGGATGTGAACCGGACCTTCATTTCGATCGCACAAAACAACGCCACCGTCGAACAACATGTGTTCCTCGATCGCGTCCTGACCGTCATTGCCACCGTCGAGCAGACGTTCTGGGAGATGGTCTTTGCGAATGAAAATCTCAAGGTCGCGCAGGCGGCGCTCAAGGCAGCGGAAGAGCTTCTCGCCAGCAACCGCGCCAAGGCCAAGGCGGGCGTCATGTCGATCGTCGACGTCCTGCAGGCGGAAGCGGCCGTCGCTTCGCGTGTCGAGCAAATTCTCGTCGCCGAAAAGTCCATTCGCGATCAGGAAGACCAACTGCGCCGGCTGTTGAATCCCGCAGAGGAAGAACTCCGGCAGGACCTGCGTCTGATGCCGACCGATCCCCCGACCACCTCCCTGGAAGCCATCAGTCTTCAGGAAGCCATCGATATCGCCATGGAACGCCGCCCGGAGGTGTTACAAGCCGGCAAGAACGTGGAGAGCAGCGACCTCAACGTGAAGTTCGCGAAGAATCAATTGCTCCCCACCTTGTCGGTACAGGGCACGATGGGCCTCTCCGGCCTCGGTGCCGACTATGGAGACGCCACGAGGCGAAATTTAGGCGGAGACTTTTACAATTACGGCGCTGGATTGGTCCTCAGCTATCCCATCGGCAACCGCTCAGCCTATAGCACCTATAACAAACGGCAATTGGAGTCCCGGAACGCTCAGGCGTCGCTGCAGAGCGTTCGCCAACAGATCATCGTCGGTGTCCGGGAAGCCGTTCGCCGCGTGCACACCGATTTCAAGCGGATCGAAACGACGCGCTCGGCTCGCATCATGGCCGAAAAGCAGTTGCAGGCGGAACAAGAGCGCTTGAAGGTCGGCCTCAGCACCACGCGGTTCGTACTCGACTTTCAACGCGACCTGGCCACGGCACAAGGCAACGAACTCCGCGCCACCGTGGACTACAACAAATCGTTGTCGAATCTGGCCAGGAATAAGGCGACTACGCTCGAACGGTATAGCTTGCGACTCGAATAATCCGCCAATGATCAGGTCTGAAGAGGCGCCAGTAACCAGTGCGACTCAGACCATCGAACGGGGGGCAGCGCTTGCGCTGCTCCCTATCACCGCCACGCTCCTGTATTACGCCTCCCCGCGTGAACTTCGACAGCACACCCTCTATCAGTTCCTCCCTCAGGTCTGCGCCTACGTCGCCCTGGGAATCTGGAGCCGCATCAACGGCGCGCCGGCTCAGAGGCTCGGCCTGATACAGGTCCTCATTCCCCAGGGGCTCCGCTGGGGCATCGCCACCGGGCTCGCCCTTGGCGCGATCAATCTCCTGGTGATCCTCTATCTCATGCCCTGGCTTGGAGCAGACTATCGATTTCTTGCCGATACGCCCCATGCCAAAATTCCGCTGCTCATCATGGTGCCGTGGTTCATTTTCTTTATCGCCACCATGGTGGAACTGAACTTCCGCGGTTTTTTGTTAGGCCGGCTGCTGGCTCTCGGACTGCCCGGTTCCATTGCCGTACCGTTAAGCGCCCTGCTGTTCGCGTTCGATCCCTTCTTGGTAACAACGTTTCAACAGCTCCACTGGATTGCGGTGTGGGATGGCCTGGTGTGGGGAAGTTTGTGGGTCGCCTCCAGAAACCTGTATCTCACCATCGTCGCCCATGCCGTGGAAGTGATCCTGCTGTACACTGTCATGCGAGTGGTACTGGGTTAGAAGCCTGCCCCCTCGCACGACTCTGGCAGGACGTGATTCGAGACGAAGGTGCGCGGCACTGTTTCGATGAAACCATGATCCAAAGTTTCTATGAACCCCTCCTTCTCCAGTTTTCTCGTCAATGACGTCTTCGGGGACCCCGGTCTGTTCGTCGAAGTGCGGTGGTCGAAACGCGCCCTCTTGTTCGACCTCGGCCACAACGATGCCCTGGGACCAACCCGCCTGCTGCGTGCGAACGACATCTTCATTTCCCACACCCACATGGATCACTTCATCGGGTTCGACGCCCTGCTGCGCGTCGCCCTCGGCCGGGGCAAAACCGTGCGGCTCCACGGGCCTCCCGGCCTCATCTCAAATGTTCAAGGAAAACTTCATAGCTACACATGGAACCTGGTGGACGGCTATCCGCTGACCATCACCGTGCACGAGTTCCAGGCCGACGGCATCAAGACAGCGACCTTCCCTGCCACAAACGGCTTTCAGCGTCACGATGAACCCGATTCTCCGCTAAACGGCTGCACGGGTAACGGCGCCTTTACCGTACTCCGTGATCCGATGTTCACCGTGCAGGCTGTGGCACTCAACCACCGCATCCCCTCGCTGGCCTATGCGCTGCAGGAACAGTTTCATGTGAACTTCAACAAGGAGCGATTACATGCAGCCGGTCTGCCGGTGGGCTATTGGCTGAAAGAGGTGAAGCAGTATTTCTGGGAAGGCCAGCCGGACGACTTTCGATTCATCGCCACGCTGTACCATGAGCACCACAAAGAACAGCGCGAGTTTCTCCTGGGCGAGATCCGCGAACGATTCGTCACAATCACGCGCGGGCAGAAAATCGCCTATGTCGTGGATGCCCGCTACGATGAGGACAACGAACGCAAGATCGTGGAGCTTGCGCAGGGCGCCGACATCTTTTACTGTGAGGCCCCCTATTTGGACCGGGATGCGGACAAGCCGCGGGACCGGTATCACCTCACGGTCAGACAGGCGGGACTGATGGCGAAACAAGCCGGCGTGCGCGAATTGGCCGTGTTTCACTTTTCACCTCGGTACACAGGCCTGGGGCACGAGATCGAGACGGAAGCGCGGGAAGCCTTTCGCGGAAAATGAAGGAGGCTGTGGATGGGTGAGTGGGCGAAGTATGCACTGTACTTCCTGCTGGGCGGCACAATCGTCAGTATCTCGACCTATCTCGGCTCGCAGGGCCGCTCGTTCCTCGCCGCCTTCGCCAGCACGTTTCCTGCGATGACCGGCGCAACGTTCGTTCTCATCTATCTCAACGGCGGCAATGAGCACCTCGTGACCTACGCCAAAAACCTGCTCTGGTTTGTGCCACCTTGGCTCGTCTATGTCGGCTGCATGATCTACGGCGTGGAACGGATCGGGTTCTGGCTGTCGATGGCAGGCTCACTCGCCCTCTACATGGCCTGCGTCGCGATCGTAAAATTCCTGGCACGGTAGGCCCAACCTTAAAACCTCAAGTGATCGTTAATAGTGAGGCCGAAGTGCTGCTGGAGCAGCTGCCGTCCCCCATCTTCACTCGTTACCTGAAGTTCTTGCATCCCCTCTCGCCCCCGGACCTTCAGCAGGTTATCAACAAGCGTCGTCCTCCCCTCAGGCGTCGGCATGGTACAGATCCGTCGCTGCATGAAGAGAGAATCCGGCGAATGGGAGTGGTAATTGGCGAAGGCATAGTCAATGGGCAGCCAGGGATCCAGCGCGAAGGAATAGAGATTGGTCCAAATCCCGTCCATCTCGCATTGCAGTAGGTAGCCTTCCCGCTCCTGCGCCACGAGCCGGAATCGATCGGTCCCCTGCTGCTCCACCTGCCCATCCGCCATTCTTAAAGGTTCAAGTAATCCATTACCTCCAAATCCAACGTCCGCGATCCATGCGGCCTCCCCGAGCTGAACCCGCAACAACTGATGGCTTCGCGGCCTCACCCCCTCTGTACCGTAGAGCACCCGGGCAGCCAGCCTCGTGACGGCAAACCCCACATCCTCCAGGAGCAGAGTGAACAGTCCATTGAGTTCGAAACAGTAGCCGCCGCGTCGATCCACGACGATCTTCCGAAACAAGTCGGCGGAGTCCAGCGAGATCGGCCGGCCGAGGTGGATATCCAGATTTTCGAACGGCACGGTCATCACATGGGCCCGGTGCAGGCCCCGTAGAGTCTCGATGGCCGGAGTCAGCGCCCCTTCATATCCGATGCGCGCGAGATACGCAGAACGATCCATCATACGATCCTCTCCGCCGTTCAGATGAGAATGGACATTATACGAATCCGGCCAGCTGATGGCACGAGTCTCATCGCTGGCCGGTCGATGACATTGCAGACGACCGCAGCGCTTGCTACGATGGTCGGTCATCCATTCAAAGGAGCACTTCTCTGTGGCATCCCGTACACCTCCGACTCGATCAACCGACGAACTGATCATCGAAGGGGCACGTCAGAACAATCTGAAAAATATCTCGTTGCGTATCCCCCACAACAAGGTCACGGCGATCACCGGCCTGTCGGGATCCGGCAAATCTTCCCTCGCCTTCGACACATTGTTTGCGGAAGGACAGTGGCGCTATGTCGAATCCCTCTCGACCTATGCGCGCATGTTTCTCGACAAGGTGAATCGCCCCGACGTCGACCGCATCACCAACATCCGCCCCGCCATTGCCATCGAACAAAAGAATCCAATTCGCACGGCGCGCTCGACCGTCGGCACAGCGACCGAAGTCGCCGATCTGCTGCGCTTGCTCTTCGCCAAAATCGGCAAACCGGTCTGCCCGGACTGCAATCAGGAAGCTCGCGGCTACCACCCCGGCTCACTCGCCGAAGAACTGCTGGCGCAATTTCCCGATGCGCGGGCCATGATTTTATTCCCCGTGAACGACCTGGGACCAGGGCACGACCGGTCACTGCTCGACTCCTTGATCAAGCGAGGGTTCACCAGACTGCGGTGCGGTGACGAGATCCTGGACCTTCACGACCAGGTCACACTCCCGGAAACTCGCGAGTCCGGCCTTCAGGTGGTGCTGGATCGCCTCGTGTTGAGACCCGACAATCGCCATCGCCTCATCGAGGCCATCGAAGTCGCATTTCAGGAGGCCGAAGGGATCTGCCAGGTCGATGTCATCGGCCAGGGACTGCGAACCTATAGCACGCACTTTCGTTGTCAGGGTTGTGGGCGGACCTTCGAGCCGTTGCGCCCCCTGCTCTTTTCATTCAATCATCCATTGGGCGCCTGCCCTGAATGCAAGGGCTTCGGAAACATCCTGCGTTACGACCAGGACCTGGTGATTCCGGATCGGAGCAAATCGCTGGCCGGCGGCGTGATCGAACCCTGGAGCAAACCGGGATCGGATTGGTGGCAGAAGCAGCTTTTGCTCGCCATGAAGAAGCTGGATGTCGATTTGACGGCTCCGTTTCAGGAACTACCCAGCGACGTGCAGCAGCTGATCTGGGAAGGCAGCGACCAGGTGGAAGGCGTTCGGCAGTATTTCGAGTACCTGGAGACGAAACGCTACAAGCTGCACGTGCGCGTGCTGCTCAGTCGTTACCGCAGCCCGGCGACCTGCCCGACATGTCAGGGCAGCCGGCTGAAACCGGCCGCGCGCTTCGTCAAACTGGCCGGCCACGATTTCATTCAATTGAACGACCTCACCATTCAGGCCGCCACCGAATGGTTTCAGCGCCTCGCGCTACCGGCATTCGATGCGGAGATCGCCAAGGACATCCTGCGGCAATTGCAGGCCAAGCTGAGTTTTCTGCTGCGTGTGGGATTGAACTATCTCACGCTCTCCCGGCAGACCAAGACCCTCTCCGGCGGGGAAGCGCAGCGGATTGCCCTGGCCAACCAGCTCGGCTCCCGGTTGGTAGGCACCTTGTACGTGCTGGACGAGCCGACCATCGGACTCCATGCGCGAGATACCGACACCTTGGCGGGCATCCTCCGCGACCTGGCCAACGAAGGGAATACGGTTGTGGTCGTCGAGCACGATCCGCTGATGATTCAGGCCGCCGACCATATCGTCGAAATGGGACCGGCTTCAGGAGAACAGGGCGGGCAAGTGGTCTGCGCGGCCCCACGTGCGCCATTCATCCGCGACCCGAAGTCCTTGACCGCCCGCTACCTGCGAGGGGAAGAACGGATCACGCTTCCGAAAAACCGTCG
>ERZ724516.849-NODE-849-length-18354-cov-5.550249_pt1 | contig 18354 bp, 18 predicted proteins | sample MGYA00376049_ERZ724516 | MGnify/ENA primary metagenome ERZ724516 (study PRJEB28724, sample SAMN07190886) | activated sludge metagenome | isolation source: activated sludge of sewage treatment plant in Hong Hong | place: USA: Christiansburg, Virginia | collected... | reverse complement strand
TCGTCCTTAAACACCTGCACCGCTTCCCGCAAATTCTCCGGCGCCAGATGCGCATCCCGTTACGGCATCCGTCCGTCGCGATGGCCGAATAACTGATCGCCTTCTGCGGCCCGTCAACAACCTTGCCGCTCCTCCCTCGTCTTCGAGAGCATGATGTGAGTCGCATTCGGCGTCGGCACATGTTCGGTGCATTGATGCCTCAGGTTGCGTACATCGAGATCCCCAAAGAGATGTTCGCCTGAACCCAGCACCAGCGGAGTCAGGACCACGTGCCTTTCATCGATGAGGCCTGCGCGAAGGTATTGCCGAATGGTCGCGACACCACCGCCGAGACGGATGTCCTTTCCATTCGCTGGCTCGGTGGCCTGCTCAGCGTCGTGGAATCCCGGTCGTGACGCAATGGAAGGTGTTGCCGCCCTCTTCTCCGTGTATCCTGTGAAACATCTGTGGTCGAAAAATCAGCGCTTCAATTGACAGGGTGAAAAAGACCGTTAAGGTAGAAATCGCGCAGAGAGTCTTTTCGAGGCAGTGGTCACACTGGGAAAAGGGAGATTGTATGAAGCAACCTTGGCTCGTCGCGGTCGTCGGGGTGGTGATTGGTTTTCAAGCCGGCACAGCCTTCGCCCTCAATCCGGACAATGGACCTGGATGCGGATTGGGAAAATTGGCCTGGTCCGATTACAAGACGCCCAAAAATATTGCGCCCCAAGTCATGATGGCTACGACCAATGGGACGTTCGGCAGCCAAACATTCGGGATCAGCTTCGGCACCTCGGGCTGCACGAATGACGGCAAGGTGATGGCGTCGCAGGAGACGAATACCTTCATCGCCAGCACGTTCGACACGCTGTCGACAGATATGGCGAGAGGCGGGGGAGAACACCTGACAGCCTTAGCGACATTGATGAATGTGCCGATCGAACAGCAGCCGGCATTTTTTCAATTGGCGCAGCAGCAGTATCTCTCGCTCACGGAAGCGGGAGAAGTCTCTTCGGTTGCCGTGGTCAAGGCGCTGCAGAATGCGATGGCCGGCCATCCCGCGCTGGCCCAACTCACCGGCTCACGGTAACTGACTCGTCTGTCATCCTGTCGAGGGCGGCTATCTTCTGGGCCGCCCTCGTCGTTGATGCCTGCTTGTCACGTCACGCCCTCATGGCCTTTGGGCCGGCCCTGAGGCAAGCGCATAATCCTGTCCTCTGCTGCGGTCTCCCTGCTTGAAGCCTTCTTGCCCGGGGGAGGATAATCGCTCTCGCATGATTCAGCCTTCCCACCGACTACTCCTGCTCACGATCATCGTCCTCGGGATCGGCCTCTATACCCTTGATCTCTACCTGCCATTGGGCATCGGAAACGGGGTGCTCTATGGCGGCCTTGTGGTTCTGTCGCTTGCGATTCCTGATCGCAAGGTGCCGGTGCTGGTGGCGGGCACCTGTTCCGTGCTTGCGCTGTCGGATGTGTTTCTCGGCGTCACGTTGCCCAACGTGCCGCTTTGGATGGGGTTGAGTAATCGCATGTTCAGCCTGACGGCGATCTGGTTTCCAGTCGTCTATGCCTTTCAGCGACGCAAGAGCGAAGAGGCGCTTCGAAACGCCCATAATGAACTGGAGATTCGAGTGGAGGCGCGCACCCGCGAGCTGGCGTTGGTCAATCAGGCGTTGGTGGGTGAGATCGAGGAGCGGATGGAAACAGAACAGTCTCTTCGCGCAAGCGAGTCATCTCTAAAGGTGAGTCAGGAAGAGTTGCGACAGAGTCGTGAGGAACTCCGGGCCCTGGCTGGACTGTTGCTGACGGCGCAAGAAGAAGAACGCCGCCGCATCGCGCGTGATTTGCACGATGATGTCAACCAGCGCCTGGCCATGTTAGCCATGGATCTCCGGCGAATCGAAAAGGGCGAGGCGGGGGATCTTGCCGACATCGGGGGGATGGTGCGATCGATCACCGGTCGATTGACCGCCGTCTCGGATGATGTCCGGCAGATGGCCTATCGCTTTCATCCGTCTATTTTGGATGATTTGGGCCTCACGAAAGCCGTCCGCCGATTGGTCGATGACTTTTCGGCCAGCACCGGGGTCGAGGCCGTGTATGTCCACCACGATTCGTTGAGCCCCATACCGACCGATCTGGCGACCTGCGTATACCGGATTGCTCAGGAGAGTTTGAACAATGTGGCCCGCCATGCCAAGGCGACCGAGGTGGAAGTGGAATTGATTTGTGACGAGGGGATGATTACTCTTTCAGTCCGGGATAACGGGGTCGGATTTGATGCCGTGAATGCCTCACAGGGACGGGGGCGTCTGGGATTGTTGAGCATGAAGGAGCGGGTGCGGCTGGTGCGAGGGACCTTGAATGTATCGTCGTCGCCGGGGGGCGGGACGCATATCGATGTTGGCGTGCCGCTGTCCGGGAGTCACCATGTCTAAACCGCGCGTCTTACTCGCCGACGATCATTCTCTGGTACTCGAAGGATTTCGCCGCATTCTCGTAGATCAGTGTGAACTGGTCGGCATGGTTGAGGACGGTCGCGCGTTACTCGAGGCGGCGGCTCGACTCGAACCCGACATTGTGATCCTGGATGTCTCCATGCCCCTGCTCAATGGCATCGATGCGGCCACACAACTCAAGAAAACGCATCCGTCGATGAAGGTGATTTTTGTCACCATGCATTCGGACGCCGATTATGTGCGGTCCGCCTTTGAAGCCGGGGCCTCGGGATACCTCTTGAAGCGGTCGGCGGTCGATGAGTTGGAACAAGCCATTCGGGCCGTGTGGGCCGGGCATACCTACATCACACCGTTGATCGCGAAAGATCTCCTCGACGTGTTGCTCACCGTGGGGTCGGGACAGGGGCAACAGAAAAAAACGCTTACGTTTCGCCAGCGTGAGGTGCTCCAGTTATTGGCGGAAGGGCGCACGGTGAAGGACATCGCGCTTCGCCTCAAGATTTCCACGCGCACGGTCGAGTTTCACAAAGCGCAAGTCATGGAGCAGCTGAATCTGCGGACCACGGCGGAATTGATCAAATATGCATTGACCCACGGTTTTCTGGCTCCGTCCTGATTTCGGCCTCCTGCCCATTCCGTCCGTGCGATCTGTTTTTCGTGCGCGATCCCGCATCCCCGGCCTCCGGTTTTTCTCATCAAAATTTCATGCGGTCTTCAGTCGGCCTTCATCTTCGAGCCGTACCATCCATTCCTTCATCAAGAGAGCGCCGTGTCCCGGCATAGCCATCCGGACGGCATGCGCTGATCTCGAATAGCTCCGGATCGATTCGGTGCAACCCGTCACGCATGCCGGACTGCCTCTCCCTATGAGTCGGGGGGGGTGAACAGAGGTGCGGTCAGTCACGGAATGGTCGGCGGGAGTGATGAACAAGAAAGGAAGGCCGCGTGATGCGCATTGCTCAGGTCAGTCAGTGCGTTGAGGAGGTATCCAACGAGAGTGAACGTCCGGACGCCCGGGGGGTGGAGTTCCTGACGAGGAGCCTGATCCGATTCGGTCATGAGGTGACCGTCTTCGCCAGTGGTGACAGTCGCGTATCCGGGAGACTCGTCCCCGTGTCGCCTCAGGCGCTGCGGCACTATCCGGCTCCCAAGCGGCATCTCTCCGAAGGATTGACGTTTCTGGCGCTTGAGAAAGCGTTCTCCATGGGGTCTTCCTTTGATCTTCTCCACGTTCATGCGGGGTTTACGGCCTTTCCCCTGATGCGTCGCAGTCCGCTTCCCACCGTGGCGACGGTCTATGGCTCGCTGGATGCGCCAGAAGTGTTGCGCGTGTTCAGGGAGTTCAATGAATTGCCCCTGGTGGCAACATCGGCGGAGCAGATTCGACAGTGCCCCGACCTCAATTGGCTCGCGCTCATTCCGCTGCCCGCTCCATGTCAGCCCAGCGAAGTCGATGCGGAAACACTCGATTCACTGGTTGAAACCGCGACGGCCTATACCGCCGTGTATGAGGGCCTCATCGAGAGAGCGGTCAGGCATGGGCAGGCAGTCCGCCCGGTCTATTCGCTTCGGGATGTGGAGACTGTTCGTTGACGACCCCCGCATATTGAGTCTGGCACTGCAGGTAAAGTGGCTGACAGCGTCATAGGGACTTGTCCCTGTGGCGCCGAACGGTTGATTCGTCCATCACATACGGGAGCGCTGCGCTTCCGCTCACGCTGTCCCCCCGTTCACGAGTACTGATCCTGTTTCCCTCCCTGCCGTGGACTGGCCGCTTGCGTTTACCCGATCGCACGCACGATCCGTCGCTGTTCATACCTCGTAATCTTCTCAGACAAACTATCGGGCTTTACGAGTTCCGCCTTCCGGCACGGTGCCGTACAACCGGTGTCTGGCGCGACATGCCATCCCCTAGATGGTCGGAGATGTTTGTTGGCAGGAACGGTGGCCATGAACCGGAACGATTTTCTGGTCGCATTATTCGGGCGCCCCGTCTGGTTCCAGTGCAAGAAATGCCGCCGGGTGATGGCCGGAGACACGCAGGAATCGTTGCCTGACCCGTGGCAGGAAGAAGGGGCAGCCATGGAAGCCTGGCGCGTGAGGCCTCAAGATTTGTGGTGGTTCGATACCGTCTGTACTCCCTGCCAAGACCAGCAAAGGAGCTAAATTCTGTTCGACGGAATTTTTGCCCGGACGGCAATCGAGAATGTGAGCCCTGATCTGGCGTATGAGCGCCGGGCCTCCCGGGCTGTCCATCAATTTCAAGTCGGGATGAGTCAGGTCATGCCGGCGGGCCTCTCGGCAGGGTTGCGTCGGATCGTCGATCATATCGTGTGTGTCGCGGGCACCACTGGCCCGGGAACCGATCTCTGGGACGGCATTCGTCTCGAATGTGAACGGGAATGTTCCGGCATCCGCCACGGGAAGGGTACGGTGGCGCATGCGCTGGAATGGGAAATCCTCAAGCTCCAGACGCGCCTGGACGGCATTGCCCACGCGAATCGCCCGTCCACGGCTCCGCTCTTTCGCAATCGACACGTGCACATCGGCGCCCTGATCCGGCTCTGGCGACGGCTGGCCTTGGAGACCGAAGAATGGCTGGCGAGTCAGGGGTATGACACGCTGCTCGATGTGGGGCCATGGGGCGGATTCAACTTCGTGGTTGAACCGGACGGCTACACGCGGATGCCTTTTGCGCGGCTGACCCTGGCCGTAGGCGGGTTGCCATCCACGCCCTTCCATGAAGCCGGCGGGCCGCTTTTCCAACATCTGCTTCCGCGGTACCATGCCGCATTACAACAAGCGGGCGTGGATTTTCCTCCTCACTGGCAATTTCAGCACGCCAAGCGTGATGCCGCCGGACGATTGCTCGAAGTCTCCGGTACCCATTACCTGCCCACGCACAGCTACGAGCGTCGGACGTTCATCAAGGTGCGGGTCTCGCGAGGCTGCGAGGTCGTGGAGGAAATCGCCCTGCAGGATTTTCTCCTTCTGCTCGAACGCCTCCAGTTCACCACGGATTGGGACCTGTATCGGGAGCAGACGAAGGATGTAGATGCGCGCTTTGATCTCCAGGACTTTATCTCGCTCAGCCATATGGTCGAAGGCGTGTACCAGCGGACCGCTGCCGAGGATCGACTCCTGCATGAAATGAAGGACGCGTTCCGTGGGCCCATTCGAGCCAGGCAGGTCTTATATGGATACCTGGGGCAAGTCGTGAAATTGCGTTGGGTGGAGAATGTGTATTGGGCCTTGGCGGAGGCGGCTCTTGGCGTGAAGCGATATCAGCGCATGGTCTCGTTCGATCGCGAGGTCTGTCCTCAGATTCCGCCCCGTTTACTCATTCCTGTGCGGCGGCACTTGAACCGCTACCACCAGCGTATCGGCGGAACGGCCTGAGCCCAATTCAGTCGTTCGATCAACGTTTCGTGGCTTCCAAGGTGCCGATGCTGCCGGAAACCGCATGGCGGCGGCAACGTCCGAAACCGGCCTCCGTCAACCAATCCTCAACTTCATTCCAGCTGTAACATCGGCCTGTTCCCGTAAAGGCATACATCAGGAGCGAAAAGACAGCCGCCTCGGCAGGACGGGTCTCATCCCTCGTCAGAAAATACTCCACAATGAACAGCTTGCCGCCCGGTCGCAGGGCCTTCCGGGCACGGCGGAGCAATCGCCGGTTGTCCTTCCTGCCAAAATCGTGGAGCACGTTAGAGAGCAGGACGATGTCCATGTCGGCGGGGAGCGGCGTGGTCAGGAGATCGCCCTCTTGGACGTGCATACGGTCCGTCAGCCGTTCCTGACGGAGTAACTCTTTGGCGACGGTGACGGACTGGTCCACGAGGAGACCCTGGAGCGCGGGATACCTTCGGGCCAAGGCGATTGCATAGGACCCTGCTCCACACCCCAGGTCCAGAAATCTCTCAGCCTGCCGGGGCAGACGGAATGAGTCGATGGTCGGGTGTGCCAGCATGCGGCTACGCTCCTGCATCGCGAGGGCGAAGCGCCGCCGGAAATTGGCTGTCTTGGTAATGGGTGCCCATCCAGGTGGGCCATGTCGGAGCGCCCTCGTCATGCTGGTCCAATCTGACCAATGGTGGTTTAAGAGCCACAGCAGATTGGTGATCGCGCGAGGGCTATGGCCATCGAGAAACGTGCGTCCGAGCGGCGTGTTCCAGTAGTGCCCGGACTTCATGCGAAGCAGGCCCAATCCCGTCAAGGCCTGCAGCAATAGCTCCATGCCTTGGCGTGTGGTTCTGCATGATGCGGACAGTTCGTCAGCGCGCCGTCCACCGGTTCCAATTGCTGTGAACACACCGAGCTCGTTGGCGACCAGAAGGGCTTTGGATTCGGCATATCCGTTCGCCAAGCCCATCAGCTGTTGATACGTCATCCCGTTTCCTGTCAGGCCCCCGAGCCCACGCATTGCCCTCTCCGTCTCGAAGAACACTGTACCATCGCGGATATCTGAGCGGCGAGCGCTAAGCTGAAGCATGTCAAGCAGGTCCTCGTGGCGGGATTACCTCATCGCCGACCTTTCATCCGGAGCCGTGGTTCTGATAGAAGCGTAGGATGCTGGATGTCATTGGTCTCGGTGCTGTTGCCGGTCTCTTTCCCGTCTACCTGGGGATTGTGGCTGCCCTCTATCTGGGTAGGGTGTTGCCACGAACTTGGGAGGGTGGGCTTATCGGGGTGGCCAACGGAGTGCTGGTGTATCTGTTCTTCGACCTCATGCACGAAGCCACCGAGCAGACGGGCGCGCGTGACCCGGTGTCATGGCTCGTGTTTCTGGGCAGTCTGGGCATGAGTTTTGTCGGCTTAGTCGCATTGGAATCCAGCCAGGTGTTCGGCGCGCGTTCCGGAAACCGGATCCTCTCGTTGCCCTACATGATTGCGGTGGGCATGGGGTTGCACAATCTCGGCGAAGGGCTCGCGATCGGTGCCAGTTATGCCGGTGGAGAATATACGCTCAGTGCCTTGCTGGTGGCGGGGTTCGGCCTCCATAACGGAACCGAAGGATTCGGCATCGTCGGGGCCGCCGGAAAAACACCGATATCCTGGCGCGATGTGGCGTTGCTCGGGCTCATTGCCGGGTTGCCGACCTGTGTGGGCACGTTTCTCAGCGGGCAGGGCGTATCGTCCTACTTCTCGATCTGCTTTTATGCACTGGCGGCAGGGTCACTGCTCTATGTGGTGCTCTCGCTCACGGTGATGTCCTACACGGCGACGCGTCGAGTGCAGGTATCGGCGGGTATCTTTGTCGGCATCACGATCATGTATCTCACAGCCATGATCCTGACTCTTGTCAGCGGCGTGCGCAGCTGACGAGGCTGCTTTGCGATAGCGTGACTTACCTCCCCGTCTCGTCTGTGCTCCTACACATTCCTGGATGCCTCGAGTTCGTGCGCTCCCGTTGCCTGTCACGTAGGACTCAGTGAGTCGTGACCGGGCAGCTGGCCGGCGCTTCAATTGACCCCGCGACAGTCGGTTGTGTATAAAATGATCTGCTTATCGGGATGCCGGTTTTTCTTCGGGAGGCGCTCATCATGGCGGGACGGGAATTTCACGACGGAGCCAAGGATGGCCTGGAGGCGTTGGAGCCTCTCGACCCGGAGAAGATTCATTCGTTTACGGCATTACTGGAAGCCATGCGGAAGACAGCGTTCGGCGGCCGTCGTCTCGGCGAGGCCTACGAAACGCTTGCCGCGATGATCGAGGATCCTGAGTGCAAAGTCGTGTTGACCCTCTCCGGTGCCATGACGATCGCCAAAATGGGCAAGATTATCAGCACCATGATCGATCGTGGCATGGTGCAGGCGATTGTCTCGACCGGCGCGCTGGTGGCGCACGGATTGAGCGAATCAGTGGGCAAGCTGCACTACCGTCATGAACCGTCCCACTCCGATGAAGAGCTGTTCCAAAAGGGCTACAACCGCGTCTACGATACGCTCGAGATGGAGTCCAATCTCAATTATGTCGAGCATGTCGTGTCGCAGACCATGAAGCGCATCAATGTCGGCGAGCCTCTGTCATCCAATTTTTTGACCCGCGAGTTGGGCAAGACGTTGGCCGAGGAGTTTGAGGGCCCCGGCATTCTCAAGAGCGCCTATCTCAAGAACGTGCCGGTTTATATTCCTGCGTTTACCGATTCTGAAATGGGCCTGGATGTCGCCACCTGGGCCATGGGGAAGCAAATCGATTTTACCCGCAGCCAGATCAAAGCAGGCGGGGACGTGGCGGTGTTACGTGCGCTGCATGAGACCTGTCCGGTGTTTAATCCCTATCTCGACCTGAATCATTATGCCGAAGAAGTCCTCGGCTCCACGAAGCTCGGGATTTTCACGATCGGCGGCGGCGTGCCGCGCAATTGGGCGCAGCAAGTGGCCCCGTATATCGAGATCAGCAATTCGCGTCTCGGGCTCAACGTGCCGCCGCCGCGCTTCCACTATGGCGTGCGGATCTGTCCCGAGCCGGACTATTGGGGTGGGTTAAGCGGGTGCACCTATCAAGAAGGCATCTCCTGGGGCAAGTTCGTCCCGCCGGCCGAGGGTGGCCGTTTCGCCGAAGTGCTCAGCGATGCCACGCTGGTCTGGCCGCTGCTCATGGTGGGATTGTTGGAGCGGTGCGCCGCGAAGAGTGTCTCCGCATGACCCCCGTGGCTGGTTGGATGATCAGGGTCGCAGCGCCGTTCCTGCTGTTCGTGGTTACGACGGCGTCAGCCTTGGCGGGAAGTTCGCCGACGGTCGACAATCGTATGCGGGGCAAGGCGGATGCGCCTATCACCATGATCGAGTACTCGGACTTCACCTGTGGCTACTGCCTGAAATTTTTCAAGGAAACCTGGCCGAAGATTCAGGCTCGGTACGTCGACACGGGGAAGGTGCGGTTTCTCTACAAGGATTATCCGCGTGCAGACCAGGGCCCCGGTGTGACGGCCGCCTTGGCAGCGCGTTGTGCCGGAGATCAGGGCCCCTACTGGCCGATGCATGACCGCCTGTTTGCCGCCGACGGCCGGTTGGACGTGGATAGTTATTTCCAACACGCCAAAGCCATCGGACTCGATCAATCGAAGTTTCGGGAATGTTTGCGCGACGCCCCGCATATGAAGGCAATCTTTCAAGATCGCGACGAAGCCAATGCGTGGGGATTTCACGGCACGCCCGGCTTCATTCTGATGCGGACGACGCAGCAGCCGACTGCCAAGAATCCGGCGCTCGCGATTCCCGGGGCCTTCCCCTTTGCCGCGTTTGAAGAAGAAATCGAGAAATTGCTCGCGGTCTCGGGAGAGAAGGCGAAGTAGGACGTCTCATGCGCATGAAAGATTGTAGGGCGAATATCGTCACCAGCATCATCGTCTAGCCAGGAAAGAGGAAATTGCACTATGGGGTCTAAACAAGCCTTTTGGACTGTGCCTGCAAAGGATGGAGAGCCGGATCTGTGGGTATGCATGTCCTGTTTGAGCGAGGCATTCTGCCGCAAGGTACCTATGCCCGCCTGTCCGACCTGTCACGGGGTCTCCACCTATGAAGCATTTACCTTGGCGGCGGTGCAGGATTGGGGGACCGACGAGCTGATTGCCAAAGCCGTGGCTGCTCAGCAGGAAAGCGCGGCACTCAGTGCGGCGGCTTCTGCGGCGCCCCCTGTGGAGTCCGTGCAGTAGCGAGAGTCCTCTCCGGGAGTTGGTCCGTTGGAAAATGGACGTCCATTTCTAATCGGCGGTCGCTGGTCTCAGGCCACGACGGTCGCCCCCGTACGAAATCCCTATACAGGCGAGACGATTGCCCATGTCTGCCAGGCAAGTCCGGCGGATGCGGAATCGGCCGTGCAGTCTTCGGTCGAGGGTGCGGCGGCGATGCGTCGCTTGTCGGGCTATGCCCGATCGACGTTGCTGGCCAACGCGGCCCAGGCGCTGCAGGCGCGGCAGGAAGAATTTGCGCGCACGATGACGGCAGAGGCCGGCAAACCTCTGACGGATGCCCGTCGTGAAGTCGGCCGTGCCATTCAGACGCTCTCGATTGCCGGGGAAGAAGCCAAACGCATCGGCGGAGAGGTCGTGCCGCTGGATTGGTCGCCCGGCATGGAGGCGTATTGGGGCGTGACGCGGCGGTTTCCCATCGGGCCGATCCTCGGAATTACCCCCTTCAACTTTCCCCTCAATCTCGTCGTGCACAAGGTCGCTCCGGCCTTGGCCGCGGGCAATTCAATTTTGATCAAGCCGGCTCCCCAGACACCACTGACGGCGTTGTTACTGGGCGATCTGCTGCTCAAGGCCGGTGTGCCGCCTGGGGGACTGAACATTCTGCCGTGTGACAATACCGTCGCCGAGCAATTGGTCGTCGATTCCCGATTCAAGCTCCTGAGTTTTACCGGGAGCGCGCCTGTCGGCTGGATGTTGAAGGCCAAGTGCGGCAAGAAAAAGGTCGTGCTGGAACTGGGCGGCAATGCCGCGGTGATCATCGAGCCTGACGCGGATCTGGAGTATGCGGCTCAACGGTGCGTCACCGGCGGGTTTACGTATGCCGGGCAGACCTGCATTTCCGTGCAGCGGATCTTTGTGCACGAGTCCGTTGTCGAGTCGTTTACCGAACAGCTCATGACCCGGGTGCGAGGGTTGGCGACCGGGGATCCAGGCGACGAGCGCACCGTGGTGGGTCCGTTGATTGACGCCGGGGCGGCGCAGCGCATCGATGGCTGGATCGGCGAAGCGGTTGCGCAGGGCGCACGCCTGCTCTCGGGCGGGTCGCGTGAAGGATCAGTGGTACGTCCCACCGTCTTGTCTCAGGTGACCGCTGCGATGAACGTCTCTTGCCGGGAAGTCTTCGGACCATTAGTGACGATTACGCCGTACCGTGAGTTTGAGGCGGCCTTGAACGCCGTGAATGACTCGGACTATGGGTTGCAGGCAGGTATCTTTACCAACAATATCGGCCGCATCTTTCAGGCCTTCGAACAGTTGGAGGTCGGTGGAGTGCTGGCGAACGAAATTCCCACCTTCCGCGCAGATCACATGCCCTACGGCGGCATCAAGGATTCCGGCATCGGCCGCGAAGGCCTGCGGTATGCGATCGAAGATATGACCGAGCCCAAGTTGTTGGTCGTGAATCTCCGACGCGGGTGAGCGAAAGCGGTGGCGGGGCAAAAAAACCCCCACTCTGTATTGCGGATGAGGAACAAACTTGATACAACTTTCGCGCGTGCCGCCGCATGATTACACGCGCGACCCCGGGCCTGTGACAAGACATCGAACACTCTGGCGGCGTGCGTTCGACGCGGGATGAAGAGGGAGACGACATGGTACCAACACACATGTTTTTGACGAGAGGTGTCGGAGTACACAAGGAAAAGCTGGCTGCATTCGAGCAGGCCTTGCGTAGTGCCGGCGTCGCCTATTGTAATCTCGTCAGCGTCTCCTCCATTCTTCCTCCCCACTGCAAAATCCTTCCGCGCAAGCGCGGCGAGAAGTTTTTGAATCCAGGCGAGATCACCTTTTGCGTCATGGCCCGCTCGGAGACCAACGAACGTAACCGGCTCATCTCTGCGTCCATCGGCCTGGCGATTCCCACCGATCGTGATACCTACGGCTATCTCTCCGAGCATCATGCCTATGGTGAAACGGACGAAGAATCCGGCGAATACACGGAAGACCTCGCAGCCCAGATGCTCGCCACGACTCAGGGGATCGAATTCGATCCGGACGTCGCCTGGAAAGAGCGCGAGCAGGTCTTCAAGATGGGCGGAAAAATCGTCCGGACCCTCAACATCACACAATCCGCAGTAGGACGGCCGAACCGTTGGACCTGCGTGATTGCCTTGGCAGTGTTTATCCCCACGGAAAACATTCCCAAGAGTCTGCGGAACAAGGCCTAGCGGCGGCGATGGCGCTTCCGTCCGGGTGGCTTGGCCAAGCCGACAATTTCCTCGGAATCGACGAGCCCTGGTGCCATCCTGGTCAGGCCGGTGTCTACGTATTACCGGCTCCCTACGAGCATACGTCGAGTTACATCCTCGGGTCTGACCGCGGTCCCTCCGCCATCATCGAAGCGTCCCAACAGGTTGAGTTGTACGATGAAACGTTGCGGTACGAGCCGTATCGCGAATGGGGCGGCGTGGCCACGGCAACCACGCTCAATCTGGCCGGGCGTGTGGATGGTCAGGCTGTGCAGGCCATTCAGGATTTTGTGCAGCCGCATGCCGGGCGGGGCAAGTTCTTGGTGACCCTCACGGGGGAGCATACCGGTGCGTTAGGCGCCATCCGTGCCCATGCGCAACAGTATCCGGGCATGTGCGTCGTGCAAATCGATGCTCATGGCGACCTTCGACAGGCGTACCAGGATAATCCCTACAGCCATGCCAGCGTCATGGCGCGGGTGGTGCAGGATGGACTGCCGCTTGTGCAGGTCGGTATCCGGTCGATCAGCCCCGAAGAAGTCGAGCTCATCGACAAGACCCCTCGGATCAACACCTTTTTTGCCGCGTCGATTCTGGACCCTTCCGGACCTTACGAGGGACGGGCGGCTTGCTGGATACCTGACGTCGTGGCGTCCTGCACCGGACCTGTGTACCTCACCTTCGATTGTGACGGGCTGGATGCGTCGCTGGTTCCAGCCTTGGGAACACCGGAACCTGGAGGGTTGGGGTGGTACGATACGCTTGCGCTCGTCACGGCGCTGGCCAACGGCCCGGGCATCGTGGGCATGGACATCAGCGAGATTGTGCCCATTGAAGGATTCGTCGCGCCTCAGTTCAGCATTGCTCGCTTGATCTACCGCATGCTGGGACGGATTCGCGCGGGTCGCCGGGTTCATTAAGCAGATGCCTCACACTCAGCCACCGCTATGCGCACGTTACTGAGACCTCCGATGGACGGTTCGTAGTACACCTCGCCTTGTCGTTTGCGCGGCCGCGCCATGCGCATCAATAAATTTTTTACTGAACAGGGTTTGTGTTCACGGCGAGAGGCCGACCGGCTGGTAGCCGAAGGCCGGGTCACCATTAACGGGGTGGTGGCCAAGCTCGGTGATCAGGTGTCGCCGCAGGATATTGTGGCGCGTGACGGAACGGTCCTGCAAAGGGGCAATCGTGCGGTCTATATCAAATATCATAAGCCGGTCGGAGTGACGACGACGACCGAACTGCACGTGCCGCGGAACATCATTTCGGAAATCAAACATCGCGAACGGATTTTTCCCATCGGACGGCTCGACAAGGATTCGTCGGGTCTCATTCTTCTGACCAATGACGGCGATATCGTCAACGAGATCCTGCGGGTTGAGCACGGGCATGAGCGCGAGTATCGCGTGGAAGTGGATCGTGAATTCGACGAGGCCTTCCTTTCGCGGATGGCCGAGGGTGTGGTGATATTGGGCGAGCGAACGCGTCCATGCCTCATGGCGCGATTGGGGCCGCGTCGATTCCGGATCATCCTAACAGAGGGACGCAATCGCCAGATCCGTCGTATGTGCCAGACGCTCGGCTACCGGGTGGTGTCACTCCATCGCGTGCGGATGATGCACATCACCGTCGAAGGGCTTCATGCGGGACAGTGGATGGATTTGGATCAAGAGGAACGTCGCCGACTGTTCCAGGCTCTTGGTCGGCCGCCCGAATCGTCGATATGAGGGCAGGGCGAGTCGCCCCTATTCGGCGCGGAGGGCCGCATTGGGCCGATCACCAGGCAGGTTCAGGGCGTCGGGATGGGCAGATTCTTCAGATCTGGAGGCCGGCAGCGGCGCTTTGATGGTTCGACTGAGGAACAGATTTAATAGCGCGATGAAAAAACTTCCGCCCACGATCCAATAGCTGGTCGAGCGGATAGTTTTGGTGCCTTCATCACGCATGTCCTTGGCGACTTCCGCCACGGTTTCCAGCAGACGATCCAACGCCAGACTCACCTGCATGACCTTCGGCCCGCCGTTGTCGGCGGCATGGATTTCGGCTTTGCGCCGAAGTTCCGTTGCCTCTCCCGGCGATCCCGCCTTCCATTCCTGCGACAAGAGATCGACCGTTTTGCTGGCAACATGGAAGTATTGATCGAGGCTTTCACGCACGGCCTGGATGTCTTTTTCTTCGCTCCGTCCGCTACGGGAGACGCGCAGGCCTGCTGCCGCATACCGATCTACTGCATGTTGAATGCGCGCTCGTTGCGCCGGAAGGGATTCGGTAATACGCTCGAAGACCGCCTGATTTTCCGCTTCCAATGAACGGATGATGGTATTGCGATATCGGATGACGTCGGCGGAGATATGGGCGAGATCGGCGGCTCCCAGCGTGTATTCCGTATACATGATGCGCAGGTCTTGATCGATCCGGCTGAGAGCCTGCCCGCTGATCCATCCCAGTCCCGCGATCAGGATGCTGATAATCAATTGGTTCGTGCTGGGAACGGCTAATTTGAACCGCGAGGCAAGCGACACGGAGGTCCCTTTCGTCAGGCCGGAGGCGGAGTGCATGGCCAAGATTTTCCACTGTTGAGTCTAGCAGATCATGCCTGAAGAAAGAAATCGAGGCGCGTTTTGAGACGATGCCGGTCAATCGAGTATGACGCGGCGCTCGACCAATTGGCCGACTTCGGGATCATTCGACACGAACACAATGGACCAGGGCTCTTCTTTGGAGCAGAGCCTTCGCAGGAGCGTCAGTCGCACGGTCGGGTCGATATTGTGAAGGCTGCCGTTGAAAATCAGCAATTCCGGGCGAGTCACGATCATTCTGGCCAGTAGAATGCGAAGCACCTGGCTGCGGCTCAAATTCGCTCCGTTCCCGTGGACGAGCGTTTCCAGTCCTTGGGGCATTGCGTCGATCTCTTCCTCCAGCTCTACAAATCGGAGCGCCCAGCTCAAATCGGCAAAATGAATCGACGGGCGCTGGAGTGTGACGTTCTCCTCAAGGGTTCCATCGAACAGGGTGGGGTGAGAATCGAGCATCAAGCCCCGGCAACGATTCACATAATTGAGGGACACGTCGCGCAGGTCGATGTCGTTGTAGCGGATCACTCCGCTGGTGGGATGATAGAGGCCGGCCAGAAGGAGGGCGAGCGACGTTTTGCTCTTGCTCGTGCCGGTGAGCACCGTGATCTTTTCGCCCGGCAGCACCTCCAGATTGAAATGATCGAACAGCATCGGTCCGTCCGGGCTGGCAAAGGACACGTCTTTGCATGTCAGACGTACTCCCTGCAGGGTGGGATTCGGCAGCCAGGAGGCGATCGGACCGGAGACCTCCTCTTTCGGCATGTCGAACAGCGCGGAGAGCTCCTGCAGTGAGGTGGCGACATAGATGGCGGCGTACATCCGTCGCGCGACGATGTCGAGGTTGAGCAGCAGGGTGCCGACAATGACTTCCGCCGCCACGAATTGACCGAGGGTGATATCCCCCAGCGACAGCAACCATCCGCCGAGGCCGATCATGCCGCTGTGTGCGAAGGCCTGAAAGATGACCGCACTCTTATATTGACCGCCGCTCAAAATATCGGAGCGGGTCTTCCTTGCCATGACATAGGCTTGCACCAGCGCATCGGTTTTCTTGAGCAGGAGGGGCAGGCTGTCGGTGGATTTAAAATGAAGCCGGTTAATGCCGATGTCCTGCAACCAGTGAAACGTCTGGTAGTGGAGTCTTGAGACCCGTTGAGTAATACGGAGTCCTCCTCGACCAAAAAAGGTCAGAAGGAACGCAAAGCCGGTAATCAGGAAAATGTTATAGCCGAGGAAGTAGGGATGGTACATGATCAGGATCGTCATGCCGATCATGCCCGATACGAACACATTGATGAGGTCGACCAGCATCGCGACCAGTGCGCGCGGCAACAGCTCCGCTTCGATGAAGGTATTGGTGTGTTGTGGAAGAAAGACATTTTCGCGGAAACGGGGCAGCGCTTCCGTGAACGCGACCGCCAGCCGGGTATAGATCCGCTGAACCAGGATCTCCACGGCTCGTCCCTGCAAGACCCGGAACGCGCCCATCAGCAGCAATGCGCCTAACATGATGGCGACCAGCGTCACGATCATGATCGGTTGAATGGCGAAGGCGAAGGTGTTGACGAGCTCCTGTACGGTGAGCGGTACGATCAGCGCAAATGAACCGATCACGACCGCATAGGAGGCAATGATTGCCAGAATGCGCCGCTCGAGTCCGATCAGGAGATTGAGACGCGCAAGAATCGTCCATGCTGAAGGGGTGGTGATCGTTGATCCGGTAGGGTTGTCGTTCACGCGAGGGCTCGTGTCGGTCGATGGTCGGGCGCAGTGTGGGCGAATGCCGCATTGCTGTCAAGGACGGGAAGCACGGTCGTCTGGCGGTTGAGGGAGTAACGAACGGCCAGGGCAGCGGCCTGGTGACGCTGCGGCATGCCGTTAGTTCAGCATGATCCGGCGGTCGACGTGCGGGGTCAGATTCGGATCGTTCGAGACGAAGATGACCGACCAGGGCTCTTCCTTGCTGCACAGGCGCCGGAGGATCGTCTCGCGCATCGCGGGGTGCATATTGTGGAGAATGCCTTCGAATATGAGGAGCTGGGGGCGTCCCAGGATCGCTCGCGCCACCAGGATGCGCACAATGTGCGTCGGGGCGAAAATTTTCCCCGCGGATCGCACATGTGTTTTCAGTCCGTGGGGTAGGGCATCGACTTCTTCTTCGAGTTCAGTGAAGCGCAACGCCCATCGCACGTCGCTATAGGGGATGTATTCTCGGCCCAGCAGGATATTTTCTTCCAGCGTTCCCTCAAACAACGAGAGTTGGGAATCCAGGATGAATCCTCTGAAGCGATTGACGGAATCCAGATTGAGGTGGCGAAGATCGACGCCGTTGTAGCGGATCACGCCCGCCGTGGGTGATTCGAGTCCGCCGAGAACGCGGGCCAGCGCGGTTTTTGCCATCGTCGTGTCCGCATAGATGCCGATTTTTTCACCCGGCGTCACTTCCAGGTTGAAGTGCTCAAATACGGGCGGGCCACCGGCCGGCGCAAAGGTGAGGTCTTTGCACGTGACTCGAATGCCGTGCACCGTTGGATCGGGCAACGGAATGGACAGCGTGGCGGCATCCTGATCTTTGGGCAGCGAGAAGAGAAAACTCAATTCGGTCAAGGCGGTGAGGAAGTAATAGATATGCCCCATGCGCTTCACCACGCCGTCGAAACTGGAGAGGATGCCGCTCACCACGACCTCGGCGGCGACGAATTGGCCCAGCGTCAGCTGGCCGATTCCCAGGAGCCAGCCCGCCGTTGCGATGAGACCGCTATGGACGATCGCCTGCCACCCCAGGGATCCCAGATACTGACGGATAAGGATGCCGAAGCGGGTTCTGCGTACGCCGACATAGTTATCCAGGAGCTGATCCGTCTTTTTGATGAGCAGCGCCTGGCTATCGGTGGACTTGAAGTGAAGCAGGTTGTAGGCAATTTCTTGAAACCAGTGCAGGGTATCGTATTTGGCGTGTGACATGTCCATGTCGGCCTTCAGCCCGCCATGGCTCATGAGAAAAAACACGACGTTGAACCCCACCAGCAAGATGGCGTTAAAGAGCAGGAAGTAGGGATGGTAGAACACGAGGATGGTCATGCCGACCGCCCCACCCACGATCACGTTGATCAGGTCGACCAGCAGCACCGATACGGCCCGCTGCATGAGAATGGTTTCGACGAAGTAATTGGCGAATCGAGGTTTGAACCCCTGATAGCGCAAATGCGGTAGCTGCTGGGCCATGGCAATGGCGACCCGGGCGAAAATCCGCCGCTCCAGCACTTCGACCGCATAATATTGGAGCGCCCGGAAGGCGCCGACGAAGAGCAGGCCGGCGACCATGACCGCAGCCAGTGTGACAATGGTGATGGGTTAGAGCGCGAAGGCGAAGGTGTTGACGAGCTCTTGAACCGTGAGTGGTACGATCAGCGAGAACAGCCCGATCGCGATTGAATAGGATACGATGA
>ERZ724516.846-NODE-846-length-18381-cov-4.299302_pt1 | contig 18381 bp, 17 predicted proteins | sample MGYA00376049_ERZ724516 | MGnify/ENA primary metagenome ERZ724516 (study PRJEB28724, sample SAMN07190886) | activated sludge metagenome | isolation source: activated sludge of sewage treatment plant in Hong Hong | place: USA: Christiansburg, Virginia | collected... | reverse complement strand
TATTTAAATAAATTTGTTTTAAACTGAATAACCAATCAAAGTATTTTAAAGAGGCTTCAAATAATAAACCATTTAACTGCACATTTTTTTCAGCTGAATAGTAACCAACATATTCTCTCGACTTCATTACCTCAGCTCTTCTGTAATCTATTACTAATCCTTGTAACAAACCAACTTCTAAACCAACATAAGGTAATCCATAAGACGAGGTATATTGTTCGGGGTTAATATTGGCTCCCACACCATATTCATATCCAAATTTCAAATTTTGCGCTGTGTATAATGGAACTTTTACTCCGCTATTTAAAATGCTATAATAATTAGTATTGTTAAAAAACTTATTATCATAGTTACCACTAATAGTGGGATCAAAATTTCCTTTACTAGCTTTATATTGCAACTCTCCGTATTGTTTAATATTATCGGCCCGTTTTGAAATCGGATTGTTTTCCAAAACATTTTTTAAATAGTCGTCATAACTCAAAACTACAGTAGTTTGAGAAAAGCAATTAAAAAATAAAAATCCAAAAACAATAATTAAAAATTTAGCCCTACTTTTTTTCATCTTGTTTTTTTTCTATTTTTTCCTCACTATTTTTTACATAAAATTCTGGCGGAAAACCATTTAACTTTCGCCAGATCTCATAAATAACCGGTACATTATTCAGCAGAGCAAAACCCTGTACTCCGCTTCCAATCTGTATCGCATCCGGCCATCTTTTCCCAGTATTTTTAACTAAAATACGAAATTTACCATTATCAGAAATAGCTTTGTCAAAAGCAACAATTTCCGATTCATACGTTCCAAAGCTAATTCCAGGCCAACCCGAAAAAACAAATGCCGGCCAACCATCAAAAGTTAACTGAACATTTTGTCCTTTTTGAATTAATGGCAAATCAATTGGATTAATGTATAACTCAACAGCTTGTTCCGCTTGTTTAGGTACTATTGAACATAAAGCTGCTCCTTCCTTCACAATTTCCCCAATTCCTAAAACATAGGCTTTGGTTATATAGCCATCTTGCGGTGCGAGTACATAGTAATAACCTTTTCGCATACTGTAATTAGCTAATTGGCCTTGTAATTTGGTTAAAGAACCTTCACCCTCATATAAAGATGACAATGCAGAAAACTTATCAGATTCAGCCTTCATTATTTTTTCTTGATAATCCTGTTGCACAGAATTTAACTCAATTTCTGAATTTAATAACTCATTTTTAGTTGCCATAAATTTATTTTCGGCAGATGTTTTTTTAGCTAAAGCATCTTGTACCTTAATTCTTCTATTTTCCAAATCTGTTTTTGATATAACGCCTTTAATTTGTAATTCTTCGAAACGCTGTAATTGCTCTTCGGCAGTTTTATAATTATTAGACGCCGTTTGTGACTCGATGCTATCTGTTCTAACTTTAATTTTTGCTTGCAAAAGTTTGTTACGTGTTTGCTCCATTTTTAATAGCAAATTTTTATTCAAAGCATCAATTTGAGAATTAACTGAATTCACTTTTTTCTCATAAGACTCTAGAGTTGTTTCCTTTGCTTTGATTTGCTGTTCAGAACGACTAATCAATAGAGGATCCATATATTCATCCTTTATCTCTGATATAAAAGCAATGGTATCATTTTTTTTCACAAAATCTCCCTCGTTGATAAACCAGTTTTCAACTCTACCAGCAATACGTGAAGTAATTGTTTGAGGTCTACCTTCAGGATTTAGAGTTGTTACTTTCCCTTTTGATTCTACACTTTGGGTCCAAGGTGAAAACAACACAACAAAACCTGTAATAAAAAATGCCGTTAATGAATATTTAATGGCTTTAGAATAAGAGCGTTTATAAATATTAGAAACACCTTCAAGCTCTAAAACGTGAGTATTTAAAAATGAAAACTCTTCTTTTTCACCAAATATTTTTTCAATTTTATATAACGCAGTAATGATATCATAACAAGTGCTTAAACTACTCACTAATTTTTCAACTGAATTAATTACTAAAAAAATAATGATTTCAGAGGCTACAAATTGACCAATATTTAAATCTCCTCGTTGCACTAAGAACGCACCAAAGAATAACAAAATACCAACAAAAATAATTTTAAATAAAATAATCCCTTTAAATTGTTTTTCAAGAACTGAATAGTGACTTTTTCTACTAATAATATAATCGTTCAATATAAAATCAGAATGCTCTAAAAATTTCTCACTATTTGTATCATTTGAAGATGCCCTTTTTTGAAACCATTCTATCAAATTATATTTTTCATTAGAAGTCTTTACATTTGTTTCAATTCCTTTCTTGCCGTAATAAACAATTATAAAATAAAATGAGAACCCAATAATAATTGTAAAAAACATAAACCAAGGACTGTATAGAGGTAACAACATAACTCCAAAAACAATACTAATTAATGAAAAAGAAAAATCAAGTAATATTTTACTAATACCTTTCTGTAAAGTAACTACTTCAAAATATTTATTTAATTTATATAGGATATCTTCTGTATTAGCAGTATTATTTAAGTACAAACTAATTCGAGTTGCCAAATTTCCAAATATTTTTTGATGCAAGGTTTCATTAATACGCATTTGCCAGATTTGAAAATAACCAACAAACATGGTTGCAATAATTGTAATTGAACAAAGTAAAATAAGCGATGCAGAAAAACTACCAGCCATAATGTAAGTTACAACTCCTTGTATACCAACTGGAATAGCTATATACATAATCCCTTGCAAAAGGGCTAACGTATATACTTTACTCAAAATTGTCTTCTCATTACTCAACCAAGTAAATAATAATTTAGCTTTTTTCTTTTCCATACTACAAATATATCGACAAAAATAACAAAAAAATTTACATTAATAATAGTATTACTATTATTAATTTGCAAATATCAAATATTTAACATACTTTTACTATCAAATAAAGTTCAATGGAATTAGATATCAGGATAAAAATGAATGAAAAGCTATTTCTTCGAAACCCAGAGGAATCTGTTTTGGGGAAGAAAATGGTTAAACATGGCTTGACTTTAATTAACAAACTCGGTTTTGAAGAGTTTACATTTAAGAAACTATCTATTGAAATATCGACTACCGAAGCCAGTATTTATCGCTATTTTGAAAACAAACACAAATTTTTGATTTATTTAATAAACTGGTATTGGAGTTATTTGGAATACAAATCCATTTTTAGATTAAATAATATTACAAGCACCGAAATTAAATTAAAAACTATCATAAAACTTTTAGTTGAAGAGCCTCCAATAAAAAACATTGAATCAGATTTTATTACTGAAAACGAAGCTTACAAATTAATGATGTGGGAAGGTTCAAAAGCTTATTTAACTCGTAATGTTAGTAAAGATAATAAAGACAGGTTATTTAAACCCTATAAAGATTTATGTGAACGCATTGCCTTAATTATCAAAGAACATAATCCAAAATACAAATTTGCACATTCGATGGCTAGTACACTCATAGAAATGGCGCATTCTCAGAAATTTTTCATGCAAAATCTGCCAGCTTTAACTGACTTCTCCAAAGAAGATGGTGATAAAAAAATAATTGTGTTCTTAGAGTCATTATTATTTTCATCTATCAATTCAAAATAAAAAACCTAGCTGGTGCACTACTCCAACTAGGTTTTCCAAACAAAACACATAAACCTTAATGATTTTTTTGTTTCATAAAAGCAGTAAATAAAAACACTGCTAAACTAAACACGCAAATTACTGGAATAGCAAAACTTGGATTTACAGAAGATACTAAGCTTACTAATTTATTTTGAGAAAAAACAGGAGAAGAGATAGCTAACAAAATCAAACATACTAAGATGCTTGTTTTGTTATTTTTTGGGTTTGAATTTGAAGTTTTCATAATATTCAGTATTAAAAGTTTGATTGTTATCGTGTTCTAAACAATTATACCGCCACAAATGCCAAAGGTTATTGCCAATTGGTAACTGGTTAGCTTTTGCCAATAAGTGGCAGCTTTCGTCTACATTTTGGTAAATAAAAAACCGGTCAGAATTTTATTCTGACCGGTTTTTAGATAAAATTTCATAAATAACTATGTAATACACTGCACTCCGTCTTCTCCTCCAAGTTCCAATAACTTAATATCGCCAATAGCATTACCTGTCTTACCATTTACGGAACCATAGAATTTACTAGTGTTTAACAGAACTTACTCCAATTGTTTTTCACGCTCTTTCCATATTTTTTGCACAACGTTTTTTTCTTTTTTTCTTTGCAAATGCGCAGTAACATCGTACCTTTATTTAAAGTTGCGGTAGATGAATTTTCCAAAATCGCACAATAATCAAAAAAAATTAACATCGATGAACGAAATTATTTGTCCAAATTGTAACAAAGCTTTTAAAGTAGATGAAGCTGGCTTTGCTGATATTCTAAAACAAGTTCGTGACCATCAATTTGAAGAAGAATTACAAAAGCGACTAAATCTTGCAGACAAAGAAAAAGATAGTGCTGTTAAATTAGCGGAGGCAAATATTAGAAATTCATTGCAAGAACAAATTGCAAAAAAAGACACAGAACTTGCGCAGCTCAAAGCTCAAAGTGAGCTAGCGCTATCCGAGAAGTTAAATAAAAAAGAGGCTGAAATTATGCAGCTAAAAGCAAAAATTGATAATGTTGAAGTTGAAAAAAAACTGGCTATCAATGAGGCTGTTCAAAAAGTAATAAAGGAACGAGATGATTTATCAAACGATTTAAAGACTAAAGACTTAGAAAGACAAAATCTGGAAAGCTCACTAGTACAAAAATATTCTGCAGAGTTGCAAAACAAAGATGCTATCATCAAATTCAAAGATGAGGAGATTTCACGTGTAAAGGATATGAAGTTGAAACTCTCTACCAAAATGTTGGGAGAAACACTTGAACAACATTGCGAAACTGAATTTAATAAACTTCGTGCAACTGCTTTTCAAAGAGCATATTTTGAAAAAGACAATGATTCAAAATCAGGTAGCAAAGGTGATTTTATTTATAGAGAGACTGATGAGACAGGAAACGAAATCATATCTATCATGTTTGAAATGAAAAATGAAGGAGATGAAACTACGACCAAAAAGAAGAACGACGATTTTTTAAAAGAACTTGATAAAGATCGAACTGAAAAAAAATGCGAATACGCAGTTCTTGTTTCTTTATTAGAAGGCGAAAGCGAATATTACAATACAGGAATAGTAGATGTGTCGCACAAATACAATAAAATGTATGTGGTTAGACCTCAATTTTTTATTCCCATTATTACCTTACTTCGCAATGCCGCGATGAACTCTCTTCAATACAAAGCTGAACTTGCATTAGTTAGAAATCAAAATATCGATATAACAAACTTCGAGGAAAAGATCAATGTTTTTAAGGTAGGATTTGCCAAAAACTATGAACTAGCAAGTCGGCAATTTAAAACAGCAATAGAAGAAATAGATAAGACAATAGATCATCTTCAAAAAACTAAAGAGGCACTGCTTTCATCAGTAAATAATCTGCGTCTAGCGAACAACAAGACGGAAGATTTAACCATTAAAAAATTAACTCATGGCAATCCTACAATGAAAGCCAAATTTGACGAACTTACCGATAAGAAGAGTGAAAATGATCTAAATTAATTCGTTTAATTTTTGGGATAGTATTTTCATACCTTCTACGGCGGTCGCTTTAATTATAGTCAGGTTTTTAATATAATCTAAGTTAAAATCACCTGGATCAACCAAAAATTTAGGTATGTGCCCTTCAATCACATGAATTAAATTAGCTGCGGGATATACATTTAAGGAAGTGCCGATGGTAATAAAAATATCAGCTTTTTCGGCTAATTCTGCTGCCTTATCCATTTCAGGAACCGCTTCTCCAAACCAAACAATATGAGGTCTTAACTGAGATCCCAATTCACAAACATCTCCTTTTTTTATTTCCCAGTGCTTCAGTGGATAAACCAAATCCTGCCTCACAGAACTTCTACTTTTCATGATTTCGCCGTGTAAATGCAGTACTTTTTTACTTCCAGCTCTTTCGTGCAAATCGTCAATATTTTGAGTAATAACCTGCACATCAAAATGTTTTTGTAATTCGGCAACCAAAATATGAGCTTCGTTGGGCTTAGCGTCCATCACTTGTTTACGGCGCTGGTTATAGAAATCCAGTACTAAAGGTTGATTTTTTATCCAAGCATCAAAAGTGGCTACGTCCTCAATTTTATATTCTTCCCATAAGCCACCAGTGTCCCTAAAGGTTTTAATACCACTTTCGGCACTCATTCCAGCTCCACTAAAAACAACTATCTTTTTTTTCTTCATTAACGGGGTAAAAATAAACTTTAAACAAACTACAAACAAGTGTAAATTATAGTTTAGCTTATCCTAAATTTACAAAAAAAATAACCCACTATGAAATTTTTTATTGACACAGCAAATTTAGCGCAAATTAAAGAAGCACAAGACCTTGGCGTATTGGATGGCGTAACGACTAACCCATCGTTAATGGCTAAAGAAGGCATTAAAGGGCAAGATAATATCCTAAAACACTACGTGGATATTTGCAATATTACTACTGGCGACGTAAGCGCCGAGGTAATTTCGACAGATTTTGAAGGAATGGTAAGAGAAGGCGAAATGTTAGCCGATTTACACCCTCGTATTGTTGTTAAAATCCCAATGATTAAAGAAGGCGTAAAAGCTATAAAATACTTTGCTGATAAAGGCATTAAGACTAATTGTACGTTGGTTTTCTCTGCAGGACAAGCGTTATTAGCGGCTAAAGCTGGTGCAACTTATGTATCTCCATTTGTTGGTCGTTTAGACGATATTAGCCAAGATGGCATGGATTTAATTGATGACATTAGAACAATTTATGATAACTATGGCTACGAAACTGAGATTTTAGCGGCTTCAGTTCGTCATCCAATGCATATTATACAATGTGCTAAAATTGGTGCTGATGTGATTACAGCTCCATTAAGCGCTATTGCTGCTTTATTAAACCATCCTTTAACGGATAAAGGTTTAGCTCAATTTTTAGCGGATGCAAAGAAATAATTTGAATTTATTTTAGGAGAAGCCTCTACAGATAATGTAGGGGCTTTTTTTTAAAGTTTATAATAAACCACTTTCTTAGTCTCAAAAAACTCCTCGTCAAAGTAATTTTTCAAATCATAAAAAACAGCCTTATCATAATGCTTACCAAATTCTTCGCGAAGGTCTCCACCTTTTAGGTAAAGAATACCATTTGGCAAATCGTTAAAATTTTCTTTCAATATTTTCTTTGAAATCCAATTATAAAATTCAGGAAAAGCGGTTACGGCGCGACTTACAATAAAATGATATTTATCGTTTATTTTTTCAGCTCGTTCGTGTTCACCAGTTAAGTTGGTTAAACCAATACCTGCTGCTACTTCGGTTACTACTTTAATTTTTTTTCCAATAGAATCTACTAAATGAAACGTTGATTCGGGAAATAAAATAGCTAAAGGGATTCCAGGAAATCCACCGCCACAACCAACATCCAATATTTTTGTGCCAGGTTTAAATTGCATGACTTTAGCAATTCCTAATGAATGTAACACATGACGTTCGTAAAGTTCATCACTATCCTTACGGGAAATAACATTAATTTGGGCGTTCCAATGAATATACAAATCGTACAATTGTTCAAATTGCATTTTTTGATGTGCAGTAATGTTTGGAAAATATTTTAGAATAATATCAGGTTTCACAATAACTTACTTTTCCTGATTTTTTAAAATATTATATAAAAAGTCTCTTGCTCTAAATAACTGTGCTTTTACGGTACCCACTGGTAAATCTAGCTTCACGGCAATTTCCTCGTAACTTAATTCTTCGTAGTAACGCATCTTCACCAACTCTTTGTAACGAGGTTTTAATTTATCTACTACATCACGCAACATCTCTACCTTTTGTTTTTTAATAATATGTTCCTCTGGGTCGAGTGTTTGAGATTTAATATTTTTAGAAAACTCTTGGCCTTCATCATTTTCCATTTTAGTATCTAATGATAAAGCAGAATTCTTTTTCTTGTTCCTTAAAAAATCAATGGCATTGTTACTAGCTATTTTAAATAACCATGTACTAAAGGCGTATGTTGGTGTGTATTGTTCTAATCGTTTAAATGCTCTGCCAAATGCTTCAATAGTTAAATCTTCAGCATCATCTTTATTATTACACATGCGTAACATTGTAAAATAAACCGATTCGCGATAACGATGCAATAACTCTGCATAGGCTTTTTGATCGCCTTTATGCAAAGCTAACTGAATGAGTTTATAATCATAAACTGCCTTCGTTGTTAGTTTATCCGATGGGTCTAACTCTTCCATTTATTTGGTTTATGAAACATTTTACTAATATGAAATATTGGGTACACTGTTAATAATACAATTTCGTAAAAAAATGCTAAAGCCCACAAATCTTTCTCGTTTAGTTTCTCCGACGCTTTTTTAAAGATAATCATTTGTATGCATATTTTCAACACCAAACCAACTAAAGCAGCTAACATAGTTGTTTTAAATAAAAATAAACTCAAAAACAGAAAATGAAAGGCATATTGAGACATATAACCTAAGGTGATTTTTGTTTTACTACTTGAATTGTAATGAGGAGCAGTTGTTAAATGTCTTTGTTTTTGACGTTTCCAGTCGCTGAAGTTAGTTTTTGCTAAGGAATAAGTGATGGCATCATGCGACACCGCCACGTTTGTGTTTTCATTGGTACAAGCTTGATTGATAAACAAATCATCATCGCCAGAAGTAATATGATAATGTTTTGAAAAGCCTTTTTGTTTGTAGAATAAATCTTTTTTATAGGCTAAATTTCTTCCCACTCCCATATATGCTTTGCCTTTGATGGCAGCAGATAAATAGTTAAGAGCAATTAAAAAGGTATCGAAACGAATTATTTTATTTAAGAAACCCGCTTCTTTTTTGTATGCTCCATAACCTAAAACAATCTCTCTTTTATTAACGAAACCGGCGCTCATTTCCTTTAACCAATTTTCGTTGGCAGGAAAGCAATCTGCATCGGTAAATAATAAGTTTTCGTATTTAGCACCTTTAATCCCAACCATTACAGCAAACTTTTTACCATGTTTATAGTAATCGTCTTCTTTAATAGTAACCTTTTTAAGGTTAGGGAAAATCTTTGCGAATTCGTCAATTACGTTTTCAGTGCTATCTATAGAGCAGTCGTTTACCACTACCACTTCAAACTCAGGATAATCCTGAACTAAAACTTTGGGCAGAAATTCGGTTAAATTATCATCTTCGTTACGAGCACAAATAATAATTGAAACGGGCTCAGAAGAACGAGTGGGTTCTAATGAATTGGTTTTTAAATTAGCCAATGGCAATACATTAACAACATAATGAATAATAATGCCAATCAACGACACAAAAAAGGCAACCAACAAGAGTTCGTCTACCCCTATTTCAACAAAATCAGGAAAATACATGTAGCAAAAATACCATGCTAATGGCATGATAAATCGGTTATCTTTGCTTTTATTAAACAAAGAAATTAACAATGCTAACAGGGATAAAAGCCGTTATTTTTGATATGGATGGAGTGATTATCGACTCTGAACCACTCTGGCGCAGAGCCATGATACAAAGTTTTACAGAAATTGGCATTCCTTTTAGCGATGAACACTGCCGTATTACTACAGGCTTACGCTTTAAAGAAGTGGCTGAATTTTGGTTTACTAAACATGGAATAACTCATATTTCGGTTGATGAATTTGATGAATTGGTTATTAATCGCCTGTGTGACTTAATTAGCAAAGAAGGCAAAACCATGAAAGGTGTTTTAGAAGCTTTAGAATTTTTTAAAGCCAAAGGCTTAAAAATTGGTATTGGAACCTCATCCAACGAACGTTTAATGAATACTGTGGTTGATGTATTGAATATCAGACGCTATTTTAATGAATTGTGCTCTGCAGAACATATGCAATACGGTAAACCACATCCCCAAGTATATTTAACTTGTGCAGAAAAACTTGGCGTAGATTCTTTACACTGCTTAGTAATTGAAGATTCCGTTAATGGTCTTATTGCAGGTAAGGCCGCTCAAATGAAAGTATTAGCCATACCTGAAGAGATTAACTATAACAATCCTAAGTTTGCTATTGCGGATTATAGTGTAAAGTCTTTGTTGGAGATTGTTCAATAAGCTATTCCATACAAGCTCTTAAAAACTCATTCATAGGTAACATCGCTTTAAAAACTTTAGCAGCATAAGCGGGAAATTTTTCATCCATGACTTCGCTATCTTTTAAAGGATGCATAACAATAAAATGCTTGTGCTGTAATAAATTTAATTCAGGATGATCTTTTGGATAACCTTTAGGAGCAGTTTTTAATTTATCGTCTTGCGACAATTCTTTGAAATACGTTTTAAAATCTTTCGCATTCAAAATCTTTTTAAAGTCTGCGGTATTGTAATCAATTTCTTGTCTTATTTTGGTTAATACATCTGGTGGCGGCATATAACAACCTCCTGCTAAAAAACATTTTCCTGGTTCGATGTGCAAATAATAACCAGCGCCCATTTCTTTTTTCCCTCCCGGGTTAATACTTGCACCCATATTTAATTTGTATGGCGATTTATCCTTACTAAAACGAATATCTTTATTTATTCTGAATAAACATTTTTTTGCTTCTAAACCTGCTAATTTCGGATCAAATGCAACCGATTTATCAATTACTTTTTTTACAACTTCGGTAAATTCTTCTTTAGCGGTTTCGTATGATTTACGATTAGCATCAAACCACTCTTTATTATTATTTTTAGGTAATTGTTTTAAAAATTTAAAGGTTGTTTCCATACTATGATTGATTGGTGTTTTTTTCTTTAAAATAATCCATTAGTAAAACCGTACTCAGTAATAAACTCAAACAAGAAAATACATCCTCTAACGGGATAGTAAATAAACGAATCGCCATATTTTCTTCATTATTATAAGTAACTATTGGCAAAGACGTTAAAATACCGTTACAAATTAAAAAAGGAATTAAGGAAACAAAATACGCTAAATAAAAGCGTCCTAAGTTTCTAAATCTATACGGAAAGGTTGCAAACAAAACCAAAGCCAAACAAATACCCGCATTAACAATGGTGTATGTTTTATCGTAAAACAAAACACACGTTACTAAACTTATGATTGAAATTAATATGCTAATTCTTTTACCACAAGTTCCAAGCACATCACGTTTCACATAAGCATTAAACACTTCATAAATAAACACACAGGAATATGGCACACATACAAAAAAAAATACTTCCTCAATAGGAAGATTAAATACGTTTATTCCGGTAATATATTTAGGATTAAAGCCCCAAACTCCTTGTGCAGTAAATAACACATCCCACAAAATAAAAAAAGCTCCTGAAATAAACATGGCAGGAAACAAATATTTCCATAGTTTATAAAATGCTACTTTTTTATCAAAGCTTAAGGCTAAGGGAAATAAAACACTAGCAATATCTAGCACTAAATACGTGTAATGTGAGTTCATGTAATATTAATTGCCTTAAAGATACAATTAACTGTTTATTAAAACATTTTGTTGATTAGAAGATTTTTCTTTGAAATAATGAAAAGGAACAATTAACATTCCGAAATTCTCACTATCAACCTTATCTAAATGTTTATGATGCACTTTATGCGCACGCTTAATACCTTTAACGTACCAATTTTCTGATTTACTAAACCACTTAAAGCGTTGGTGAATAACAACATCATGAACCATAAAATAAGCAATTCCATATAATAAAATGCCAATACCAATATAAAACTTAAAGTCAAATCAATTAATAGCGCCAAACATAATTCCTAACCAACTTGGCAAAGCAAAAATGAGAAAGAAAATATCGTTTTTTTCAAAAAAAGATTCACTGCTATGGTCATGATGATCTTTATGAAAATGCCACATACCGCCATGCATAATGTATTTATGGGTAAACCAGGCAATGAATTCCATAACCATAAATGCTGCAATAATTATCAATACATTAAGTACCATAACTAAATAACAATCTAAGTTTTGATTTGTTTAAACAAAAAAATAAAGGGCCGAAAAAAAGACTAATTGTATAACATACAACGCCTTAGCAGTTAAATTTGGTTTTTGAGCCAAATGTTTTTGCACAAGTAAATTTAATAAAAAAGCAACCACAAACCAAGCAATATAGTTTTGAATAGGGATAATATTCGATTTCCAATACCAAAAATCGAACTTTGATGCGTTTTGTTCTATAAAAAAATCCAGTCCAACCATTAAAGCGGCTCCAAAAAAAGCATTTACAAATGTGTTTTTAAATTTAGATAATTGAGAAGTACAATACAGTAACATACTCCAATTAATCCCAATTAATAAAGGCACCGACAGCCATTTATAACCCAAAGATTGTCCGTAATTGTAAGAGCCAAAAATGAGTTCAGTTTTCACTCCTAAAACCTCCACAAAAAAACCCAACACTGCAACTAAACATAAAGCTCCATAAAATTGCCATTTTGTTTGTTGGCTCATTATTACAATTAAGCCAAATGATAACAATAAATTAACAGGACTCAAAGATTTAAAGTAGGAAGGATTTATAATGAAGCCCACAAAACCAACGATGTGAAAAACAACGATAATAAATATTGGAATATTTTTTTTGATAAAAGTCATTATTTGCTTTAGCAGAATCAGCTCAAATGTAAGAAAAATCAAAAAACAATTAGCGCTTATTGCTTATATTTGGTAACTATAATAGTTGGTTGAATTTTATGATAAAAAAAGCAAAAATCCCGCACATTAACAGAGAAATAAGTTGGCTTTCGTTTAACGAACGTGTTCTTCAAGAAGCATCTGATCCTTCTACTCCACTTATCGAACGACTCAAGTTTTTGGGAATTTTCAGTAATAACCGAGATGAGTTTTATCGTGTTCGCGTTGCCACTATTAATCGTTTAACTAAGCTTGGCAAAAAGGCTATCGACATTTATGGTGACGATCCAAAAGAATTACTACAAAAATTACAACGAAAAGTAATTGAACAGCAACAAAATTTCGAAGAAATTTATCAAGAATTGTTGCACGAATTAGCAAAGCAAAATGTTTTTATCATAAATGAAAAGCAATTAAACCAAAATCAACAACAGTATGTAAAAGACTATTTTCACAATCAGGTTGAAACCAATTTGTTTCCAATCATGGTGGATGAAAACAAGCCTTTTCCATATATGAAAGATAAGTCAGGATATTTATTTGTTCGTTTAATCTCTACCGTTCAAAAACAAAAAAACAAATATGCTTTAATCGAAATTCCTTCGCGCACAACAAGTCGTTTTATTATTTTACCTCAAGAAAAAAATAAAAAATACATTATTCTTTTAGATGATGTCATTAGATATAATGTTCACGAAATGTTTTCGGTATTTGGCTACACAACAAAAGAGGCTATCAATATAAAACTAACCCGTGATGCTGAATTAGATATTGACCAAGATGTTAGTAAAAGTATGTTGGAAAAAATATCAAAAGGCGTAAAAGATAGAAAAAAAGGCCAGCCAGTTCGTTTTGTTTACGACAGTACTATGAGTAAGGAAATGCTAGCCTTTATTATGAAAAAACTAGGGATGGATAAAAAAGATAATGCTATACCTGGTGGTCGTTATCATAATTTTAAAGATTTTATTGGTTTCCCAAATATTGGCGAAAAAAAATTAATGTATGAGCATCCTCGTCCGTTAAATCATAAGTACTTATATCATATCAATACAAGTATTTTAAATGTCATAAAACAAAAAGATATTTTATTACACTATCCTTATCACACCTACGATCACACCATTACCTTATTAAGAGAAGCTTCCATTGACCCTACGGTTGAATCAATCAAAATAACATTATATCGTGTAGCTGATTCTTCTAAAATTGCTAATGCCTTGGTAAACGCTATTAAGAATGGAAAAAAAGTAACCGTGTTAGTTGAATTACAAGCACGTTTTGACGAGCAAAATAATATTTATTGGGCTAATAAACTGCAAGAAGAAGGAGCTACCGTTATTTATGGTGTGCCAGGATTGAAAGTTCATAGTAAATTATTTTTAATTACGACTCGCGTAAGAGGAAAAGAAATTAAATACGCTCATATTGGTACTGGTAATTTTAATGAAAAAACAGCTCGCATCTATACTGACTTTAGTTTACTAACAGCCGATAAAAACATCACCGACGAAATTTCGAGTGTTTTTGATTTTTACGCAAACAATTTCAAGACGGGTGTTTACAAGCATTTGGCAGTTGCACCATTCTTTATGCGACAAACTTTTGTTAATTTAATTGATAAAGAAATTTCGAATGCCAAAGCTGGAAAGAAAGCTTACATGATTTTAAAAATGAACAGCTTAGTAGATAAAGATATGATTGAAAAATTATATGAAGCATCTCAAGCCGGTGTTCAAATTACATTAATTGTTAGAGGTATTTGCTCCTTAGTAACAGAAATTGCTGGTTATAGCGATAATATAAAAGCTTACAGCATTGTAGATAAATACTTAGAACATGCTCGTGTATTTATTTTTGCAAATGGTGGTAACGAAAAAATTTACATTACCTCAGCCGATTGGATGAGCCGTAATTTAGATAGCAGAAGTGAAGTGGCTGTTCCTATATTAGATGCAGACGTAAAAAAACAAATTAAAACGATTATTGATATTCAATTATCTGGAAACACCAAAGTGCGAATATTAGATAGACTGCAACAAAACTTATATAAAAAAGCAAAACCCGGAGAACGTAAAATTCGCGTTCAAGACGAAATTTATAACTATCTCAAAAAAGATAAAGAATCATATTTAAACACGAAACCTGTCACTAAAGCCTTATCTAAAATATGATTTTTGCAGCTGTTGATATTGGAAGTAACGCTATGCGATTATTATTTTGCAGAGCATACGAAGTTAATGGAAAGCCTCACTTTAGCAAAGAAGAATTAATTCGTTTACCGATTCGTTTGGGAGAAGACGTTTTTTTAAACGGAAAAATTTCGGAAAGAAAAGCAGAAAAACTAATTACAGCGATGCGTGGCTTTAAAGAATTAATTAAAGTGTATGAAGTTGATGGCTATAGAGCAGTTGCAACTAGCGCCATGCGAGACGCGAGTAACAGCGAAGAAATTATCGCTCGCATAAAAAAGGAAGCTGACTTAGAAGTAGAAATTATTGATGGAAAATTAGAGGCACAGTTAGTGTTCTCTAACCATATCGAAGAATTATTAAATCCTAAACATTCTTATTTATATATAGACGTTGGTGGTGGTAGCACAGAACTTACTCTATACAGTAATCATAAAGTAATTGCTGCTAAATCCTTTAATATTGGAACTGTGCGGATGCTTTTAGACAAGGTAGAGAAAGATGAATGGGAATTAATGAAAGATTGGATTAAGAAAACTACACTTGGTTATAGTCCCTTACGTGCTATTGGCTCAGGAGGGAATATCAATAAGATATTTAAAATGACCAAGAAAGAGAATAAGAATTTAAGTTACAGCAAATTAAAAGGCATTAACGACATGTTGAACTCTTATACCTACGAAGAACGCGTAGAAGTATTAGGTTTAAAGCCCGATAGAGCCGATGTAATTGTTCATGCTTCTAAGATATTCATCACTATTATGAAAACAGCTGATATCGAAGATATTTTCATTCCACAAATAGGTTTATCAGATGGTATCGTGCATGATTTGTATGATCGAGCAAAAGCAAAAAAGTAGTAATGAAAAAAGAATACACTACAGAGGAACTATACGACGAAGCTATGAAAATGTATGCGTCTGGTTACGACAATGTATATATTGAACTTCAATTTGCAGAACAAGGTGCAACTAAAGACGCTATTAAAGATGTAGTCAATAGAATAAAGCAAGCTAGAAAAAGAGAGCAGCGTGCTAAGGGTGTTAAATTGATGATTGGTGGCGCGGCAACTGTTGCGGTAGGTATACTTTTTACATTAATAAGCTTTAATTCAGAATCTCCTGTTGGTTATGTATTATATGGAGTTATTGTATTAGGTTTTATGTCTTTTGCAAAAGGGCTGGTAGATATGTTTTAGTTAAAAACTTTATACCCCAATTTGCTTCAATAAAAAATAGAGTATTATCTTACTCAGTAAATACAAACAAAACCTTTCTAAAACACAGATCTTTTGAAACAAAAAAGCCTTTCATCTCTGAAAGGCTTTGTCGGGGTGGCCAGATTCGAACTGACGGCCTCCACGTCCCAAACGTGGCGCGATACCGGGCTACGCTACACCCCGCTTTTTTATAAAAAAACTCCTTATAAAAAATTAGAGTGCAAAGATATACTTTTTTCCATTCTAAAAAAGAAAAAATGTATTTTTTTCATAAAAAAAAGAGCTATTCTTTCGAATAGCTCTTTTTATAAAATTCTTTAGAACTAAATATTATTTCTCTACAGCAAATTTTTGAGTGATAGCTTTGCTATTACCAACTTTTACTTGATAGAAATATAAACCAGCGCTTAAGTTGTTTAAGTTAACATCAACTTTATTGCTTCCAACGTTTCCGTTAACTGCAGTTGTGTAAACTGTTTGTCCAACTGTATTTAAAATCGCGATCTCTACTTTAGCAGTTTCGTTTAATGTTACATCAATAGTAGCATTATTTGAAGCTGGGTTAGGATAGAAATTTAAACCTGAAATAGAAGAAGTAGAAACGTTTTCAATACCAGTTACTAAAGGACAAGAACCAATATCTCCAACAGGAACTTTAGCATAAACAATTTCAGAAGATTGGTTGTGATTTATTTGTTGATCTTGGTTTGTACCTGCAGAAGGTGGAACACCATGACCAGGAGCAATATCACGCATATAAACTAAATGTACATTTCCATCAACTCTTTTTGCCATTGATGCATACATACCTTCAAAAATCTCAGATAATGCTATATCAAATTTATCTAATTCAATTGGTGTACAAAAATCATCAGGATTAATAGCGTTAGCTAAACGTTTTGTAACGTAAACGTGACGAACGTTTTTATCAGCATCAGCATACGATCTTAATGTGTCATTTAAAGACGAATAAGATAAATATAAATTATTTTGAGCGTCAAAAGCACAACTAGGATAAGATGTTAAAGATCCGCGGAAAGCTCCGTAACCTGTTCCAGTTGAAGGGTTTCCTGCATCAATTGTATTATTTCCATTTAAATCTTCTACACCCGCAACTAAAATTGCATTTGAACTTAAAATGTCTGGGTCAGTATTAGCAACTGCATCAGGCATAGATTCATTCCAATAGCATAAACCATCTACACCATAAAATGTGAATGTTCCTTGTGCACCATCACCATACATATATGTTCTTCCAAAGAAAATATGTGCCATGTTATTATTATCCAATGCAATTGAGTAGATTCCATCATTTGTTAAAACTGTATCTACTAAACCATCATTATCAATATCAGAAATTGCAGCAGCTGAATTGTATAATGGAATAGGGAATTTGTAAACTGTACGGTCTACTGTCCAAGTAACTCCACCATCCGTTGATTTTACTAAAGCAACGTCCGAATCAACACTACCTGCAACAATAGCTACTGTTGCACCATGTGCTGCAATAGCATAACTATCACCTCCAAAACCAAGAAATTTAGAAGCATCTAAACCTGTTGGCACTACATTAGTAATATCCCAAGTTAAACCACCATCAGTAGAACGACTGAAAACTACAGGAATTTCTTGACCTAAAGCAGTTCCATTTGCTACTGCAATATTATAAAGAGTATCTCCAGTTGTTGTTGCAGCTAAACGCGGCCAAGTAACAACTCCACCAGATGGACTAGCAAAAGCTAAAGCACTTGACCAAGGTGTAGGACTATTAGTGCCTTTAGCAGGTCTAGAAGTTCTTTGAAGACCTGTAGTTCCATTATGAGCTACAATTGCCTCTTTTCCAGTGCCAGTGTTTACTACATTTCCCCAACCTGTTTTTATAGATTCAATACGTGCCATTGGTAAGGCACCCCAAGTAGATCCATCGAAATAGTTATAACCAGTACCACGGTTAGCATAAGCCGTGCCTGGATCTCCTGACCCTAAATCTGGTTCCATTGTCCAACAAGCAGCAATAGTGCCATCAGGATTTACAACAATTCTATCTCCTACTGATGAGTTAGATTGTAAGTCATACCAAGTAAGGCCAATAATGTTTTGAGTTATTGCAGTAACCGATCCAACTTTATTAGCTGAACTAGGCTTTGAAACTTTAGGGCTCACATTAGAAGTTTGTGCATTCTTATAAGAATCATCAATAACTTCAGGAGTTCCTGGTCTTAAT
>ERZ724516.845-NODE-845-length-18388-cov-7.376316_pt1 | contig 18388 bp, 20 predicted proteins | sample MGYA00376049_ERZ724516 | MGnify/ENA primary metagenome ERZ724516 (study PRJEB28724, sample SAMN07190886) | activated sludge metagenome | isolation source: activated sludge of sewage treatment plant in Hong Hong | place: USA: Christiansburg, Virginia | collected... | reverse complement strand
CGCTACCCCGACATGACGATTCAGGACGGCTACGCCATCTCCCGTGCCTGGGTCAAGATGAAGGTGGCCGAAGGCCGAGTGGTAAAAGGCCACAAGATTGGCTTGACCAGCCGCGCGATGCAGCAGTCCAGCCAGATCAACGAGCCCGACTTTGGCACGCTGCTGGACGACATGTTCTTCCCTGAAGGCTCTGACATTCCCATGAACCGCTTCATCGCGCCGCGTGTGGAAGTGGAACTGGCCTTCATCCTGGGCAAGCCACTCAAAGGGCCAAATGTGACCATCTTTGACGTGCTGGCTGCCACTGACTATGTGACGCCTGCTATCGAGATCATCGATGCCCGCATTGAGCAGTTTGACCGGCACACCAAGGTCATGCGCAAGGTGTACGACACCATTTCAGACAACGCCGCCAACGCCGGCATCATCTGCGGCGGCCGCCCGGTCAAACCCGACGCGGTAGACCTGCGCTGGTGCGGCGCGCTGCTGTACAAGAACGGCGTGATCGAAGAAACCGGCATCGCTGCCGCCGTGCTCAACCACCCCGCCACGGGTGTGGCCTGGCTTGCCAACAAACTCGCGCCCTACGGCGAATACCTGGAAGCGGGTGAGGTGGTGCTGGGTGGCTCGTTCACCCGCCCCACCAACGCCGTGGCAGGCGACACTTTCCATGCAGACTACGGCCCACTGGGCAATATTGCTTTCAGATTCGTTTAAGGACACCCACCATGCAAACCCCCACCAACGCCTTCAAACAAGCCCTTCAAAACAAGCAAGCCCAAATCGGGCTGTGGATGTGCATGGCCAATGCCAACTGCGCAGAGATATGTGCAGGGGCGGGCTACGATTGGCTGTTGATTGACGGCGAACATTCTCCTAACGGCTTGGCCAGCATCCAGGCGCAGGCGCAGGCCATTGCAGCCTATCCTGGCACCAATGCGATTGCGCGGGTGCCTGTCGGTCACGGTCATGTGGGCACGGCCAACATCAAACAGTACCTGGACTTAGGTATCGAAACCCTGTTGGTGCCCATGGTGGACACCGGCGAGCAGGCCGCGGCCATCGTGAAAGCCATGCGTTATCCGCAGGACGACGGCAAAGGCGGCGTACGTGGCATGGGCGGTGCACGCGCCTCTCGCTGGGGCCGCTACCCCAACTACGCCAAAGAGGCCAATGCCCAGGTCTGCCTGCTGGTGCAGGCGGAAACGGTGGAAGCTCTGAACAACCTGGAGGCCATCGCCAGCACTGAAGGCGTGGACGGCGTGTTCATCGGACCGGCTGATCTTTCTGCCTCCATGGGGCATGTCGGCAACCCTGGGCATCCAGAGGTTCTGGCCGCCATTGAAAACGCTATTACCCTCATCCGGAAATGCGGCAAAGCCCCCGGCATCCTGACACTGGATGAAAAGCTCGCACAGCGCTACCTGGATCTGGGAGCGCTCTTTGTCGCGGTGGGGGTGGACACGACCTTGCTGCTGCGTGGCACCAATGCTTTAGTAGGCAAGTTCAAGACACCAGCCACTGCACCAGCGCCAACGGCGGCCCCCTCTACGTACAGCTGAACCAGGCTTTGCCGACATGCCCAACTTGATCGAATCCCTTCGCGCTTGCTTTGCGGGCAAGCTGCTGACCGAGGCGGCCGAGATGGCGCCTTTTCTTACCGACTGGCGCAAGATGTGGACAGGTGCGGCGCTGGCCGTGGTGCAGCCCGATACCGCGCGGGATGTGGCGCAGGTCCTGGCCTGGTGCCATGCGAACAGCGTGCCGGTAGTGCCGCAAGGTGGCAGCACAGGCATGTCTGGCGGGTCAGTGCCCGAATCCTCACGCGCTGGTGTACAGCTACCCATCCTCTTGTCACTCACCCGCCTGAACAAGGTGCGCAGTGTGGACCCGCAGAACAACACCATGGTCGTGGAAGCCGGCGTCACCTTACAAGCGGTGCAAGATGCCGCACGCGAAGCAGGCCGCCTCTTCCCCTTGAGCCTGGCGGCCGAAGGCACTTGCACCATAGGCGGCAACTTGGCCAGCAACGCGGGTGGCGTGCAGGTACTGCGCTATGGCAATGCACGCGAGCTGTGCCTGGGGCTGGAAGTGGTCACACCCGGGGGCGAGTTGTGGGATGGCTTACGTACCCTGCGCAAAGACAACACCGGCTACGACCTCCGCGACCTGTACATCGGCTCCGAAGGCACGCTGGGCGTGATCACCGCTGCGGTGCTCAAGCTGTTCCCATTGCCTGCCGCGCAGGCCATTTGCCTGGCCGCGGTGCCCAGCACACGTGAGGCACTGTCCCTGCTGAACCTGGCGCAGTCCCGCGTCGGTGCAGCATTGACCGCGTTCGAGGTCTTGACCGACACCTGCATGGAGCTGGTCATCGACCATGTACCCGGCACGCGTCGCCCAGTGACGGAAGCTTCGCCCTGGTACGTGTTGCTGGAGTTGTCCATCACCGGCCAGCCCGAGCAAGCCGAAGCCCAAGCGGCCCAGATGATGGAAGACCTGCTGGGCGCGGCGATGGAGACAGGCTGGGTCACCGACGCTGCCATCTCCGCGAACTTGGCGCAGTTCGAGGCCCTGTGGGCCATCCGAGAAAACATCTCCGAATCACAAGCAGCGGTGGGCAAAACCATCAAGCACGACATCGCCCTTCCTGTGTCACGCATCCCCGATTTTCTGGAGAGTACCGACGCTGCCATCGCCCAAGCCTTCCCCCAAGTGCGGCAGGTGGTGTTTGGTCACTTGGGCGATGGCAACCTGCACTACAACGCGTCGCCCCAGCCTGGCATGGGTGGCGCGGAACATGCCGCCGCCTTTCTGGCGCTGGAAGGCCCCTTGAACAAACTGGTCCATGACGCGGTGCACGCGTTTGGCGGCAGCATCAGCGCTGAACATGGCCTGGGCGTGCTGCGGCGCGACGAATCTGCCCGCTTCAAGTCGCCGCTTGAATTGAAGCTGATGCGCAACATCAAACAGGCGCTGGACCCCAAAGGCCTGATGAATCCAGGCAAATTGTTACCCCAAGATTGACCCGCCAGCAAAGGAGACAAACATGAGCAACGCTCAAGACCAATACCACCCCGACGAATGGGCCACCCGTGTGCAGTTGGCCGCCGCCTACCGCATCTTTGACATGCTGGGCTGGACGGAGATGATCTACAACCACATCACCGTGCGCTTGCCAGACAGCGTGACGGGCGGTGAGCGCCAGTTTCTGATCAACCCCTTCGGCTTGCACTACTCCGAGGTAACCGCCAGCAACCTGCTGAAGATCGACATCCAGGGCAACAAGCTGGATAAGGACAACCCCTGGCATGTGAACCCTGCGGGCTTCACCATCCACGGCGCGATCCATGCCAACGTGCCTGGAGCGCATTGAGTGATGCACACCCACACCACCAACGGCATCGCCGTGGCCTGCACCCAAACTGGCTTGGCACAAAACAACTTTTACTCGGCGCAGCTGGACGACATGGTGGCGTACCACGAGTTCGAAGGCATCACCGTGCACGCCGAAGAAGCCCCGCGCCTGCTGGCCAGCATGGGCAACAAACCTTTGCTGATTCTGCGCAACCACGGCCTGCTGTCGCACGCCGCCACGCTACCCCTGGCCTTTGTGCGCCTGTGGACGCTGCAGCGCGCCTGCGACATCCAAGTGACGCAAGCGGCCTTGGGCCAATACATCCCCATCAGCCCGGCCGTGGCACGCAAGACCACGGGCGACGCGCTGCAGTTTGACGCCCGCTTTGGCGCAGGCCAGGACGTGTTTGACGCGATGGTGCGCAAGGTAGACCGGATCGATCCAAGCTACAAAAACTAGAGCTAACAATCCTTACAGGTATTGCCGAAAGGCACATTTTGACCATGAAAATCTGCATTTACGGCGTAGGCGCCATCGGGGGCTGGGTAGGGGCTGGCCTGGGGCAACCAGCACTGGGGCATTCTTTGAGCGCCGTGGCCCGTGGCGACACGCTGGCTGCTTTGCGCACGCACGGCTTGCGCCTGCAGCCCGCTCCTGCACAACCGGGTGGGCCGCTGCCTGAGGTGGTGTCGGTGCCCATCACCGCAAGCGATAAGCCTGCGGACTTGGGCGTGCAAGACCTGGTGATCGTGGCCGTGAAGGCACCCGCACTCGCAAACGTTGCCGAGCAAATAGCGCCGCTGATTGGCCCCCACACGATGGTGCTGACCGCCATGAACGGCGTGCCCTGGTGGTTCTTGCAAGGCTTTGGGGGCGCCTATGCCAACACCGCCCTTAAAAGCGTGGATGCCAGCGGCGAGATTGCACAACACATCCCCGCCGCGCAGGTCATTGGCTGTGTGGTGCACGCCAGTTGCTCGGTGAAAAGCCCGGGCTTTGTGCAGCAGCACTTCGGCAATGGCCTGATCTTGGGTGAGCCTTCTGGTGAGAAGACGGAGCGTGTTCAAGCTCTGGTGGCAGCGCTGGCGGCAGCAGGCTTTAACGCCACGCTGTCAGACCAGATCCAGAAGGACACCTGGTACAAGCTGTGGGGCAACATGACGGTCAACCCGATCAGCGCCATCACCGGTGCGACGACCGACTTGATCCTGGGTGACGAGTTGGTACGCAACTTCATCTCCAGCGTGATGCTGGAGGCCAAGGAGATCGGCGCGCGCATCGGCATCCCGATTGACCAGCAGCCCGAAGACCGCCACAAGGTGACGATGAAGCTGGGCGCGTTCAAGACATCGATGTTGCAGGACGTGGAGGCGGGCCGCAGTGTGGAGCTGGATGCGCTGGTGAGTTCGGTGCGTGAGCTGGGACAGATCACGGGGGTGGCGACGCCGAATACGGATGCGTTGTTGGGGCTGGCGCGGGTGCATGCGCGGGTGCGGGGGTTGTATTGAGGGTTTTGGTTTGGCAGGTGTTTGGGCTGTAAAAGTTCAAGCGTTCGAAAAGACAAAAAGTTTTGAAATGAATCCCTTAATCGAGCTTCACCGTACGCTTCAACTCGTTGCCATCATCCTAGATGGTGCAGCTGGACAAATTCGCGACACCAAACTCCGCCCTGTTCGATCTAACATTCTGAGCATTGGCAAAGCGTTCGCAGCTGTGGCGGAAATTCAAGACGCCATCTATCGGCAGGCGCCCGAGCTTCAGCTAGAGCGCACATATGAAGAACCAACAGAGGAAATTAGTAGCGCTAATCGGCGACTCGGCGAGGCAATCCTAGCGGCCGATGAATTGGCGGACAAAGGAAGTTTGGCTGACGCCAGAGACCTTCTATTCAAATATGCTGCGGGTGAAAGCTCAGAACACCACAAAACCTTAGCACTTCGCCAGTTAGCCAGATACACAGATTCCGAGGAAGCCTGAAGCAATTTCGAACTCGCTGCTTCTTAAGATCATCAGGTACGAATCATCTTTGCCTGCTGTTTGAAACATTGAACGCATTCAGCTTCAGTGCTAGCATGGCGCCATGAATTCAACCGCCATCGAACAATCTGCACTTGGCTTGTCCAAGCCAGAGCGTGCACATTTGGTGCACTTGTTGCTCGACAGCTTGGATACGCCATCAGAATCTGACATGCAGGATGTCTGGCTGTCTGAGGCGAAGCGGCGCGCTGATGAGATTGACGCTGGAAAGGTCAATTTGGTAAGCAGTGATCAGCTTGAACGGCAAGTCCAGGCGATCTTGAAGTGAACTATTGGCTTCACCCGGAGGCCGCTGAAGAGCACCGAAAGCAGGTCGCCTACTACGAAGAAATACAACCGGGTTTGGGAAGGCGCTACCACGCGGACTTTCAAAATGTAGTGGCTTCGATCTGCGATTCACCGACTCGTGCACGCATTGTTTGTGCCCCAGACATCAGACGCGCCATGTTCAATGTTTTTCACTTTGACCTTGTTTACCGCGAAGTGGATGGATCTGTTCAAGTGCTGGCGATTGCGCATCACCGCCGCCAGCCGGGATATTGGGTGGCTCGGGTTTAGCGGCTCAGGTTTCCATCACCAACACATGGCCCACGCGCGGGTCGCCCCGACCACCCAACACCTGCGCGTAAGCTGCCTGCACCGCCTCTGCCCCCCGGTGCTGCTCCACCACCATCCACGGTGATGCCGGGTCGCTGACGCGTGCTGAAAAAGTCTTCCACGCCGCCACCAGCCGCTGGCCCAAACCGTCTCCACCCCACTCTGCCGCCCGCTTCTTGATCTGCGCCGGGGCAAAGAACAGCGTGGCGCGGGGGCCGGGCAGGTCTTTTGCGTTGCCACCCAGCTCGCTCACATGCGTGCCGCCGATGGAGCTGCTGTAGGCCAGCGCGGTAAAGCGCGTGTGCACGGCGCGGCGCAGGTCGGCGTTGCCCGCAAAGTCCACGTACACCATGGGCGTGTCGGCGGCGATCTGGTCGAGTTGGTCGTAGCGCAAGACACGGCTGTAGCAGCCCAAGCTTTCGCAAAAGGCGACATTGCCAGGGGATGTCAGGCCCACCACTTCGACCTCTGGCCGCTGCGCGAGTTGGAACGCGGTGCCGTAGGCGGTTTTGCTGGACGCGCTGGACAGCAGCATCACCGGGCGTTGGCCGGATGCAGTGGTACCAAAGAAGGCGTTGTCGGCCAGGAAGTCGTCGATCAGCCAAGATGTGATGAAGAGCGGCCGCAGCAGGGACTGCACGGCCTCGCTGTCGGATGTGTAGAACGGGTCAGTGCTGCATCGCACATACTGGTTGTACACGGCCGCCAGGGTGGCACGATGGGGTGCGCTTTCAACAAAACCGGAAGGGCTCACGCGCGCTGGGGTCAGCACCACGTGGCTGGCCATGGGGTAGTAGCCGTAGAACTTCTCACCCACGGCGATGCCTTCTGTGCGCGATGCGGTCACGGTGGCAAAGCCCCACACGGGGATACGGCCCCAAGGGCTGGTGGCTTCGCTGGCCTCGGGCGGTGCGGGGTAAAAGCCCCAGTAGTTCATCGCATCACCAAAGGCGGCGTAGGTGATATTGTTGGAGGTGAGGGCAAAGGAATCGATTTGCAGCAGCACCTGGCCGTCTTGCAGATCAGGCTGTGGCTGGGTGGTCAGCCGGGTTTGGCTTAACTGGGCCTTGCGAACTTGAAAGTCTATGGCGGGTGGGGTAGGCATGCGTTCTCCTTAGGGATGCTGGCATTCTGACGCAAGCCCAGTTTCACAAGAAATTTACGCACCTCAGGCATAGCTCAAGCAAACATCCCCTTCACGCACCATCGACGCAAACCCGCTGTAGTCGGGCTTCCAGGCGTTGCCCGCGCGTGCGGTCAATTCGCCCAATTGCTTGAGCGTTTGCGGGCCTTGAGCTAAGAGGCGTTCGCGACAAGCTGCGAGGTCGGGATAGGCTTGCAGGGCCTCTGACCAGACAGCTCGTCCAGCTAAAAATCCGTTAGCGCCCGCAGCGTAGGCGTATTCCATCACACGCAAGAACTGGGCTGATGTCACCCCTGCTGACAGCATGACCCAGGGAATGCCTGCGTCGGCACAGATTTGGCCCATCTCGTCAAAATGTGCTTGTGCCTGTTGGTGGGCAGCGCCACCGTCTCGCTCGGGCAGGCTGGCACCTGGCAATGGGCTTTCGAGCTTGAACAGGTCCACCCCGTATTTGGGGTCGGCAAATTCGCGCACGCTGTCCAACACCAAAGCAGGCTGCTTTTCGGGGGATTCGACATAGTCGGTCGTGTGGCTGGCACTGGAAGGGAAAGGATAGACCAGCAACTCAAACACAAACGGAATGTCATGTTCACGGCATGCGTCACCAATGGACTGCACGTATGCCTTTTGATGGGCACAAATCTCAGGTGAAGCGTCAGGCCTGTACCAGGCCAGCAACTTGACGCCATCGCCACCCACACGCTTGATTTTCTCTACCGTCCAGTTGGCAATGCTGGCGCTGCGCCGCCCATGGGGGGTTTCTTCAAACCGATGTTCTTCGAGTGTGACGACCAACCCGGTGCGCGCTGGCAATGATGCCAGCGCAGCCGGAAAGGCATAGTTGGGATCGAGCAGCATGGCGCTGGCCTGCGCGCCCAGCACATCCACCAACAGGTGCTTGACAGCCAACACATCGCCAAAGCTGACCTGCTCCGCCGTGATGCCCCGCTTGGCCGCAATCAGATTGATGATGGGGGGGCGCTGGTCCAAGGCCACCATGGTGAAATGCCCCTGGGCATTGGCCATGCGGCGCATACCCCATTGCTTGCCCAGTTGAAGCCTGGCGTGGTTGGTCATGGTCTTAGTCCTCAAGAGTTTGATAAAAAGCGGTGGCTTGGGCCATGTCTGGAATGCCCGAGCGTCCCCCTGCGTACTGACATTTCAGCGCGGCAGTGGAACTGGCAAAACCCATGGCGTATGGGGTGTCTTGCCCCAGCGCCAGGGCTGCAGCAAAAGCACCGTGAAAGACATCTCCCGCGCCTGTTGTGTCCACGACGTAAACCGGCCTGGCAGGGGTGTGGTGAAGGCCCGTGGCATCCAGCCACTGAACGCCTTGCTCACCCTGCGTGACGCCGGCCAGGCGGCATCCTTTGGCCAGCACCGTTCGCAACTGGTTTTCGATGCTGGTGTGGCCAAGCGCTAAATGCGCAGCCCAGATGGCTAGGCCGGGTTCTGAAAACAGCGCGTGATCTGTCAATGGCAACAAACGTTCATACACCGCTGGGTCCGCCACATCACCATCAAGCACCGTGGGCACGCCGTACTGGCGTGCCGCAGTGAACAAGGCTTGGGCGCCTTCTGGCCAGCGTGGATCGGCCAGCACGGCTTTGGCCGTCTTGACATCTGGAAGCGGCAACCAGTCAGCTGCCGCAGGCAAGCCCTGCCCACGGTGATTGATGATCAAGCGCTCACCTTTCGCATCGACCACGATGGCAGACACGGATGACTGTGCACCGTCAAACAGGCGCAGGTAGCTCACATCCACGCCCCAGTGCTCAAGCTCAGCGCGCATGTCCTTGCCCGCCGGGTCAGCCCCGGCACGGCCCCAGAATTGCACTGCTAAGCCCAGCCGTGCAACCGCGACAGCGGCGGTTGCCGCCATACCGCCGCCGGCCTGTGCAAAACCGTCGGCCTTGCATTTGCCGCCGCCTTGGGGCAAGCCAGACAGCGCGGGCACTTGCCAGCTGTAGTCCAAGGCCGTGTGGCCCAGGCAGATGACGTCCGCGCTCATCCCAGCACGCGTCCGTCTTGCGCACTGAAGAGATGCACAGTGGCTGCGTCCATAATCAGCGTGGCTTTGTCGCCGGTGCGCGGGGCAAGCTTGGGCGACACGCGCGCCACGTGGCGCTGGCCATCCAGCTCAAAGTACACCAAGGTGTCTGAGCCCAGCGGCTCCACAACGGTGACGGTTATCGGCAAACCCGGGCCTTCTGCTGGGCCTAGTCCTAAATCTTCAGGGCGCACGCCCACATGAATTGCGCTGCTCTGAGCCACGGCTGGCTGGCGCTCAGCGGGCAGCGCCAAAACGTGTTCGGCATTGGCCACCCGTAGCGCACCATCGCGCCAGTTGGCATGGAAGAAATTCATGGGGGGTGAGCCCATAAAGCTCGCCACGAACTGATTGGCAGGCTGGCTATACACCTCTTGCGGCGTGCCCACTTGCTGGATGACGCCGTCTTTGAGCACCACGATGCGGTCTGCCATGGTCATGGCCTCCACCTGATCATGGGTCACAAAAATCATGGTGGTCTGCAATTGCTGTGACAAGGCTTTGATCTCGGTGCGCACCTCGCCACGCAACTTGGCATCCAGGTTAGACAGCGGCTCGTCAAACAAAAACACCTTCGGGTTGCGCACCATCGCTCGGCCCATGGCCACGCGTTGGCGCTGTCCACCCGACAAGGCTTTGGGTTTGCGTTGCAGGTAAGGCTCAATTTTGAGCATGCCAGCCGCGCGTTTGACGCGCTGATCGATCTCGGCCTTGCCCATGCCGCGCATCTCCAGGCCAAAGCCCATGTTGTCGTACACGGTCATGTGCGGGTACAGCGCGTAATCCTGAAACACCATGGCAATGTCGCGCTGCGCGGGGGCAATGTCATTGACCCGGGTGTCACCGATGAACAAGTCACCACCATGCATGGGCTCCAGGCCTGCAATGACACGCAGCAGCGTCGATTTGCCGCAGCCAGAAGGACCTACAAACACCACAAACTCTTTGTCGTGAATCTCCAGATCCAGGGAAGGAATAACGGTCACATCGCCGTAGCGCTTGACCAGACCTTGCATGCGGATAGCTGCCATGTTCTTGAGGGGTGTTCTTGTTGTGGTGGGTTCAGGCTGCGATGGGATCACGCAAATGCCAGCAATGGCTTGATCAAGTCACCCGAGGCAAAGCGGGCGTACATCTCGGGTAGCTCGTCCAGACTGAAGCAGCAGTCCACCAACTGGCGGTAACGGGCTTTGTTTTGGCGCAGCATGTCTACATTGAGCGCGAAGTCGCTCTTGGGGAAGTAAAAGCTGCGCACCATGTAAAAGTCTTTACGGCGGGTGGCTTTGGTCTCTTGCACGGGCCAGGGGTTGTCGTTCTCGCCCACCAGTACCAGCACACCGCGTGGGCCAACGATTTCCATGCCCAAGCTACGGGCGGCGTGGGCACCGCTGCATTCCACAATCAGACCAAAGCGGCGGCTGTTGTCACCCACTGGGTGTGCCTTGGCACCGAAGGATTCGGCCAAGCGCAGACGTTCGGCCTTCAGGTCTGACACCCAAACATCTTGGTACCCCATGTGCTGCAGGGCGAGCACAGCGCCCAGGCCCACAGGGCCCGCCCCCATCACCAGCACCGGTCCAACGGTGGCAGGTGGCACCAGCGGCTGCACAAAGCGGATCGCGTGGGCCGATGTGCCTATGGTGTCGAGCAGTAAGGGAGCTAAGTCGTCGTCAATGTCATCGGGCACGGGCAGCAGGCAGAGTTCTGGCACCGGCAAATATTCGGCGTAGCCACCTGGGCGGTTCCAACCCACCAGCACGGAGATGGTCTCGCACATGTGGGTGTCACCACGCTGGCAACTGGCACAGTGGCCGCAGTGCACGGGGATGTAAACCGCGCACCGTTTGCCGTGCATGGCATGGCCGGGTTGGTCAACCACACCAAAGATTTCGTGGCCGGGCGTGAAGCTGGCACCCTTGTGCCAGAGCTTGGTGTCCGATCCGCAAAGTGCGGTGCGTTTAACCCGCAACATCACTTCTCCGGCTTCGGCAGGGGGTATGTTCTGTGCGGCAATGGTGATCTTCTTGTCACCATGGAAAACTGCTGCTTGCATCGTCATGATCCTTATCCTTTCACCGCACCCAATGCCAGACCACTGACCAAGCGCTTTTGCACCAAAAATGCCAGCACCAAGGGCGGCAACGCAATCAAGCTGGCGGCGGCCATCAGGGCGCCCCAATAGGTGGCCCCTTCGCCGATGAAATTGAACGAAGCAGTGATCAGCGTCTTGGTGTCGCCATTGGCCAGCACCAGCGCAAACAAGAAGTAATTCCAAGAGAACACAAAGCACAGGATGGTGGCTACCACCAAACCTGGCATGACCAGCGGCAAGGCAATGCGCCACAAAATGCGTGGCACGCTACAGCCGTCCACCTGGGCGCTTTCCAGCACGCTGCGTGGGATGTTGTCAAAGTAGGGCAACAGCACCCAGATGGCAATCGGCATGGTGATCACGGCGTGGGTGAGGATCAGCGCCCAGTAGGAACCAATGAGACCCATCTCGCGGAACATCATGTACCAGGGCAACAAGAACAAGGTGCCAGGTGCCATGCGTGCCAGCAGCGTGACCGTGGCAGGCCAAGTGATGCGGGTCCACGACACCGCAAAGGCCGAAGGAATGCCGAGCAACAAACCAATCAGTGTGGAGCCCACGGTGATGATCATGCTGTTGGCGGTGTAATGCAGAAACGGTGTGGTCTGCACCAGTTGGCGGTAGTTGTCCAGCGTGGGGCTGAAGAACAATTTGGGCGGGTAGGCGGTGACCTCGGCACTGGGCTTGAACGATGACAGCAGCATCCAGGCCATGGGGGCAATGATGAGCAGACCCACCAAGGCAATCTGCAGCATGTTGAGGCGGCGCAGGGCAATGTCTTTCATCTTGCCCCCTACCAAGCCACACGCTTGCGCGCTTGGGTCAACACCAACACAGCACCCAGCACCACGGTGGACAGGGTGACCATGAGTGAGCTGGCGTAGCCGATCTCAAAGAACTCGAAACCCTTGCGAAATCCATAGATGTTGAGCGTGTTGGAGGCATTTCCTGGCCCGCCCTGGGTGGTGATGTAAATGATGTCAAAAAAACGCAGCAAATCCACACTGCGCAAAATGGCAGCGGTGACCAGCGTTGGCATCAACAGTGGCAGCGTGATGCGCCAGAAAATTTTGAAGCGCGTGGCGCCATCAATTTGCGCGGCTTCATACACACTGGGTGGGAGCGACTGCAAGCCCCCCAACACAATCAAGGCCACATACGGTGCCCACTGCCAGGTGTCCACCAGTGCCACGGTAGGAATCACCCACTGTGGGGAGGCTAACCAATCTGAGCGCGGCAACCCGACAGATTCAAGAATGTAGTTAGCAGCGCCAATCGAGGGGTCTAACACCACCATCCACATCATCCCCACCACCACGGGTGGTAGCACAAAGGGCGAGATCATCAGCGTGCGCACCACGCCCGACATTTCTTTGGCGTTGTGGATCAGCACGGCGATGTACGTGCCAATCACGAGCTGCAAGGCCAGTGAAAGCAGGTACAACACCAGCGTGATCTTGAGCCCGTTCCAAAACTCAGGGTCTTGCAGCATCTCCACATAGTTGTGACCCCCGTTAAAGACCTGGGCACTGCCGAAGGTGAAGTCATGCAGGCTCAGCCACACCGTGTAGGCAAACGGAAACGCAATCATCAGCAAGGTAAACACCACCGCCGGTGCAGACAGCCAGTAGAGCTGGTTCTGCGTGTTACCTGGCGGAAGATCTTGCTTAGGTGTGAACGGGCTGAGTCGCATGTGGCTTGGCTTGGATCGAAAGTGCGTGTGTTCGCTTACTCTTTGGCAATCAAGGCATCGAGTTGCTTGTCCGCATCGGCGCAGGCTTGGGCCACCGTCTTTTGGCCCAGCAACACGTCATTGACGGCCGTGCCGATGTGTTCGCGCGAGGCCACGTTGGCACCAATCGGGTAGCCCACCTCAGAGGTACCCAGGCGGTTGGCTTCGTTGATGGCGGCGATCCATTCCTTGCGTACCGGCTCGGCGTCGATCCAGGCCTTGAAGTCGGGATCGTTCGCGACCGAGGTCCGTGGCGGCGCAATGCCCTCCAGCGCCAGCTTTTCCTGCATGGCGCGCGATGTGGCCCACTGCACAAAGGTCCAGGCCGCGTCTTTCTTGCTGGAGTGTGCCGAGACAGACAAGCCCCAGCCAATCACTGTGGGTTGGTTACGCGCTCCCGCTGGCAGCAGCATGACGCCGGTGTCCTTCTGACGTGCGCCGCCATCCATGACGGAGCGCAGCTCATTGCTGGACTCGAACGACATGGCGGCTTTGCCTTCGCGGTAAAGCGAAGTATTTTGGTAGAAGTTGACATTGGTAGCGCCTGCCGGGCCATAGTCTTTCAGCAGCGTGGCATACAAGCCAATGGCCGCCTGGCCTTCTTTGCTGCACAGCGCGGACTTGCGGTCCTTGCTCATGTAATCGCCGCCCAGGTTGTGCAGCACATTGCTGAACGTGTAGGGCAACGCGCCCTTGAGCCCACGGGTGGTGATGGGCGTGATGGCGGGGTCACAAGCTTTGAGCTTTTGCGCGGCGGGCAGCAGATCGTCCAGCTTTTTGGGCAAGGCTACGCCGCATTTGGCAAACACATCCTTGCGGTAGAAGATGACCGGTCCTTCAATATTGAGCGGGATACCGGTGAGCTTGCCTTCGTGAGACTCGGCGGCCACCAAGCCAGCCGAGAAATCCTTGAAGTCATAGTCTTTGGCGGCTTTGTCTACAAAGGGTTTCAGGTCAGCGTACCAACCTGCCTTGGCAAACTGCTTGCCTTCGCGCGACGGCAACGACATGAACAAATCGACCTCGTCGCTGCGCGAGTTCATCACCGTGACCAGACGTTGGCGCATTTGCTGCTCTTGGTAGCTGTCTACCTTGAGCGTGATGCCGGTGAGCTTTTCAAATTCGTCTTTGTTCTTGAGTACCGCGTTGGCCCACGGGTGGTTGGAAGACAGGAATGTGATGGTCTTGCCCGCGTTCTTCTTCCAATCGGAATCCTGCGCCTGGGCGTGGGGGATACAGGCAAGCGCGGCCGATAGAGCCAGAGTGTGAAACGCGAAACGGGTTGACATGACAAGTCTCCAAAAGCAGTGATTGATGTAAACATTCAACATGAAACCGTTTTCATTTTTGCTGAAAATATGTTTTTCAAACCTAGGGGCTTACCCGCTGAATTTGGTGTAAATGCTTTCTGTAAACTGTTACAAATGAAAGCCAAATCAGTGGATATCCGGGCCGTTGCCGAACATGCCGCCGTGTCAATCGCCACGGTGTCCCGCGCAATCAACAAGCCCGAGCAGGTCCGCGCCGAACTGCGCAGCCGTATCGAAGCCAGCATCCTGGAGCTCGGCTACATTCCGGACGCAGCCGCGCGTTCGCTGTCGTCTCGCAAAACGCTGACCATCGGCGCCATCATCCCTACCGTGGACAACGCCATGTTTGCGCGCGGAATCGACGCGCTGCAGCGTTACCTGACGAGCCAGGGCTACTTGCTGCTGCTGGCCACCCACAACTACGACCCCGAAATCGAGTTCAAGCAGGTACAAAACATGGTCAGCCGTGGCATTGATGGACTGATACTGCGTGGCGACGTACACACAGATGGCCTGCGCCATTTGCTGGCTGCGCAGCGCATCCCCTTTATCAATGTAGGCGTCTATCAACCTGACCGACCCTGGCCCTGTGTTGGCGTGGATAACGACTTGGCAGGCTGGCAGGCCTGTCGCTTTCTGATCAGTCAGGGACACACCCGAATTGGTATGGTGGCAGCCCGCAACCACAACAATGACCGCGCATCCGCGCGTGTCGTTGGCGTTAAGCGGGCTTTGCAAGAGAGTGGCCTGACCCTGCCGGATGCCTGGTATGTCGAAGTACCCTACCGCATGGACGACGCGCGTCAGGCATCGCGCGCCCTTCTGCTGCAGACCGATAAACCCACAGCCCTGATTTGCGGAAACGATGTGATCGCATACGGCGTGTTGGCGGAAGCCGCCACCCGAGGCATTGACGTACCCAAGGAACTTTCGGTGATGGGCTTTGACGACCTGGAGTGGAGCCGCCATCAGCGCCCAGCACTGACCACCATGCACATGCCGATTGATGAGGTGTGGACCCGTGGTGGGGAATACATCGTCAACACCTTGGGTGGTCGGCCCGCCATCCTGCACCACGAGGTGCAGGCGTCTTTGGTGGTGCGGGAGTCGACTGCCGCACCTAGACCGATTTAGCGCAAAGCGTCACTCAGCCGAGACATGCGCAACTCCGCAAGAAATGTCAGATGAAAAGGGCGACACTGCCCAGATGAACACCACACATCAAACCCAAGCGATTCGCGTCATCGGCCTGGAACTGCGAACGTCTAACGATGTCGCCATGCAAAGCATCCCCCCGCACTGGCAGCGCTTTTTTGCCGAGGGCGTGCTGGCGCAGATCCCGGGCAAGCTGTCTGACACGGTGTACGCGGTTTACACCCATTTTGAGCACGCGGGGCTGAACAACGAAGGGCTGTATTCACTCATCATTGGTGCCCAGGTCAACGCAGATGCGCCCGTGCCTGTGGGGTTGACCCACTGCGTGATTCCCGCAGGGCCTCGTGCAGTGTTTGAAGCACCCAAAGGCCAGCCCGAGCGCATTGGCGAGACTTGGCATGAGGTGTGGTCGCGGAATGACTTGGCCAAGACCTTCATTGCCGAGTACGAGCGCTATCAGGCGGACGGCAGCATTGATGTCTGGATTGGGCTGCGGTGAGCGCCTTGCTGGATCCTTATCCACCCCGCGTGCAAACGCATTTGCTGGGCTTGAGAGACGCCGTGATGCGGGTCGCCGCACAGCATGCAGATGTGGGCCCGGTGACGGAGTCACTCAAGTGGGGGGAGCCCAGCTATTCAGCCCGGCGAGGCAGCGCGGTTCGCCTGGGTTGGCGCCCCGCTGATCCCTCGCGCTACGCCTTGCACTTTCATTGCCAGACCCTGTTGGTGGAGACCTTTCGCGAACTGTATGGCGATCAACTGGTTCTGCAAGGTCGTCGCGCCATGGTCTTCATGATGGACGAGGCCATGCCCATGGACACTGTCGAGCATTGCATCTACCTGGCCCTGACCTACCACCGCAGAAAGCACCTTCCCTTGCTTGGCGTGTAATTGCACCCATGAACAAAGCCGCCACTTGGGTTGACTACCACGCACGCATGGCGCGGGTGGTGGCCTATGTGCACGAACACCTGGACGAGCCGCTGGATCTGTATCGCCTGGCCGAGGTGGCACACCTGTCTCCCTGCCACTGGCACCGGGTGTACCAGGGACTGCATGGCGAGACGATTGCGGCCACGGTGCGGCGATTGCGCTTACACCGGGCTTCGGGCTATCTGGCCACCACGGCCTTGAGCGTGGAATCCATCTCCCAGCGCTGCGGCTACCCCAATGCGCAGTCTTTTGCGCGGACTTTTCGCGCGCAGTACGGGATGAGCCCCAGCCAATACCGGCACCAAGGCAGTCACACCGTTTTCAGTACAAGCAAACCCGAGGCCTTGCCCGAGGGCTACAGCGTGGAGATTCGCCAAGTCGCAAGGGTGCGCGTGGCGGGGTTGAACCACCTCGGGTCTTACATGGGCATTGGCAAAGCCTTTGAAGCCAGCTTTGTGCACTTGGCGGCAGCTAACCAGGCCAGCCCCACATCGCGCTGGTTAGCCGAATACCTGGACGACCCGTTCTCGGTACCCGAGTCGCAACTGTGCTCACGCGCAGGCTTGTCAGTGCCTGATGCCTGGGCGGTGCCCGCACCATTGATCAGCTTTGAACTAGGTGGCTGCATCTGCGCGGTGCTGCGGCACCGTGGCCCTTACGCCAGCATGCGCGCGGCATACCAGTGGCTGTATGGGCACTGGCTGGTGAACAGCGGTCACGAAGTGGGCGATGCGCCGGTGTTTGAGGAATACCTGAACAACCCACGAGATACCGCGCCTGCGGATTTGCTGACGGATGTGTTCTTGCCGCTTTTGCTATCAAGTCAGTAGCTAAAAAGTACCGTACGATATGCCGTAAGCTGCCTTTTTGGCACAAATCTACCAAGCATATCCCCCATGCCCCCTTCTCGCGCCCTCACCGGCACCGCCTTTGCCACCCTGTTGTTGATCGCCTTGATGATGGGTGCCAACCATGTGGCAGCGCGCGTTGCGTTTAACAACGGGGTGGACGTGGCCACAGCAGTGGTGTTTCGCAGCCTGAGCACGGCAATGGTGATCGCGGTGATCCTGCTCAGTCAGCGGGTGGCCTGGCGTTTGAGCGCACGGCACAAGCGCATGTTGCCGGTGATTGGTCTGCTGATCGGGCTGCAAAGCCTGTGCCTTTACTCGGCGGTTGCTCGTCTGCCTGTGGCATTGGCGCTGCTGGCGTTCAACACCTACCCGATCTGGACGGCTTTTTGGGCCTGGGCGATTTATCGCCAGACGCCTGAGCGGCCGATGTTGATCGCGATGCCTGTGATTCTGCTCGGGCTGGCCTTGGCGCTAGACGTGCTGGGCGCAGCCTCGGGCCTGGGCGCCAGTGGGCAATGGGCGCGTATTGGTGTGGGGGTGGCTTTTGCCTGTGCCGCTGCCAGCACGTTTGCGCTGGCCATGGTGCTGACCCAACACGAGGCGGGGGACCTGGACGGGCGGGTTCGCACCTTCACCACCATGGCCATTGCCGGAATGATTGCGCTGGTCACCGTGGGCGTGCAGGGTGGCTTTCATTTGCCGCAGGCGCCGATAGGTTGGGTGGGGCTGGCGGCGCTAACCTTCTTGTACGGCACGGCTTTCACCATCATGTTCACGGTGCTGCCCAAACTCGGCGTGGCAGGTAACTCGGCCATCATGAATGCCGAGCCGGTGTTTGCTCTGGTGCTGGCCTGGCTGATTTTGGGGCAGTCCATAGCGCCCATTCAGGTAGCGGGTGCGGCCCTGGTGGTGGGCACGGTGATGGTGCTGGGTTTGCGCAAAAGGTAGACAATGGCAGCACTGACCGTCATGACCCGATATCACACCTCCTGGCGCTGGATGCTTGCGGCCATACCGTTTGTGGCCGCTTGTACCAGCTACACCCCGCCTGACACACTGCCCGGCATGGACCGCGCAGCCGTGATTGCCCGCATGGGGCCGCCGGACACCGAACTCCGCCTGGCTTCCG
>ERZ724516.844-NODE-844-length-18392-cov-25.597262_pt1 | contig 18392 bp, 23 predicted proteins | sample MGYA00376049_ERZ724516 | MGnify/ENA primary metagenome ERZ724516 (study PRJEB28724, sample SAMN07190886) | activated sludge metagenome | isolation source: activated sludge of sewage treatment plant in Hong Hong | place: USA: Christiansburg, Virginia | collected... | reverse complement strand
TGGCTTTCGGCTCCGACTACCCGGCTGCCGACCTCTCCCCCTGGCCGGCGATCGCTGCGGCGGTGACCCGGGCGAGCGGCATACCGGGGCGGACGGTCCATCCCGAGCAGGCCTTGACGCTCACGGAAGCACTCGACGCGACCACGGCCACCGCCGCCCGCGTGCTCGGCGTGACCGACACGGGCGTGCTCGCGGCGGGCCTGCGGGCCGACCTGCAGTGGGTCGACGCGGACCCGTTCGCCGTCGCGCCTGAGGCCTTGGCCGACATCCGCGCCCGAGCGGTGTGGCACGACGGTGTGCAACTGGTCGGCGATCTCGCAAGCGGGATCTCGGGGCCGGCGGACACCTGAGAAGCCGCACGGCTGTGAGGAAATCGGGCCTCAACGGGCCTCCGGCGCGCGAGAACACCGGCGGGTGCGAGGAAATCGGGGGACAGAGGGCCGCCAGTCGTACAGTGGCGCGATGACGGCTGACCCGCAGACGGTCGAGGGATATTTCGACGCCCTCCCAGAGGCAACCCGCACCGCACTCCAAGAGGTCCGATCAACCCTGCACGACGCCATTCCCGGGGCGCAGGAGAAGATCAGTTACGGCATACCGACCCTCACCCTGCGCGGTCGCAACGTGGTCTCGTTCGCCGGCTGGGCCAAGCACTTGTCGATCTACCCGATCCCCGCTGCGCCCGAGGGCAGCGAGTTGGCCCAGCGGTTGGAGGCCCATCGATCCGGTCGCGGCACCCTGAAGTTCCCGCTGAGCGAGCCGGTTCCGCTCGACCTCGTCCGTGCCGTCGGGGTGCTCTTCGCCGATCAGGCCGCTGGGACTGACCCCTTGTCGTAGCACATTGCTACAGTGAGCGTATGACCACTTTGGCGCATCGCGACCTGCGCAACAACAGCGCCGAGATTCTGCGTCGTGCGGCCGCTGGCGAGTCGTTCGAGGTGACCAACAACGGGCGGGTGGTGGCGATGCTCGTCCCACCCCAAGTGTCACCGTTGGAGCGCCTGTTCCTGGCTCGCCTCGTCACGCCGCCTGTTGCTCGAAGGCTCCCCCACATCGCGCGCGTCCAGACCACCCGGTCGACGGCCGAGATCCTCGACGACCTCAAGGGCGAGCGATGACGATCCACTACGTCGACGCGTCGGCCTGGGCCAAGTTGCTCGTCGAGGAGCCCGAGAGCGGGCCGCTCGCGGCATACGTCAACGAGCGGCTGGCCGCGGGCGAGACCTTCGCCTCCTCGCACCTCCTGGTCACCGAGTTGCACCGGCTGGCCGCCCGGGTCGGCGCAGCGCCGACGAGCGTGACGGCGGCCCTGTCGGTCCTGGCGCTGACCCTGCCAGATGCCGCGACCTTCCGGGCGGCGGGATTGCTGGCGGGTCAGGTCCGCAGCCTCGACGCGCTGCATGTCGCCTCGGCGCTCGACCTCGGAGTGGTCGACTTCGTGAGCTACGACCAGCGCCAACTAGCGGCCGCGGCCACGGCGGGGATTCCGGCGGCAAGCCCAGGGACTGTTCCGGCGGCAGGCCCAGTGGCTGATGACGGGCGGGCGCTATGAACTGTTGCCCTCAGCCTCGGCGACCACGCGGGCGAAGCCGCACCGCGGGCATCGGTGGCGCGGGGATGCGATCGACGGGACCGGCATACCCCTTGACGGTCCCGAACCGGATCGAGCCCGCCTCCCACCCCTGCCGATAGGCGAGGATCTCGTCGTGGCTGCGGCCCACGAAGTTCCACCACATGACGATCTCTTCCTCGAACGGCACGCCGCCGAGCAGCACGATCCGCGCGCCGGCCGCCCCTGCCCGCAGTCGCAGCCGGTCGGGGCCGGGGTCGATGCAGGCGAGATCACCGGACTCGATCGGGACGCCCTCGACGCTCACCTCTCCGGTGTCCAGGAGCACGCCATGCTCGTATGCCGTGTCGACCGCGAGCGCGACCGCCGCACCCGGGTTGAGGATGAGTTCGGCGCCGAGCAAGGGCGTGAAGGTGTGGATCGGCGAGCGATCCACACCGGCCAACTCCCCGATGAACACACGCGCCGACCCGACACCGCGCAGCGGCACGAGCGGGGGCGCGTGGTGCTCGAAGTTGCGGTGGGTGTCGCGCGCCGCGTCCGGCAGGGCGACCCACAGTTGCACGCCGTGCAGCCGCCTTGTCTCCGGCGTCGAGACCTCGGTGTGGGCGATGCCGGCGCCGGCCGTCATGAGGTTGACCTCGCCCGGGCGCACGAGGCCGACCGCGCCGCCGGAGTCGCGGTGCTCGATCTCGCCCTCGAAGAGCCACGAGACGGTCTGCAGGCCGGTGTGCGGGTGCGGCGGGATGTCCATCCCGCCACTACCGTCGGCACCAATCTCGTTGGGGCCGTAATGATCCACGAAGCACCAGGCGCCGATGAAGGCGCGGGAGCGGTGCGGGAGGGTGCGCCGCACGTACATCGCCCGGATGCCGCCCAAGGGCACCAAACGACCGCGGAGAACCTGGACCTGCGCAGTCGTCGCCTCAGTCACGAGGCCAGTAGAGCACGCGGCCCGGGCGTGCGCACGGCTGAGGGGACGACCCGGCATACCGGATCGCCCCCCTCGCCTGCGCGGCTGGTGCGGTTACCAGTCGAACTTCTCGTCGTGCACCTGCGCGGCGGGTATGCCGCACGCGGCCACATCGGCGAGCACCGCCTCCATCCACGGGTTGGGTCCGCAGACGTAGACGTCAGCCTCGGCGGCCCAGGGGACGAAGTCGATCAGCGTGGCGCCGGCGTCGGTCACCGGCACCCACGACTGACCAGCGCGCGGGCCGACGAGCAGCGCAAGCGAGGCTCCCTTGGCTTCGCACAGTGCGACGACCTCATCGAGCAGGTAGAGCTCGTCGGGGGTCGAGGCGCGCAGGATGACGGCGGCGTCGCCCGGGGCGAACTCGGTCGACTCGAGCAGGGCCCGGATCGGGGCGATCCCGATGCCGGCGCCGAGCAGCACCACCTTGTCGGTCGTCCGGGAGGCGTCGGTGAACATCCCGTAGGGGCCTTCGATGGCGACCTTGGTGCCGGGCTTGAGCGACATGAGGCGGGCCGTGCCCTCGCCGAGGTTGCGGACGGTGATCCGCAGCGTCGAGTCGGTGGGCTCGGCCGACAGCGAGAACGGGTGCGGTTGGCCGGCGAGCTCAGGGGTGAGGAAGCGCCAGTTGAGCCAGTGCCCTCCGCGCGCCTGCAACTCCTTGACCTTGCGTCCAGTGACCTCGATCGAGACGGCGTCCGGGCCGACCGGGGTGACGCGGCTGACGGTGAACTGGTGGGTGAGGCTGGCCAGGATCGGCAGGATGACGCGATAGGCGAGCATCAGCCCGCCAGTGACCAGCCACATCGCGGCCCAGAACGGCCGGCCCCAGGTGCCTTCGGCGAGCATCCCGCTCATCGAGAACTGGTGCGGGATGGAGGCGAGGATCGCGGCATACGTGGTCAGGTGGATGCCGAACCACACCTCGTAGGGGTACTTACGGCGCAGGGCCACCATCGAGGAGATGCCGACCACGCCCAACATGAGGAAGGCGACGCAGGCCCAGATGAAGTCGGTCGACGACGTCCACAACTGGGTGAAGGTCGCGATCGGCGTGATCTTGTCCGACAGCGCGTAGCCGTAGACGAGCAGGATTCCGTGGGCAAGGAGCCCGAAGACCATGCCGCGGCCGAGTTTGGCGTGCAGCGAGGTCGCGCGGTCCTGCCCGAGGGTCGCGTCGATGACCGGCACCCGTGCGGTGAGCACGAGCATGAGGCACATGAAGGCGGTCGCGACGAGGCCAGCGATGATGCCGAGCGCGGTGATCGCGCCGCCCAGCGTGGCGAAGTAGCGGATCCCGTTGTCGGCGAGGAACAGCGCGATCGAGGTCGCGATGAGCGACCAGGCGCCCACGGTGAGGACGTCGCGGCGCACCTCGCGCCGGGTGGCCTGCCCCTGGTAGCGGCGCAGGAGAGCAGATCGGGTATGCCGCGCGCCCGGCTTCTGGTCGAGGTCCCCGCGGGGCGCGTCGAGCTGGGGAGCGTCGAAGGTGTGCGTGGTCATGGCCCTTACCTTCCGGGTCGGGTCTGTGCGGTTCTTGTGAGCCGACTTTGATGTCGATCTGACTCGGTGGAAGCGCTTGCAAGAAGAATCGGGATTCTCAGCCAGGCCCCTCGGTGCTCACAACTCGCGCACAGCCTGGGTCGTCAGAGTCGTCGTTAACGCCAGACGCTCCACCCTCTTGGAAGGCACGACGATGAGCACACGTAGCAAGACAGCGGCCGCCCTAGCCTCAGCCGGGATCCTCCTGGTCGGCTGGAACGTCGGCACGGCCAACGGAAAGACCGTCTCGTCCACCACGGCCGCAGGCACCACCACGAGCACCACCTCGGGCACGACCAGCTCCGGAACGACCGGCTCCGGAACGACGTCGGGCACGACCAGCTCGGGAACGACCAGCTCCGGAACGACGTCGGGAACGACCAGCTCCGGAACGACGTCGGGAACGACCAGCTCCGGAACGACGTCGGGAACGACGAGTTCCGGGACGACCAGCTCCGGCACGACCTCGGCAGCGACCGGCACCTACACCGGGACCACCAAGTCCGACCGGTGGGGCACCATCACGGTGACCGTCACCCTGGTCAACGGGAAGATCACCGACATCACCTACAAGACGACGGTGGGCGACAACCGCAGCGCCCAGATCGAGGCCCGCTCGATCCCCGTTCTCAAGGCCGCCGTCCTCGCCGCCAACTCGACCGACGTCTCCACGGTGAGCGGCGCGACCTACACGACCAAGAAGTACCTCTCCTCGCTGCAGTCCGCACTCGACCAGGCCGCCTGAGCCATGACCGCTGCGGGCCGAGGCCAACGCCACGTCTTCGACACGATGGGCACGACGGTCAGCCTGGTCTTCGCCGGCTCGGCCCCCGCGGGTGCGCTTGATGCCGTCGAGGCGGTGTTCGCCGCCCTCAATCGTCGGTTCAGCCGTTACCGCGACGACTCGGAGGCCAGCGCCGTGGCCCGCGGCGACCTCGCCGTCGCCGATTCTTCGCCGCAGTTCCGGGAGGCCTTCGCACTCGCCGAGCAGTGGCGCGCCGACACCCTGGGGGCCTTCACTCCCTATCGCCCGGACGGCTCGATCGACCTCGCCGGAGTCATCAAGGCCCAAGCGATCCTGGATGCGGGCGATGCGTTGCGTCGACACGGCGCCACGGCCTGGTGCCTCAACGCCGGGGGTGACGTCCTGACCTCCGGTGCCCAAGCAGACGGCCGGCCCTGGGTCGTGGGGATCGTCGACCCGACGGACCGCACCGCCCTGATATCCCAATTCACTTGCAGCGCAGTGCATCCTGCGGTCGCCACCAGTGGTGTCGCCGAGCGCGGGGAGCACATCTGGCGCGCCGGTGACGTCGCGTCAACGTCATCGGTCACCGCAGCACCGTCCTCGCCGACCTCACCGGCCTGGCTGCCGGGCTCGACCGAGACTGCCGAGGACCGCCTCGTCCAGGTCACCGTTGCCGCGCGCGACATCATGACCGCCGACGTCCTGGCGACGGCGATCCTCGCCGGTGGCCGCCGCACCCTCGAGCACGCCCTCGTTCGCTGGGACGTCGAGGTGCTCGCGTGCTCTGCCGCAGGAGAGTTCCTCGCCACCGACGCCTTCCGCGCCGCTGATTGAGCCCCGCCGCCGCCCGGCTATCGGCTAGTCGGTGCCAGGCAGTTCGGTGTCAGGCAGTTCGGCGTCGGCGGGACGCAGGTTGGCCAGCAGCCGACCAGTCCCCGGCCCGACGCCCGCCCAGGACGCCACCTCGACGACCGCGACCGCGGAGGTGGGCAGCGCGGCATACTCACCGGTCAACGTCTCCACGAACTCCTCGACCGCCGGATTGTGTCCCACGAGGACGACCGCACCCGCCGACTCCGGCAACGCCCGCACCACCTCGAGCAACTCGTCGCCGTCAAAGGTGTATGCCGCCTCCTCCACGCGCGTGGTCGGCGGCCGGTCGAGCTGCGCCGCGACGAGCTCCCACGTCTGGCGAGCCCTGGCCGCCGGTGAGACGACCGCCAGGTCGAGCGCGAGGTCCTGCGCGGCCAACCAGCGACCAGTCGGCGGAGCCTGCCGGCGCCCACGTTTGGCCAGCGGCCGGTCCCGGTCGGCGGCATCGACATCCCAGTCGGACTTCGCGTGCCTGATGACGACGAGCGTGTGGGCCATGGGTCCTCCCTTTGTGGGCACGTGGCTGGCTCACCCTAACCCCAGAGCGGCACGAGGATCGTGCTATAGACGTGGCATAGTTGTAGCATGGCCAAAATCCGGGTAAGCACCACCGTCGACGCCACGTTGTTGGCCCAGGTCCGGGCGCTGGATCCGACCGGCACGGACGCCAGCCTTCTGGAACGGGCCTTCACCGCGTTGTTGGCGAGCCAGCGCCGGGCCGAGGTCGATGCGGCATACCGGGAGGCGTATGCCGCCCACCCCGCCGATGAGCCGGATGCGTGGGGCGACCTGGCAACGTTCGGCGCCGCGGTGGCCCGCTCATGACTCGGCCGGAGCGCGGCGAGGTGTGGTGGTGCGAGCCACCGGACATCGGGCGGCGCCCGGTCGTCGTTCTCTCCCGCTCCGCGGCGATCATCGGGCGGGGGCGAGCGCTCGTCGCTCCCTGCACGACGACCGTGCGCGGCTTGCCCAGCGAAGTGGCGCTCGACCCGCACACCGACCCGGTGCCCCGCCGCTGTGTCGCCACCCTCGACGCCGTCGAGTCGGCATCCCTCGGGGTGCTCGTCGAGCGGCTCGGCCGATTGTCCGACACCCGGATGCGCGAGATGTGCGCGGCGCTCGCGGTGGCCGTCGACTGCTAACGGGACGAGGCGGCATACGCAAAGGCCCGTGACCCCAGGGGGTGGGTCACGGGCCTTGCGGGTATGCCGCGCGCGGGTGCGGGAGTCCGCGCGCGGGTCGGGTCAGCTGGAGGAGGTGGCGCTCGGAGCGGTCTGGGTGGAGTCGGCCGCGCCGGGGGCGCCGTGCTTGCCGCCGCCCATGCCGCCGGGGCCACCGGCGTTCTCGGTGATCGTCGCCAGGTCGGCGCTGACGTCGAACATCACGTTCGCGCCGGCCTTGGTGCCCAGCACGTCATAGGAACCGTCGGGGTCCTTACGGACCGAGGTCACCGTGACCGTCGAGTCCTTGGCGGTCACCGCGGCCGAGACCTTCGCGGCCTCGTCACCCGTCACCGGGGTGTCCTGCGAAGCTCCGCCCATGCCGCCACCCTTGCCACCGCCGGGGCCGCCGGCGTTCTCGGTGATCGTGGCCAGGTCGGCGCTGACGTCGAACATCACGTTGGCGCCGGCCTTGGTGCCGAGCACGTCGTAGGAACCGTCGGGGTCCTTACGGACCGAGGTCACCGTGACGGTCGAGTCCTTGGCAGTGACCGCAGCCGAGACCTTCGCGGCCTCGTCACCGGTCACCGGGGTGTCCTGCGAGCCCTGCTGACCGGTGGCACCGGTGCCGCCGCGCTGGCCCTTGCCCTGGGTGCCCGTGGTGCCGGAGTCGGCGGTGCCCTGCGTGGACGTGGCCGAGGAGGTGGTCGTCGGGGTCGGGTTGTCGGCGGCGTTCGCGATCGCGGACCCACCGATCGCCAAGGCGGCGACGGCGGCGACTGATGCGGCTGCGATGCTGATCTTCTTGACGTTCATCGGGCTTCTCCTTGTCGGGTCGAGGCCTCTTGACGACCTCTGCTGATGAGAAGACTCGGGTGCCCACCTATGACCAACCTGTCACGCAGGTGGGGGTTGGCTACGACCTGCTCGCGCCGCTCCCCGCTAGGCTCGGGCGCATGGCCACCGAGCGGCTCACCGTCGTGCGAATTCCCGGGAACGGCGCCGAGGACGTGCTCATCGGGCCGAAAGGCCACGTCTGGACGGCCACCGAGGATGGCTCGGTTTTCCGGCTGACGCCCGACGGACACCTCGTCGAGCGCGTCGCGACGACCGGTGGTCGGCCCCTGGGGCTGGAGTTGCTCGGCGACGGCCGGATCCTCGTCTGCGATGGCGACCGAGGGCTGCTCGCGGTCGACCCGGGGTCAGGGAGTGTCGAGGTGCTGACCTCACACGTGGATGGGCAACCGTTGAGGTTCTGCAACAACGCGGCGGTCCACTCCGATGGGCGGATCTTCTTCACCGACACGTCGAGCGTCTACTCGGTCCACCAGTGGAAGAACGACCTCATCGAGGCGACCCGCAGCGGTCGCCTGCTCGTGCGGCATACCGACGGGTCGGTCGACGTGGTGCTGTCCGGCCTCGAATTCGCCAACGGGGTGGCCCTGTCCGCAGACGAGTCCTACGTCGCGGTAGCCGAGACGGGAGCGCGAACCGTCGTGCGGCAGTGGCTGACCGGCCGGCACGCGGGGAGCCACGACTACCTCGCCGAAGACCTGCCGGGCTATCCCGACAACATGTCACGCGGCAGTGACGGGCTCATCTGGGTGGCCATCGCGTCGCCTCGCGACCCGGTGGTTGAGCGGCTCAAGGCCGGGCCGATGCCGCTGCGGCGCGGGGCGTCCAAACTGCCGCTGTGGGCCCAGCCCAAACCCAAGCGCACCGCCCGGGTGATGGCGTTTGACGATGACGGCGAAGTCGTCCACGACCGCACCTTCGACGCGACGCACTTCCACATGGCTACCGGAGTGCGCGAGCATCACGGCCGGGTCTGGCTGGGCAGCCTCCAAGAGCCTGCCATCGCCTGGTTCGACGTCTGACCCTGCCACTCCGCTCACATTCCATCGGGATTGACGATGTATGCCGTGCCCTCCACAGTGGGGCGCATGGTCACCGAGCCCGACGCCGAGGTGCGGCGGTTCTGCGAGTTGTTCCCCGCGGCATACCTCGCCTTCCACCGGCGGGACGGCAAGCGCAACCAACTGAGTGGGGCGTCCCGGGCGGTGCTCCTGCACCTGGCCCAGACCGGGCCACTGACCGTTGGAGAAGCGGCGGTCCACCTCGACCGGGCCCAGTCCGTCGTCAGCGAGATCGTCAACCAACTCGAGGGACACGGCTACGTCGAGCGCGAGAACGACCCCGACGACCGCCGCCGGACGTTCATTTGGCTGACCCCGACCGGGCGTCAGCGCCTGGAGCGCGACGCCCAGGTGCTCGACCCGGACCTGGTCGGCCGGGCGTTCGTCGGCCTGACCACGCAACAACGACAGGACCTGATCGAGGCCCTGGCCGCCCTGGTCGCCTCAGCGCGCGGCATACCGAATCCATCAGAGAGGGAACGAGATTCATGACCACTTCCAGCAAGACTGCCTGCCAGAGCTGCGGCATGCCCATCGAGTCGGGGCCCTACTGCCAGCACTGCGTTGACGAGACCGGGGCGTTGCAGGACTTCGAGACCCGGTTCGAGCGGATGGTGGGATGGCAACAGCGCCGCGACCCGAGCGCCTCACGTGAGGCGCTCGAGTCGGCGACGCTGGATTACCTCGCGACGATGCCGGCCTGGCGCGAGCACCCTCGGGTGACCGCCCGCTAAGCCGGCACCGCCGCCAGACGGCAGGTCAGACCTCGGCGCCCTCCGGGAGCTTGACCGAGTCGAGCGGGATGATCGGGTAGAGCGGCGCCTCCTGCTCGGGCGTGAGCGCCGTCGGCCCATAGATCCAGTCGGTGAAGGTGTAGTCGTAGGTGTCGCGCCCACGCAGGATGATGTTGCGCTGCTCGCGCTTGACGCCGTCCACGTGCCACAGCTCGCCCCACACCCGGCCGGTGGACAGCACCCGCCGGCAGTGCTCGGGACGGACCGCGTTGTATGCCGCGAGCGCGCCGTCCCAGTCGACGCCGGTCCCGCCGTCAGCGGTCCGCTGCGCCTGCTGAGCTCCGACGTGCTCGGCGAGCACCCACCCGTCTTCGATCGCCATGATCGCGCCCTGCGCCATGTATTGCAGCGGCGGGTGCGCGGCGTCGCCGAGCAGGGCGATCTTGCCGGTGACCCAGTTGAGGATCGGGTTGCGGTCGAACATCCGCCACCAGCGGTCGCGCCACATGAGCGGCAGGCCGAGCTGGATCGGTTCGCACATGCCCTCGAAGGCCTTGTCGAGCTCGTCCGGCGTGCCCCAGTCGTCTTGTCCCGCAAGGGCTTTAGGCGACTGGAAGACGGCGACCTGGTTGAACATCTCGCCGCCACGCAGGGGGTACTGCACGAAGTGACAGCCCGGCCCGATGTAGACGACGACGTCGGTCGTCGAGACCTGGTTCTCCATAACCTTGTCGATCGTCACGGCACCGCGGTAGGCGACGTAGGACGAGTTGACCGGCTGGTCGTCGACGAGCAGGCCGCGGGCGACCGAGTGCATGCCGTCGGCGGCGATGACCACCTCGGCCTCCTCGACGTGTCCGTCGGCGAAGGTGGCCGACGCGCCGGTCGGGGTGTTCTCGTAGCCGACGCATTGCTGGTCGGTGAGCAGCTCGACGCCGGCCCGCTGGCAGGCGCGCAGGAAGATCCCATGCAGGTCGCTGCGGTGGATGACCATGTAGGGGAAGCCGTACGTGCGCTCAAGGTCGACCAGGTCCAGCCGGGTCAACTCGGACCCGTCGGTGGCGTCCTTCATGACCATCGCCTGCGGCAACACGCCGAGGGTCTTGGCCTCGTCGAGCAGCCCGTAGTCGGCGAGCATGCGCGTGCAGTTGGGGGCGATCTGCAGGCCGGCGCCCACCTCGCCGAACTCTTTGGCCCGCTCGAGCAGCCGAACCGTCAAGCCCTTGCGAGTCAGCGCGAGAGCCGCGCTCAGCCCGCCGATGCCGCCGCCGACGACGATGACGTCAGGGCGTTGGGTCTCACTCATGATGACCTCCTGTGTCGATCCGTGTGCTCCGCCGTCAAAGCCAGGCGGCCAGGCTGGGGATGGGGGTGGTGTGGTCGTCGCGGCTCGCGCTCAGGTGCGAGTCGCCACGGCCGGCGAGGTATGCCGTGCACGCAGCCAGGGGGCCGGTGACGGTGATTGGGGCGGTCGCCTCGGAGCCCGGCAGCTTCCAGCTGAGGCCCTCGACGTCGGTCGGGCAGATGTCGATGTCGGGCGAACCGGCGATCGGTGCCGTGGCCCGCTTGGCGACGATGTCGTCGCACAGGGCCTCGAGGAAGTCGGCCGGCAGGTCGGCGAAGGTGACGCCGGTGCCAAGATCGACGGCGTGGACCATGACCTCGCGGGTGCGCATCCACGGGGTTTCGGACGCGGGGACCGTGCGGCCCTGGGCGGTGACGACCGGTGCCTGCCAGGCGCCGTCGGACAGCCCGTCCCACGCCTTGGCGAGCGCGGTGGCCGTGCTGGCGAACCAGACCGCCAGGTCGGCGCCGGCGGCGTGGCTGCCGGCCTCGATGTCGGCGGCCCGCTGCTCGAGCGAGGAATACATCGGGGTCGGGACGCCGGTCGCCGCCCACGTCGCGAGGTTGCGGACGGCCTCAGCGTTGGCGGCGAGGTGCGCGACGAGGTGCTTACGGGTCCAGCCCGGCAACAGGCTGGGCTCGGCGAAGGTGTCCTCGTCGAGCGTGAGGATCGCGTCGCGGCATACCTGAGTGCCGAAGGAGGCCCAGCGGCGGGCGTCGTCGAGTGTGCGGCCCATCAGGCACCACCGTCACTGACCACGCGGTTGACCAGCCGGCCCAAGCCCTCGATCTCGGTGACGACGACCTCGCCGCCGGCCAGGTAACGCGAGGGCTTGCGGGCGTGGCCGACCCCGCCGGGGGTGCCGGTGGCGATGATGTCGCCGGGGTTGAGCCGGACCATCGTGGAGATGTATTCGACGAGGGCGACCGGGTCGAAGAGCAGGTCGCCGGTGTTGTCGGACTGCATGACCTCACCGTCGACCTCGCACCGGACGGCGAGCGTCGGCCGGACGCCGCCGGGCAGCTCGTCGGGGGTGACGAGGTAGGGGCCGACGGGGGTCGAGGACTCCCAGTTCTTGCCCTGCAGCCACTCGCGGGTGCGGAACTGCCAGTCACGGCAGGTGATGTCGTTGAGCACCGTGAAGCCGGCGATTGCGGCCTCGGCCTGCTCGGTCGTTGCGCGCCGGACCGTGCTGCCGATGACGACGGCCAGCTCGACCTCCCAGTCGAACTCGGTCGTCTCGACCGGACGGAGGATGTCGTCGGTCGCCCCGATGAGGCAGTCGGCGAACTTCGCGAAGAGCGTGGGGTATTCGGGCAGGTCCCGGCCCATCTCCTGGATGTGGGTCTTGTAGTTGAGGCCCACGCACACCACCTTGGACGGCGTCGGGACGAGCGTCGCGAAGGTGGCGTCAGCGGCGGCATACGACGTGGTGCCTGCGACCGCGGCGGCACGTGAGCGCCAATCCGGCTGGGCCAGAAGCGAACCCACGTCTGTCGCCCCGAGGTGAACGAGGGTGTCTCCGTCGACGCGGACCGCAGCGGTCTTGCCGTCGGCCAGGCGGATGGTGGCGAGCTTCATCGGTTGTCCTCCACGAGGGTGCGGGCGAGGTTGAGCTTTTCGAAGATGGGGGCGTCGCCGAACTCGAACAGGTCGAGGGCTCCGGAGTCGGAGTCGGAGGCCGAGGCTTCGGACTTGATCGACAGCGGGAACCACGAGGGCACGACGAACATGTCGCCGCGGCCGACGGTCCAGGAGAAGTCACCGACAGAGACCCGGCCGGAGCCGTCGAACACCTGATAGACCGACGAGCCGGTCTGGCGGCGCGGGGCAGTCTCGGTGCCGGAGGTGATCCGGTGGAACTGGGTGCGGATCGTCTGCGTGACGTCCCCGGCATTGCTGGGGTTGAGGAAGCGGATGGCGGCGTGCCCCGGCTCGATCGTCGCGGCATACCCCTCGCGCTCCAGCTCGAGCTGGTCGGTGAGGGCGGCGTCGGTGTCGACCCAGCGGTAACACAGCAGCGGCGAGCCGGGGGTCGGGCCGAGTTGCGAGAGCGGCGCGATGCCCGGGTGACCCCACAGCCGTTGCGAGCGTGAACGATCGGGGGTGGCGTGCTCGGCCTCACTGATCGAGTCGCGGCCGAAGTCGAAGAACGTGCTCTCGACGTAGTGCTGGAAGGGGATGTCCAGCCCGTCGATCCATGCCATCGGGCGGTCGGCGGCGTTGTGGTGGGCGTGCCAGTTCCAGGCAAACTGCGGGAGGAAGTCGCCGCGGTTCATCGGGATCGGGTCGCGCTCGACGACCGTCCACACGCCGGTGCCCTCGACGACGAAGCGGAAGGCGTTCTGGGTGTGGCGGTGCTCGGGGGCGTCCTCGCCGGGCATGAGGTATTGGATCGCCGCCCACAGCGTCGGGGTGGCGTAGGGGCGGCCGCCGAGGCTCGGGTTGGCCAGCGCGATCGCCCGGCGCTCACCGCCGCGGCCGACCGGGACGAGGTCGCCGGCGAGGCCCGCGAGCTCGAGCAGCTTGGCCCACTCCCACAGGTGCGGCTGCGCCTTGGACTTGGGCGTGTGCGGCATGAGGTCGCCGATCTCGGTCCAGAGCGGGACGAGCAGTTCCTTCTCGAAACCCCGGTAGAGGTCGGCGAGTTCGGCCGACGGCTCCGGCTCGGTGTTGCTGCTGCCCATGCTCAGGTGGACAGGGGAGATGACCGATGGCTGGTTCATGAGCGGCTCCTTGGATCCTCTCTGATGGTGCCCGCGATGGCGTCGGCACATCGTCGCCCGGTTGCGCCCTGGGGAATAGGTTGTTCTGTCTGACAGAATGGTGACCGGAGCAACAGTTCCGGAGGGGAGACTCGCGCCGTGGTGAAACCCGTGGTGTTCCCGTGGTGATCAGGAGCCGGCCGGCAACCGCGCGCACGGCCAAGACGCGACCGGCATACGCCATCGACAGCGTCGACCACGCGCTGCGGCTCGCGGCGATGCTCCAACTCGAAGGCGCGCTGACGGTGAGCGACGCGGCCGATCGGCTCGGAGTCGCGCGCTCGACTGCCCACCGGGTGCTCGCGATGCTCGTCTATCGCGACTTCGCCGTGCAGGGCTCGGACCGGCGCTATCACGCGGGGCCGGTGCTCGAACTCGCGACTCACTCGCGCTCGTTGACCGCTCGGCTGCGCACGGTCGCCCTGCCGCACCTGGAGGGGCTCGTCGCGGTGCTCGGCGAGTCGGCTAACCTCATCATCCGCACGGGCGACCGGGTGCGCTTCATCGCCTCCGCCGAGTCGACTCAGGCGCTGCGCGTGGAGCAGCGCGAGGGCATGGTCTTCCCCGCGCACCTGGTCTCCGGCGGGTTGGTGCTCCTCGCCGAGGCGGGCGAGGCCGAGGTGACCGCGCTGTATGCCGGTGGGGTTGCAGGTTGGGTTGCTGGCGCTGGTGCCGGTGGGGCTGCTCCCGGCACCCCCGACCTCGCGTGGCTGCGCACCGAACTGCGCCGCGTGTCGGCCAGGGGGTATGCCGTGAACCGCGAGACCTCCGAGAAGGGCGTCACCGCCGTCGGGCGCGCGGTGCGCGACGAGTCGGGCGTGGCCGTCGCCGCCGTTTCGATCTCGATGCCCAGTGCCCGGTATGCCGCCACCGACCTCCCCCGCATCACCGGGGCCTTGGCGTTGGCCGCCCGAGCCATCGAAGCCGACCTCTCCGCCGACCGCCCGTAGTCAGCCGATCCGCAGGGGGGTGAGCTGTCGGCCAGCGGCGTCGAAGTTGGTCGGGTCGAGCCAGGCCTGGATCGCGGAGCTCACCTCAGGCCAGTCGGCGTCAGTCATTGCGAACCACGCCGTGTCCCGGTTGCGACCCTTGTAGATCGTCGCCTGCCGCCACACCCCCTCGAAGCGGAAGCCGAGCCGCTCGGCGGCATACCTGCTGGGGGTGTTGAGCGCGTCACACTTCCACTCGTAGCGTCGAAAACCCAGCTGCTCGAACGCATTCCGCGCGAGCAGCCACATCGCCTCGGTCGCCGCAGCCGTGCGCCGCAGCCCCTCGCCGAGCAGGATCCCGCCCACCTCCAGCGAGCCGATGGCCGGGTCGATCCGCAGGTATGCCGCGATCCCCCGTGCTCGTCCGGCCGCGTCGAGGATCGCGAACGACACGAAACCGGGGTTGGCGAGATAGCCCGACACGACCTCGCGCAGGTCCGCTTCGGTGTCGCACGGCCCGAACGTCATGTAAGTCCACTGCCCGGGCGGGCCGGGGGCGAGGGCGGCATACAGGTCGGGGACGTGGTCGAGGTCGAGCGGGACGACGGTGCACCACCGGCCGGCGAGGGTGACTGGGCGAGGCGGAGTGGCGGGTTGCCAGTCGACCGGCGCACCGACGCGTTGCCCGAATTCGTTGGCGCACGCGCCCCGTTCGTCGGCTTGGCCGTCAATTTCGCTGCTGGACAACGCCGTTCAACTCACCGATAGAACGCGCCCGAGGAACTCGACCGTCCGCTCCCACGCGAGCGCCGAGGCCTGCGGGTGATGCAGCACGAAGTCGGGGTTGTCGAAGGCATGGTCGGCGCCCGGATAGGTGTGGAACTCGCACGCCGCCGACTGCCCCACGACCCCGCGGATCCGCTCGACCGTGGGCCCGTCGATGAACGAGTCGGCCTCGCCGAAGTGGTGCAGGCTCGGCGCCTCGACCACCGGGAGTATGTCCACCAGCCCCGGCAGCGCCGACCCGTAGTAACTCACCAGCGCATCGACCGGAGTCTCCACCGCAACGTTGTAGGCCAGCCCGCCGCCGAAGCAGAACCCGACGAGGACCACGCCCGCGCCACCGATTTCGGGCCGCGCGCGCAGCCATTCGAACGCGGCAACCATGTCACCCACCGCTGCGGGCCAGTCGAGGCGGCTGACCAGCCCGATGCCCTCCTCGAGCATCCCCGGACCGTCCGGCACCGATTCGGCCCCGAGCCGCCAGAACACCTGGGGCGCCAGCACGACATAGCCGAGCGCGGCCAGATCGGCGGCCCGACGATGAATGTAGGGCGACAGCCCGAAGATCTCCTGAACCAGGACCACCCCCGGCCCGGTCCCGCTCTCCGGCACCCAGAGGTATGCCGGCAGCTCACCATCAGCGACGGGGATCAGCACGCGTTCGCTCATGGCCGCTCAGTATGCCGCCCGCGAAACTCAGGCGCGCGGCATACCTTATCTGCGGCACACTCACTCGGGTGACCGTCCGTGACCGCTTGCGCTCCTTGCGCGTGGACACAACCCCGCTACGAACCTCCCCCGACTTCCGGCGGTTGTTCTTCGCGGGGACGGTGTTCTATCTCGGCGGGATGGTGTCCTATGTGGCGCTGCCGTGGCAGCTCTACCACCTCACCGGGTCCAACCTCGCGGTCGGGCTGCTCGGGGTCGTCGAGCTCGTGCCGCTCGTCGCGTTCGGGCTGTGGGGCGGGGCGCTGGCCGACCACGTCGACCGGCGGCTCATGCTCGTGTGGACCGGGGTCGCCCAGGTCGTGCTCACCGCGCTGCTCATGCTCAACGCGGCCCTGCCCGAGCCGCAGACCTGGGCGATCTACGCCGTCGGAGCGGTGCTCAGCGCCGCGGGCGCGCTGCAACGCCCGAGCCGCGAGGCGCTCATCCCTCGCACGGTGCGCCACGACGAGTTGCCCGCCGCGGTGTCTGTGTCGTCTCTCGGCGTGCAAGTGGGGCTGCTCGGCGGACCGGCGCTGGGCGGCATACTCGTCGAATCCGTCGGCGCCGCAGCGGCATACGCGATCGACGTCGCCGGTCTCATCATCGCGACCGCGCTCTTCGCGCGGCTCGGTTCCTATCCCCCCAGCGAGGACGCGACCCCGGCCAGCCTGCGGTCGATCGCCGAGGGCGCGAGGTATGCCGTGTCCCGCCGCGACCTCCTCGGCACCTACGTCATCGACATCGTCGCGATGTTCATGGCGATGCCGATGGTGCTCTTCCCTGCGCTGGCCAACGACGTCCTGAAGTCGCCGCACACGCTCGGGCTGCTCTATTCGGCGGGCACCGTCGGCAGCATGCTGGTCACAGCGACTTCCGGATGGACGAGCCGGGTCCACCGGCACGGGATGGCCGTTGTGGTGTCCGCAGCAGTTTGGGGCGCGGCGGTCGCGGCGGCCGGGCTCACGACGAACGTGCCAATCGTGTTGCTGTGCTTCGCGATTGCGGGCGCCGCCGACATGGTGAGCGCGCTGTTCCGGGGCGTCATCTGGCACCAGACGATCCCCGACTCGATGCGCGGGCGACTGGCCGGCATCGAGATGCTGTCCTACTCGGTCGGCCCGCTCGGCGGGCAGGTGCGCTCCGGACTGGTCGCCGACCGCTGGTCGGTACGCGCGTCGATCACCTCAGGTGGGGTGCTGTGCGTCATCGGCGTGGTGGCGACGGCCGCCTGGCTGCGCGACTTCTGGTCCTACGACGCCCGCACCGATCCGTATGCCGCTGCCGAGCGCCAACGCCGTGCCGCCGACGGCCGCGACTGACGTAGTTCGGGTGGCAGGATGAGTGAGCACCGTCCGGCAGCTTGAAGGGGTCCGACCATGGCCAGTGACGCAGCCCGCACCACCGGCCGCACCGAGCGCCTGACGCAGTTCCAGCGCGATGGGCTGACCTTCGACGTCACCGACTCGGGGCCTCTCGACGGCCCGGTCGTCGTGCTCCTGCACGGCTTCCCCACCGATCGCTCCAGCTGGGACCGGATCTCGCCGCTGCTGCATGCGGCCGGCCTGCGCACCCTGGCACCCGACCAGCGCGGCTACTCGCCGGGAGCGCGGCCGCAGGGGCGGGCGGCATACCGGCTGGGCGAGGTGGCCGACGACGTCGTGGCGCTGGCGGACGCGGTCGGAGCCGACGCGGTCCACGTCGTCGGGCACGACTGGGGCGGGGCCATCGCCTGGATCGTCGCGGGGCGCCACCCCGAGCGGGTGGCCTCGCTGACTGCGCTGACGACGCCACACCCCTTCGCGATGACCGAGGCGCTGCGGTCGCGCGACTTCGACCAGGCGCGCCGCTCCTGGCACATGCTCGCGTTCCAGGTCCCCGTGATCCCTGACCGCTACCTCGCGTCCCGGCTCGCGGCGGTCCTTCGGCCCAGCGGGCTGCCGGCGGAGGATGCGACCCGGTATGCCGCCCGCTTCTCCGAGCCGGGCGCCCTCACCGCCGCGCTCAACTGGTACCGCGCCATCCCCCTCTCCTCCGGTGTCGTGCACTCCTGCCGGGTGCCGACGACCTATGTCTGGGGGCGCAAGGATCCGTTCCTCGGTCCGGTGGCCGCCCGGTTGACGGCGCATTCGGTGCTGGCCGACTACGAGTTGGTCGAGCTGGATGAGGGTCACTGGCTGCCGGAGCGGGCGCCGCAGGCCTGCGCCCGCGCCATCATCGCCCGGGTCGCCTCCGTCGACTGACCCACCGCCCTGGGGTTTCCCCCAAAATCCTCACACTCGCCGGCACTTTCTGGCTCCCCGAGCCCTCGCTGCCCCAAGATCCCCACACCCGCCGATGACCTGGGCG
>ERZ724516.843-NODE-843-length-18445-cov-3.606362_pt1 | contig 18445 bp, 17 predicted proteins | sample MGYA00376049_ERZ724516 | MGnify/ENA primary metagenome ERZ724516 (study PRJEB28724, sample SAMN07190886) | activated sludge metagenome | isolation source: activated sludge of sewage treatment plant in Hong Hong | place: USA: Christiansburg, Virginia | collected... | reverse complement strand
GGAGATCCAGCGCCTGATCAAGCAGGGTCAGTACCCGCAAGCACTTGAAAAAGTTGACGAGTATTTAAGTAGCAAACCCAAGGATGCACAGGGCCGCTTCCTCAAGGGCTTGATTTACACTGAAATGAACAAGCCAACCGAAGCTATCGCCACGTTCACCAAGCTGACCGAAGACTACCCGGAGTTGCCCGAGCCGTACAACAACCTGGCCGTACTTTACGCACAGCAAAAACAGTATGACAAAGCACGCACGGCGCTTGAAATGGCCATAAGGACTCATCCTTCCTACGCCATTGCCTACGAAAACCTCGGCGACGTTTACGCCAAGCTGGCCAGCCAGGCCTACGACAAGGCGCTGCAACTGGATTCAGCCAATTCGGCAACACAAAATAAAATGGCCCTGATTCGTGACCTGATCACGACATCAGGCAAGGGCAACGTCAAACCGACAATGCCGGCAACCAGCGCACCAGTTGCGGCACCGGTTGTAGCAACCAGCAAGCCAGCGACCAGCACGGTAGCACCAACAGCCAGTATCGTTGCCAGCACACCTGGTGCAGCGGCTTCGACTCCGAAAATTGTTGAACCCAAGGTATCAGCACCGGTAGCAGCGACTGCACCTGCTGGCACCGCTGCTGATGACGTTTCCAAGGCAATTGCTGCCTGGGCCAGCGCCTGGTCACGCAAGGATGTCAAAGGCTATCTGTCACAGTATGCCTCCGATTTCAAAACACCTAAAGGCATCCCACGCAAGGCATGGGAAGAAGAGCGCGAAGACCGGATTGCTGGCAAACCAGGAAAAATTTCTGTCAGTTACGATGAGCCGCAAATTGTTATCAATGGTGATCGCGCTACGGCAAAATTCCGTCAACACTACAAATCATCCAGCCTGAGCGGCTCAACGAACAAAACGCTGATCTTGGTCCGCGCCGGTAACCGCTGGCTAATTCAGGAAGAAAACGCACGTTGATCGCTGTTCACAAATTCGCGGCCTTCAGCTTTGCCTTTTTAATCGCAGGCTTGGCCTGCGCTGCACCAGCAGCCAATCCTGCTACGGCAGGACAATTGTCGTCCAGTGTTTCAGATTCGGGTCCGGAGCCGCAACTGGCGAAAATCTTCAAGGAAATTGAAGGCAAACGCCTGGATACGGCATTGCAACTGACCGAGAACCTACTCCGTCAGTATCCTAATTTTCGTCTTGGCCACTTGATCAAGGGGGACTTGCTGCTCGCCAGAACCCAGCAAATCAAATCCTTTGGGGCAATGGAGGGCGCGCCGGCCGACAAGGTCGATGACTTGCGCGCTGAGGCAATCATTCGCCTCAAAGGCTATCGCGAGAAGCCTGAAGCAAAATTTGTCCCTCGCTATCTGCTGCAGATGCCGCCCGATCAACGTTACGCCATCGTCGTTGACACCAAACGGTCACGGCTTTATGTCTATGAAAACGACCTGACGAATGGTGGCCGCCCCCGCTTTGTCGCCGACTACTACATGACGCAAGGCAAATTGGGCGCCGACAAACTATCAGAAGGCGACAAGAAGACGCCAACGGGTGTTTATCACGTCACCGCCAACCTGCCTCGCCAGAAACTAGCCGATCTCTACGGCAACGGCGCCTACCCGCTCAATTACCCGAACGAATGGGACAAGCGCCAGGGACGCAATGGTAGTGGGATCTGGCTGCATGGCACGCCATCCAACACGTTTTCTCGCCCACCACGCGCTTCTGACGGCTGCGTGGTGCTGGCCAATCAGGATCTCGACGTCGTCGCCAAGAATCTTCAAGTTGGTTTAACCCCTGTGATAATCAGCAATTCGGTTGAATGGCTGTCACTAGACGACTGGGCCAAGGAACGTAGCGAATTGAACAAGGCGATTGAAGCCTGGCGTTCAGACTGGGAAAGTCGCGATACCGATCGTTACCTGAAGCATTATTCCAAACGGTTCAAATCGGCTGATCAGAATTTTGAGGAATTTGCCGCCCAAAAAAAACAGGTCAATGCCGGCAAGGAATGGATCAAGATCAAGGCAGACAATCTTTCCGTGTTCCGCAATCCAAGCAAGGAAGAAGTTGTTGTCGTCACTTTTGATCAGGATTACCGCAGCAACAATCTGAACAATCAGATGAAAAAGCGTCAGTACTGGTTGCGTGAAGACGGCAAATGGAAAATTATTTACGAAGGAGGTGCATGATGTTGAAAAAAATCTCTGCTCTCGCCACTGGCCTGCTTGCAACACTGGCTGTTTTGGCGGCACCGACCGTCGAAATGACGACCAACATGGGTGCGTTCACGCTCGAACTATTTCCCGACAAAGCACCGAAAACGGTTGAGATGTTCCTCTACAACGCCAAGCATGGTTATTACGAGGCAACCATTTTTCATCGCGTTATCGATGGTTTCATGATCCAGGGCGGTGGCTTCACCATGTCTATGGACAAGAAGAAAGAACTCACCCCGGCACTGCAAAACGAAGCAACCAATGGCCTGGCTAACAACCGTGGCACGGTAGCCATGGCGCGCACACAGGATCCTCACTCAGCCCGCGTCCAGTTCTTTGTCAATTTAAAGGACAACGATTTCCTGAACCACAAGACCACTACTGATCCGCGTGGCTGGGGCTACACAGTTTTCGGCAAGGTCACACAGGGCATGGACGTGGTCGACAAGATTGCCAAAGTACCAACCGGCAATGCCGGCAATTATGAAAATGTACCGACGACGCCGGTTGTAATTAAAAGCGTCAAAATCATTTCTGAAAAATAAGGACTCATCCATGATCAAACTCACCACCAACCACGGCGTTATCGGTCTTGAACTGAATGCTGAAAAGGCACCGAAAACCGTTGCCAACTTCCTCGCCTATGTTGAAGCCGGTCACTACAACAACACAGTTTTTCACCGAGTCATCAAGAACTTCATGATTCAGGGCGGCGGCATGGAGCCGGGCATGAAGCAGAAAACATGTAACGCACCGATTGAAAATGAGGCCGGCAATGGTCTAAAGAATACCCGTGGCACAGTCGCGATGGCACGCACCAATGATCCACACTCAGCCACAGCCCAGTTCTTTATCAACACCGTTGATAACGACTTCCTCGATTTCAAGGCACCGTCTGGGCAGGGCTGGGGCTACTGCGTATTTGGCGAAGTCGTTGAAGGTCTTGATGTCGTCGACAAGATTCGCGCCGTCAAAACCGGCAACAAGGGCGGCCATCAGGATGTTCCGGCAGAAGATGTGATCATCGAAAAAGCTGAAATCGTTTGATTTTTTTCATTTCCGATCTGCACCTGTCGCCCCGGTCACCCGGGGCGACTCGTTTGTTCCTTCAGTTTCTTGCCGGGCGTGCCCGGCAGGCGTCCGATTTGTACATCCTCGGCGACTTGTTTGAAGCCTGGGTCGGCGATGACGACATCGACGAGCCCTACCATGCCGAGCTGGTTGCCGCGTTGCGCGCCGCCAGCGACAGTGGCCTGCAGATCAGCCTGTTGCATGGCAACCGCGACTTCCTGCTCGGCGCCGGCTTTGCTGCTGCCACCGGTATCCGGCTGATCGGCGACCCGTACATCCTGTCCACGCCGGAATGGCAGTTCGTGCTCTCGCACGGCGATGCGCTGTGCCTGGACGACACTGCCTACATGGCTTTCCGCGCGCAGGTCCGCAATCCGGAATGGCAGAGTGCCCTGCTCGCCAAACCGCTTGCCGAACGACGGGCCATCGCCGCCCATATGCGTGAAGTTAGCGAACTCAGCCATCGCGGGAAAGACAGCTCCTATACCGACCTCAATCCTACGGCAACTGACGACTTCCTGCGGCAACACGGCTACGCCACCTTCATCCACGGACACACGCATCAACCAGCCAGGCACGACCACATTATCGATGGCATTCACGTCGAGCGCTGGGTGCTGGCCGACTGGCAGGAGACACGTGGTGAAAGCCTGGTCTGGGATGGTGAAATGTTGAGCCGCGAAGCCATCCTCCCCGAAAATCAGCCTTGAAACCGTGTTGACCGCAGCAACCGATTCACCTGCGCTGAACGTCCTTCGCGACGTTTTTGGCTATCCCGCCTTCCGCGGTGCCCAGGCCGAGATCATCGACCACATCGGCCGTGGTGGCGATGCGCTTGTGCTGATGCCGACCGGCGGCGGCAAGAGCCTCTGCTACCAGATCCCCGCTCTGCTCCGGCCCGGCTGCGCCATCGTCGTCTCGCCGCTCATTGCCCTCATGCAGGACCAGGTTGACGCCCTGACCCAGCTTGGTGTCAAGGCTGCCTGCCTGAATTCGACGCTCGACTGGCGCGAAGCGCAGGCCATTGAGCAGCAGATGTTCGCCGGCCAAATCGATCTCGTCTACATCGCGCCGGAGCGTCTGCTCATTGAGCGCACGCTGTCGATGATCGACGCATTGTACGAGGCCGGCAAACTCGCCCTGTTCGCCATCGACGAAGCGCACTGCGTGTCGCAATGGGGCCACGATTTCCGGCCGGAATACCTGCAGCTGTCGACGCTACACGAACGCTATCCGAACGTCCCGCGCATTGCGCTGACCGCTACGGCAGACAAGGCAACGCAGAACGAAATGCTGGCCCGACTCGGGTTGACCGCAGCACGCGTTTTCCTGTCCAGTTTCGACCGCCCGAACATTCGCTACACCGTTGTCGAAAAGGACAATACCAGGAAGCAGTTGCTCGGCTTCCTGGCCGGTCGCCGCGGCCAGGCCGGCATCGTCTATTGCCTGTCGCGCAAGAAGGTCGAGGAAACGGCCGAATGGCTGTCGGCCCAGGGCTATCCCGCCTTGCCGTACCACGCCGGCCTGCCCGCCCCGACCCGTGCCGCCAACCAGCGGCGTTTCCTGCGCGAGGAGGGTCTGGTCATGTGCGCGACGATCGCCTTCGGCATGGGCATCGACAAACCGGACGTCCGTTTTGTTGCCCACCTCGACCTGCCAAAAAGCATCGAAGCCTACTATCAGGAAACCGGCCGCGCCGGCCGCGATGGCGAACCGGCCGAGGCGTGGATGGCCTATGGAATGCAGGACGTTGCGCTACAACACGCGCGCATCGCCGAATCAGGCGCCGGCGAGGGTCAGAAGATTCTCGAATCGCAACGCCTGAGCGCCCTGCTCTCCTATTGCGAGGCGCCGCGCTGCAGACGTCAGGTGTTACTCAATTATTTTGGCGAAGAGCGCCAGCCCTGTGGCAACTGCGACGTTTGCGAAAACCCGCCGGAACTATGGGACGGAACGCAGGCGGCCCAGAAAGCGCTGTCCGCAATTTTTCGCACTGGCATGCGCTTCGGAGTGACGCATCTGACCGATTTGCTGCGCGGCAAGGCCACCGACAAGATCAAGCAATGGCATCACGACCAGCTACCGACTTTCGGCGTTGGTACCGAACTGGACGACCATGGCTGGAAAAGTGTTTTCCGTCAGTTGGCCGCGGCTGGTTTGGTACATGTCGACATGGCCGAACACGGCGCACTACAGTTGAGCGAAGCAGCACGATGCGTTCTGAAAGGCAGCCAGAAAGTGGAACTGCGCCGTCCGGCGCCACGCAAGCCCGCATTTACCAAAAAGGCATTAACGATCGACAGCGAACTTTCACCGGCCGACAACGCGCTTTTTCAAAAACTCCGCAATTGGCGTGCTGTCACCGCCCGCGAGCAGGGCGTACCGGCCTATGTCATTCTTCACGACAAAACCTTGCGCGAACTTGCAGAAGTCCGCCCGGCCAGCCGCGGATTGCTGACGACCATCAGCGGCATGGGCAGCGCCAAGATCGAACACTACGGCGCCGAACTGCTGGCCGTGATTGCCGGCGACTGATTCGGTCTTCGCCTGTTATTCAGCAGGGTTTGCCTGCTTTGCATCCTTTGAGCAACCAAAGGGAGATGACACCGGCGGTCTCATCCGATTTCACTTTGCGCGCCATTGAGGTCGCATCGCGCCCCTGATTGTTTTTCATCAGCGGATCGGCACCGGCTTCGAGCAATTGCCGGGCGTGTTGCGGACGGCTGGCATAAGCGGCCATGTGAATCGGCGTTGAACCGTCGGCATCGCGCGCATTGACATCAGCGCCAGCGTCGAGCAAGGCCTTCATCGCACTGCGATCCGGATTCATCGCGGCCAGATGCAAAGGGGTCGAACCGAGAGGGGTACGAACATCACGCAGCGCCGGGTCAGCCTTGAGCAGCGTGCTGACATCGGCGCCACTGCCCTCCCTCGCCAATTGATGGATCGGCAATTCGCCTGCCCCGACCGTCTGCGCCAGAACAGCCTGAGCCTGCACCAAACTGAGGACAAGAAATATAAGAATGGAACGCATGTCAGTCTCCCAAAGTTTGAGAAGATTACACTGGGTGCGACAAATTTCAACCGGAACCTGACGGCTTGTTTGTCAAAGACCGAAATGCTTCAGCGATGTCGGCTACCGCTACGGTGTTGCTGCGGTCCACCCGGTTTTTGCGGCGAATTCCGAGCTTGCGGTTTGCCACCCAGTTGCGGCTTGCGTGGTCCGCGGGGTGGCTGAATCGGGCGCGGCGTTGCCGTTGCGGAAGGCTCAAAACCTTCAACGACAACGCGCTCCAGATTGCGCTTGATCAGCTTTTCGATATCGCGCAGGAAAGCCCGCTCATCGTGACAGACCAACGACAAGGCGTCGCCTTCCATGCCAGCACGCCCCGTGCGGCCGATCCGGTGCACGTAGTCCTCGGCAATATTGGGCAACTCGTAATTGATGACGTGGGGCAAGGCGTCGATATCGATGCCACGTGCCGCGATGTCGGTGGCCACCAGCGCCACCAGCTTGCCCTCCTTGAAATCGGTCAGCGCCCGGGTACGCGCCCCCTGCGACTTGTTGCCGTGCAGCGCGGCGGATTTGATGCCAGCCTTTTCAAGGTGACGCGCCAGCGCATCGGCGCCATGCTTGGTGCGGGCAAAAATCAGCACCTGATGCCAGCCACGGGTGGCAAAGAGATGCAGCAACAGGTCTTTCTTCTGTTCGCGATTGGTTTCGATGACGCGCTGCGTTACCGTTTCCGCGGCGGTATTGCGCGGCGCAACATCAACCGATACGGGGTTGTTGAGCAAGCCGGAGGCCAGCTCGCGAATTTCCGGTGAGAAGGTGGCCGAGAACATCAGACTCTGACGTTGCTTCGGCAGTAGGGCGATCACCTTGCGTATGTCTCGGATGAAACCCATGTCGAGCATGCGATCAGCCTCGTCAAGAACAAAAATTTCGATCTTCGAGAGGTCGACCGTACGTTGCTGCACATGATCAAGCAGACGTCCGGGGGTCGCCACCAGCACATCGACACCGCGTCGCAGGCTGGCGATTTGCGGATTGATGCCAACACCGCCGAAAACCGCCAGCGAATTGACTGATAAATGTTTGCCATAGGTACGAACGCTTTCCTCGACCTGGATGGCCAGTTCGCGGGTTGGCGTCAGAACCAGAACGCGTGGCGTCTTGGTAATCCGGGTCAGTCGGTCGTTGGGGCCGCTGGCCAGCCGGTGCAGGATGGGCAGCGTGAAGCCAGCAGTCTTGCCGGTGCCCGTCTGGGCGGAAGCCATCAAATCATGGCCGGCCATAACGGCCGGAATGGCCTTTTGCTGGATCGGCGTCGGTGTGTCATAGCCCTGCTCGCTGACGGCGCGCAGGAGTTCGGCCTTAAGGCCGAGGTCGGTAAAGTGCATGGAAACTCCGGTAATCAAGCCGTTGGGCTTGTGATGCTGGTCGATGGTGGGCCTTAGCGGACACCGTCAACGTAGTAGTCTATCCTGCCCCTTGGCGCAAGATACTCGACAATTTCAACTGGCAATTTCGCCGGACTGACGGCGCTTTCAATACTCGCGTCAGCTTCACTCAAATCAAGCATCAGGGCTTCGCCACGCGGAACGGTGGCGTCGTAAAGCATGATCAAAGGATGCAGAAGATCTTTGCTGTTGGTTTCCACGACCAAACCAATACTGCCATCACTCAATGCAACGAAACTGCCGGGTGGATATACCCCGAGCGCCTTGACAAAGATTTTCAACAGATCGGGATCATAAAAGGATGCCTCGATCTTGAACATGAAGGCAACGGCTTCTGCGGGGGTCTTGGCGGTTTTCAGGTCAAAGGGATTGCAGAGATTGTCGTATCGGTTGGCAATGGCCACGATCCGTGCCAGTTTGGGGATCTTGGTCTGCAGCAGATGGTTTGGAAACCCGCTGCCATCCCAACGTTCATGATGGCAAGCAATGATGTTCTTCACCGGCACCGGCATATCCTTCACACTGGATACATTCTTGATGCCGTAGCCAACATGTGCCTGGTAAAACTGCTCCTCGGCATTGGTTCGTTGCGGGTTACGCAAGACGCGGGACGGGACGTCAACCTTTCCTGCATCATGAAACAAGGCTCCCAGACCCAACCAGCGCAGCTCGTCTTCATTCGCCCCCGCCGCCTTGCCGATCAGTAATGAGAGCACCATCACGTTCATCGCATGATGCGCCAATCCCGGCTCTTTGGATTTCAAATTGACCAGATGCACGGCAACGCTGTCGGCATTGAGCAGCCCTCCGACCAGACGTCCAACCGTTGTCTTGGCCTTGCCAAACGATTCATTGGGCCGTGAACCCAGATCGCCAAGGATTTCGCTCATGCAAACGGTTTCCTGCTCGAACAGCCTCTCGCAACGGGCAAGTCCCTCTCGTTGCACGCGAACCTTTTCGGACCGTTGACGCTTGACGTCAAGCATGGAACCCAGGGCAGCCGCCGTGAAATCGACTTCCACTTCCGGCGCTGCCTCCGGTAGCGGCTGGGCGGTACTACGTGTCGGATCCCATTCGATTTCCTTGACCCCCAAACTGCGCAGCACCTTGATCTGATCGTGATCGGTCAAACGGAAGCGATTGAGCAAAAACGGGTGATCCAGCCAACTGAGCCCCCCCAAGGAAACGAAGACGCCCGGCTGTAGACGATCAACGGAGACCGTATGCTTCATCAGACAATTTTCGAGAGGCCACGATCCAGATCGGCCTGAAGATCCTCCACCGCTTCAAGGCCGACTGCGACACGCAGCAACCCCTCGCTGATGCCGGCGGCGGCCCGTGCTTCGGGGGAAATACGGCCATGCGTGGTGGAAGCAGGATGGGTGCTGGTGGTCTTGGTATCGCCGAGATTGGCGGTAATCGACAACAATTGGCAGTGATCGACTACGTGCCAAGCCTGTTCGCGGGCACCCTTCACATCAAAGGAAACGATTGCGCCCCCGCTTTTTTGCTGAGTCTTGGCCAGTTCAAACTGCGGGTGTGACGGCAGGCCAGGGTAATAAACCCGCTCGACTTTCGGATGCGCTTCCAGCCAGCCGGCCAGACGGGCTGCGCTGGCAGCTTGCGCCTCGATGCGAATTTTCAGGGTTTCCAGTCCCTTGAGCAGCACCCAGGCATTGAAAGCCGACAAGGTCGGACCCGCCGTGCGCAAGTATTTGAAAACTTCTTCGGTCAGTCTCTTTGAACCACAGACGGCGCCGCCGAGAACGCGCCCCTGACCATCGAGATACTTGGTCGCCGAATGTACGACCAGATCTGCCCCCAACTCCAGCGGGCGTTGCAGGATAGGCGAGCAGAAACAATTATCGACTACAACCAGGATGTCCCTGGTGCGGGCAACTGCGGTCAACACCCGAATATCGGCAATTTCGGTGAGTGGATTCGAAGGTGTTTCCAGAAAGAACATCTTCGTCTCGGGACGAATCGCGGCTTCCCAAGCCGCCGGGTCGGTCTGTGGCACAAAGCTGGTGGAGATGCCGGTACGTGCCAGAATGTTTGAGAACAGCTGCACCGTCGCCCCAAACAGACCATTCGAGGCGACGATATGGTCACCCTGCTTCAGATGCGCCAGCACCGCCGCCATGATGGCCGACATGCCACTCGCCGTTGCAACGCAATCCTCGGCCCCTTCCAATGCAGCAAGGCGTTCCTCGAACATCGTGACCGTCGGATTGGAAAAACGGGCATAGACGTTGCCGTCTTCTTCTCCGGAAAAGCGCCTGGCTGCCTGTGCGGCGCTCTTGAAAACAAAACTGGAGGTCAGGTAGAGCGCCTCGGAGTGCTCCCCGAACTGACTGCGCTCCTGCCCGGCGCGGACTGCCAGCGTTTCCAGACGATAGTCGGTCGCGCCGCTCATAGGTCTTGCCCCTCGGCCAATTGCAGAACGAGTTGCTGCGATGCCTTGCCATCGCTGTCCTCGTCATTGCTTTTCGAAGACTTGCCACCCCGCTTGCCTTCAATTGCATCGAGATAATATTCGTCGATATCGCCGGTAACGTAACAACCATCGAAACAGGAGGCATCGAATACGGTCAGATCGGCACGAATGGTGGTAACCGATTGTTTCAGCGCGTCAATATCCTGATAGACCAGTGCATCGGCACCGATCTCGGCAGCAATCCCGGCATCGTCGCGGCCGGTGGCAATCAGTTCGGCTCGCGTCGGCATGTCGATGCCATAAACATTGGGGAACCGTACTGGCGGCGCCGCTGAAGCAAAAAACACCTTGATGGCACCTGCTGCCCGTGCCATATCGACGATCTCCCGACTGGTCGTGCCACGAACGATGGAGTCATCGACCAGTAACACCCGCTTGCCCTTGAACTCCTGGCCAACGGTGTTGAGTTTCTGGCGCACCGACTTACGACGCATCGACTGACCAGGCATGATGAAGGTTCGCCCGACGTAGCGATTCTTGACGAAACCTTCGCGGAAGGGGATGCCTAGCGCATGCGCCAGTTGCATGGCCGATGGACGGCTGGAATCGGGAATCGGGATGACGACGTCGACCTCGTCGATCGGGATATGCTTCTTGACTTTTTCGGCTAGCGATTCGCCCATTGCAAGACGTGCTTCGTAAACTGAAACGCCATCAATCACCGAGTCTGGACGGGCCAGGTAGACATATTCAAAAATACAGGGCGCATAGGTCGGTGACTGAGCACACTGCATCGTATGCAACTTGTGGTCGAGATCTATGAAAATCGCCTCACCCGGTTCGATGTCCCGCACCATCTGGAAACCCAGCGTATCCAGAGCGACCGACTCGGAAGCGACGAGATACTCGACACCTTCCGCAGTTTCGTTTTGCCCGTAAACCAGCGGACGAATACCGTTCGGATCACGGAAGGCGAGCAGCCCGTAACCGGCAATCAGCGCCACCACCGCGTAAGCACCACGGCAACGACGATGCAGACCGCCAACAGCCTGGAAAATACTCTCGACATTCAACTCATAGCCATGCGCTGCGGATTGAAGTTCATGCGCCAGCACATTGAGCAGGACTTCTGAGTCGGAATTGGTATTGATATGACGACGATCCAGCCGGAACATTTCCTCCTTGAGCTGATCAGCGTTAGTCAGGTTGCCGTTGTGGCCAAGCACGATGCCGAAGGGCGAATTGACATAGAACGGCTGGGCCTCGGCAAAGTTGTAAGCGGAACCTGCCGTCGGGTAACGAACATGGCCGATACCCCAGTTACCATGCAGAGCCCGCATATTGCGCGTGCGGAACACGTCGCGAACCAGCCCCGGCCCCTTGTGCAGATTAAAGGTGTTGCCCTCGGCTGTCGCAATGCCCGCAGCGTCCTGACCGCGATGCTGCAAAACCATCAGACCATCGTAAAGCAACTGGTTAACCGGCGAGGTCGCCATCACACCGAGAATCCCGCACATAGTATTTTCCTGCCTAACTAAAACGAATTCGTTTTGCCAAATCTTCCGGCAACCACTGTTTGGCGACCAGAACCGCCGTCTCGAGGGGTTGCGACAGCATGGCATCCTTCCACCAAGGCTGCCTGGGTGCAGCGGTCATGCCGGCCAGACCAACCAGCACCAGAATAACCAGAAAGCCGCGCGCCAAGCCAAAGAACATTCCCAACAAGCGATCGGACATACTCAATCCGAGTGCCTTTACCATGCTTCGTGCCGCCAGCCGAATCACGGACATACCCAGCAACACGCCCAAAAAAACCACCACGCACCCGGCCAATGTCCGCATGGACGAATCGACGACATTGGCAAAAGCAGACTGGCCCACCTGCGCTCCATACTCCACGGCGGCAAAAACTCCGATCACCCAGGCCATCAAGGCCAGCACTTCGCCAATGACACCCCTCCAGAGGCCAAAAATCAGCGACAGACTGACAATGCCAATGACGACATAATCAAAAATTGTCATTGCTTTGCTGAAACCACTCCGGACACGCCAATTCGCTGCATTTTCTCAAGCGCCTTTTCGGCAGCTTCACGACTGGCAAATGGACCGGCTCTTACCCGCGTTTTCTTGCCCTGCGGTGTATCCAGCGACTCGCTAAAAGTTTTGATGCCCAACTCGCCCAGTTTCGCCTTCAGATTCCTGACATTAGCCTCGTTGGCAAATGCCCCGATCAGAATAAGGTGCTCCCCCGACTTCGCAGCCGGCCTGACTTCACCCTCCCCCGCGAGAATGGCTGCCGCACGCTTGGAATCATCGTTCTTGACCAGCGGCTTTTCGATGGGCTTATCTGTCGGCTTGGCCACCGGTTTTTCCAGCGGCCTCTCTGGTTTGGCCGGTATTGATTCCGGGGCCCTGTCTTTTTCCTTGATTGTTTCTTTGTTTGCCTCGATTACCCTGGCATTCGGCTCAACAACCGCCCTGGGCTCGGTTGGCTCTGCAGCAGTTTTGGCTGGTGTTTCCACTGACGCTGCAGCAAACTTGGGGGCAAAGGGCTTCTCATCCTGTCCGGGAATACGGATTTCGACATCCTGCACGACCTGCCGAGGCTCATGATCCATCACCATTGGCAGCAACACTGCAACCACGGAAACGAAGGCAACCGCACCGACCAGGCGACGCCGCGCGCGCTTCTTGACCTGCAACTGAGCGTTGTCTTCTTCCATGAATTAAGGCTTTTTCCGCAGCGCTTCGAGCGCCCCGGCTACCGTGTAGAAGGAACCAAAAGCAAGAATTCTATCACTTTCGGCGGCCTGCCCCTTGGCCACCGACATCGCCTCAAGCGGTGATTCGTGACAATACACGTCGCCACCGAGGTTATTGTCCGCAACGATGCTCGCCAGCACAGGTGCGGAAGTACCCCGCACCCCCCCAAGACTGGCGAGATGCCAAGTATCCACTTTACCCCTCAGCGGCATCAGGGAACCGGCGATGTCCTTATCGTTCAACATGCCAAGTACGACATGGGTTTGATTGAAAAAGCCCATGCTCGACAGATTATCGGCCAACACCTTGACCGCCTGTGGGTTATGGCCAACATCAAGGACGATGGAGGGTTTGCCCGGCACCACCTGAAAACGGCCAGGCAGTTCGGTCTCGATCAGACCTGGACGAATGGCCTGCATGGTCACGCGCAGGCGCTCCGCAATCGCTTCAAGGGCGGCGAGTGCGACGGATGCATTCAGCAGTTGCGTCGGACCGCGCAGACCGGGATAGGCCAATGACCGCCTGATCAGGCGGTCACCGCGACGACACCACCAGCGCCATTGCAGGCGATTCTCGTTGCCATCACCCTGCGCCTTTTCGAAACCAAAGTCGCGTCCGATCAGATGAAGCTCTGCGCCAATGGCGCTGGCATGATCGAGCAAGCTCCGGGGCGGGGCAGGATCAGCGCAAAGAGCCGGTTTGCCTTTGCGGAAGATCCCGGCCTTCTCGAAACCGATGCTCTCACGATCCGGCCCCAGCCACTCGGTATGATCAAGTGCGACCGTAGTCACAATGGAAATATCGGGTTCATAGGCGTTGACCGCATCAAGGCGGCCACCCAAGCCAACTTCCAAAACAGCTACCTCGACACCGGCAGCAGAAAAAACCTCCCAGGCGGCTAGCGTTCCAAATTCGAAATAGGTCAATGCAAGCTGGCCAGCCCGCAAGCGGGCAGCCTCGACCCGCACAAAGGCGGCACAAAGCGCTTCGTCACTTACCGGAACACCGTTTAGGCTAACGCGTTCGTTATAGGCCAGCAAATGCGGCGACGTATAGCAACCAACCTTGTAGCCCGCCCGATCGAAAATGTTGGCGAGATAGGCACAGGTCGAGCCTTTGCCATTGGTACCGCCGACCATGATGACCGGGCAATGCTGCGTTTGCCCGAGTGCCTCCTTGACCCGATGAATGCGATCAAGACCTAACTCGATGCCTGCCTGCCCCTTTGGGTGCAGGCCCTCGAGGTGGCGCAACCAATCGTTCAGGTATTTCAAGCCGCGACAGGCAGTTTCTGCAAAAGCGCCAGGATGCGGGCAACCTGGTCACGCAATTCGCGACGGTCGACAATCATGTCGATGGCGCCTTTTTCGAGCAGGAATTCGGAACGCTGGAAACCTTCCGGCAAGGTTTCACGAACCGTCTGTTCGATAACGCGAGGCCCGGCAAAACCGATCAGTGCGCCAGGCTCGGCAATGACGACGTCGCCGACAAAAGCAAAGGAAGCTGAAACACCACCCATGGTGGGGTCAGTCAGAATGGAAATAAATGGTAGGCCGGCCTCCGAAAGTTTGGTCAAGGCCGCAGTGGTCTTGGCCATCTGCATCAGCGAGAACAGACCTTCCTGCATTCGGGCGCCCCCGGAGGCAGTGATGCAGATGAACGGGATTTTCTGCTCGACAGCCGTCTGGACGCCGCGAACAAAGCGCTCGCCAAGCACCGAACCCATCGATCCACCCATGAAATCGAATTCGAAAGCAGCAGCGACCACGGGAATCTTCTTGACCGCCCCCTGCAAAACAACCAGCGAATCGGTCTCCCCGGTCGACGCGGTCGCCTCCTTCAGACGATCCGGGTACTTCCGGGAATCCTTGAATTTCAGGCTATCGACCGGTTGCACCTCGGTACCGATTTCAAAACGGTTTTCTGCATCCAGTAAATGATCAAGTCGCTGACGCGAATCCAGTCTGTTGTGGTGGCCACATTTCGGGCAAACCTGCTGGTTCTTGTCCAGATCAGTCGCGTAGAGCACCGCCTCGCATGACGGGCACTTGCTCCATAACCCTTCTGGCAGGGTACCTCTGCGCTGAGCACCTTGCTCGCGTTTGATCTTGGGGGGAAGTTCCTTGTCCAGCCAGCTCATGTTTTTACCTCATCGACACCACGACGAATATCGGCCACCAGGTTCTTGACGTTGGCACAGGCTGTTTCCGGCGTGGATTTTTCAATTTCCTCGATAATGCGACTGCCGACCACGACGGCATCAGCAAAGGCCGCAATGCGTGCTGCGGTCGACGCGTCACGAATGCCAAATCCGACACCGACCGGGAGGCCCGTCTTTTCGCGAATCGCCGGCAAACGCTCGGCAACGGCATCGACATTGAGCGCACCGGAACCGGTCACTCCGGCCAGCGATACGTAATAAACATAACCACTGGCAATTTTTGCGACCTGCTCAATGCGTTCTGCTGTCGAGGTCGGTGCAATCAAGAAAATCGGATCCATGCCATGCGTTTTCATGGCAGCACCAAAACTCTCTGCCTCTTCCGGCGGGTAATCGACAACCAGCACACCATCGACACCCGACTGCGCGGCTTTTTCGGCGAAGCGTGCCAGCCCCATGGCTTCAATCGGATTGGCATAGCCCATCAGCACCACCGGCGTCGTGTCGTTACCAGCACGAAAAGCCGTCACGCGCTGCATCACCTTGCGCAACGTCATCCCGTGTGCCAGTGCCCGCTCGGAAGCGCGCTGGATGGTTGGACCATCCGCCATCGGGTCGGAAAACGGCACACCCAGCTCGATGATATCGGCCCCGGCCTCGACCAGCGCATGCATCAGGGGTACGGTCAGGTCGGCGTCGGGATCGCCGGCGGTAATGAAGGGAATCAGGGCCTTACGGCCCTGGCCGCTCAGTCGATCGAAAGTTGTTTGAATACGCGACATCAGAACTGGATCCCCGACTTTTCGGCTACGGTATGCATATCCTTGTCACCCCGACCGGAAAGGTTGACCAGCAGAATTTTGTCCTTGGCCAGCGTAGACGCCAGCTTGGCAGCATAGGCCAGCGCATGGCTCGATTCGAGTGCTGGAATAATGCCCTCGATTCGGCAAAGCGTATGGAAGGCTTGCAGGGCTTCGCTGTCGGTTACCGGCTGGTATTCGGCACGACCGAGATCCTTCAGCCAGGCGTGTTCCGGCCCGACGCCCGGGTAGTCAAGACCCGCCGACACCGAGTGCGTCTCGATGATCTGGCCGTCTTCATCCTGCAGCAGATAGGTTCGATTGCCATGCAGTACGCCCGGCACACCAGCGGTCAATGAAGCCGAATGTCGTCCGGTTTCCATGCCGTCACCAGCCGCCTCGACACCAATCAGGCGAACCCCCTCGACATTGATATAGGGGTAGAAAATGCCCATCGCGTTCGAACCACCGCCGACGCAGGCGATCACTGCATCCGGCTGCCGCCCGGCCATCTCCGGCATTTGCTCAAGACATTCTTCACCGATGATTTTCTGGAAGTCGCGAACCAGCATCGGGTAAGGGTGCGGGCCCGCGACCGTACCGATGATGTAGAAGGTGTTGTGGATATTGGTGACCCAGTCGCGCATCGCTTCGTTGAGCGCGTCCTTGAGCGTCTTCGAGCCGGATTCGACCGGCACCACCGTCGCGCCGAGCAACTTCATGCGATAAACATTGGCCGCCTGGCGCTTGACATCCTCGCTGCCCATATAGACCACGCACTCCATGCCGTAGCGTGCGGCAACGGTAGCCGTTGCGACGCCATGCTGGCCGGCACCAGTCTCGGCGATAACCCGTGGCTTGCCCATCCGTCGCGCAAGCATGGCCTGGCCGATACAGTTGTTAACCTTGTGGGCGCCGGTGTGATTCAGGTCTTCGCGTTTGAGATAGATCTGAGCGCCGCCAAGCATTTCGGACCAGCGCCTGGCATGGTAGATCGGCGACGGACGGCCGACAAAATGCTTCAGCTCATATTCGTATTCGGCACGGAAGGCCGGATCGCTCTGCGCTGCGGCATACGCTGCTTTCAATTCATCAAGTGCGCCAAACAGTGTTTCGGCGACGAAGACGCCACCGTAGGGACCAAAATGGCCCTTGGCGTCGGGGAAGTTATATTGACTCATCGGCTTTCCGTACAGCCGCCACGAAGGCAGCGATTTTCGAGTGATCCTTGATGCCCTTGTCCATTTCAACACCGGACGATACGTCGACCGCCGCCGGCCGCACCCGTTCGATGGCCTCACCAACATTTGCTGCGGTCAACCCACCGGAAAGGACTAAAAACCCCGGCAAATTCTGCGGGATCAGCGTCCAGTCAAAGACATGGCCGCCACCACCGTACCCTTCGACAAAGGCATCCAGCAACAAACCCCGCGCAGCAGGAAACGAGCCGGCGAATTCTAACAGATCAAGACCTGGCCTAACCCGCGCTGCCCGCAGATAGGGGCGCGCAAATTGCCGACAATAGTCAGCATCTTCATCGCCATGGAACTGCAGGATATTGATCGGCATCAGATCACAGGCCGCACGCACATCTTCAGGCAAAGCATTGACGAACAAGCCAACCACATCGATGAATGGCGGAATCTTGCTGGCCAGTTCGGCAGCCCGTGCCGGGCTAACGTAACGCGGGCTGGGCGGGTAGAAAACAAATCCGATCGCATCAGCACTGGCAGCGACGGCCGCAGCGACATCGGCCTCGCGGGTCAGGCCGCATATTTTTATCCGTGTCATGTCAAAACCCCATCGAGAAAATCATCGTCCGGGCCCGGCAAGTTCCAATGCGGCTCATAGATTGGCCCACGGAAATAAAGGCCATCCGGCGAGAAGGTTGGCGCTGCCAGCTTGCGGTCCCTGGCGCACAGCAAGTCATCGATCCACAAGGGACCTTGTAGTCCCTTGCCGATGTAAACCAGGCTGCCAACCAGATTGCGAACCATGTGATGAAGGAAGGCACTGGCTTCAAAATCAAAGACAAACAAATCTCCACGTTGTCGGATATCGGCCCTCCAAAGGGTCTTGATGGGTGTTTTCGCCTGGCACCCGGATGCCCTGAACGCCGTGAAGTCATGCTCTCCGAGCAAACGCGATGCCCCATCCTGCATGCGTTCTAGATCAAGCTGCGGGTGGTACCAGCCAAGGCGCCCTTGCCACAAACCAGGGCGCGTCGGCCGGTTGAGCAGCAGATAGCGATAACGTCGCCCATGCGCACTGAATCGGGCATGAAAGTCCGCTGCAACGACCTGCGCCCAACGCACCACAACACCATCTGGCAGATGCGAATTCACACCACGCACCCATGCCGTCAGCGGCCGCTCAACCGGCGCATCGAAATGAGCCACCTGAAGGCTGGCATGAACGCCGGCATCCGTGCGCCCCGCACAGATAACGCTCACCGGCACGCCGGCAATTGCCGCAATGGCTGCTTCCAGCGCATCCTGAACGGTACCCCCACCACGCTGGCCTTGCCAG
>ERZ724516.840-NODE-840-length-18520-cov-5.725860_pt1 | contig 18520 bp, 20 predicted proteins | sample MGYA00376049_ERZ724516 | MGnify/ENA primary metagenome ERZ724516 (study PRJEB28724, sample SAMN07190886) | activated sludge metagenome | isolation source: activated sludge of sewage treatment plant in Hong Hong | place: USA: Christiansburg, Virginia | collected... | reverse complement strand
GCGAAAGGCGCAGCGCATGAGCCTGATTTCCATCCTCGTCCCCGCCTATAACGAGGCCGCCACCATCGCGGGCTCCATTCGCTCACTGCTGCAACTCAGCTATTCGGAATATGAAATCGTCGTCATCAACGATGGATCAAAGGATGCCACGATCGATGTCCTCCGCAAAGAATTTGATCTGTTTCCGTTTCCCGAAGCCTGTAATACGCAGCTGCCGACGGCGGAAATCCGGGCGATTTACCATTCCTCGCTTCATGCCAACCTGCGCGTCATCGACAAAGAGAACGGGGGCAAGGCCGATTCGCTGAATGCGGGCATCAATCTGTCGCTCTATCCGCTGTTCTGTTGTATCGATGCGGATTCCATCCTGCAGCCGGACAGCCTGCGGCGGGCCGTGCAGCCGTTTCTGGACGACCATCGCACGGTGGCCAGCGGAGGGACCGTGCGCATTGCGAACGGCTGCCGCGTCGAAAACGGCTTTCTGACCAAAATCGGATTGCCCACCAATCTCCTGGCGTTATTCCAAATCGTGGAATACCTCCGCGCCTTCCTCTTCGGGCGGCTGGGCTGGTCGCCCATGAACGCCATGCTGATCATTTCCGGCGCATTCGGCATCTTCCGGAAAGAAGCCGTGGTCACAGTCGGGGGCTATCAGTCGGATACGATCGGGGAAGACATGGAGCTGGTCGTGCGCTTGCATCGCCATCTACGGCTGGGCGAGAAACCCTATCGCATTACGTTCGTGCCCGATTCCGTCTGCTGGACCGAGGCGCCCGAGGACCTGCGCACGCTGAAAAATCAGCGCATTCGCTGGCAACGCGGACTCTGTGAAAGCCTGACCAAAAACCTGGATCTGATGTGTCATCCGAAAAGCGGGACGATCGGGTGGCTGGCGTTCCCGTTTATGGCCGTCTTTGAGTGGATCGGTCCGGCAATTGAGGTCTTCGGCTACTGCTTCCTGATCCTTAGCTTTGTCATGGGATTCGTCTCGATGCAGGCGTGGCTGATCCTGCTCGTCGCGGCCATCGGCATGGGCGTGTTGTTGTCGGTCAGTGCGCTCTTACTGGAGGAAATGTCGTTCCACGTCTATCCCGATCAGCGCGACGTGCTGAAACTGCTGCTGGCGGCCATCCTGGAGAATTTCGGATTCCGCCAGCTGAACTCCGTGTGGAAATTGATCGGCTTGTATCGTTGGGTGCGCGGGAAAAAAGCGACGTGGGGAACCATGACGAGAACCGCGTCCTGGCAGACGCGGTAAGAAAGGCGGTTTCGTTTCCCGCGCTTATGGTGTCAATCGTTCGATAGCCTGACTGGCGCGCTCGAGATCGGCGTCGGTCTTCGCCATACAAAACCGCATAAAGCGACGGCCCTCGGTCCCATCGAAAAAGGCTTCGCCGGGCACACCCGCCACGCCGGTCTTCTCCAGCAAATACATCGCGCGCTCCCGGCTCGTTGCTCCGGGAAGTCGGGACACGTCCGCCAACACATAATAGGCACCCTGCGGCACGGCTGGAGGCAACCCGGCTTTCGCCAAGGCCCCGCAGAAGCGATCACGCTTCTGTTGGTGATCCAAGGCCAACTCTTTGTAATAGGCCGGACCGAGCGCGCGGATGCCGGCCGCCACACCGTGCTGTAACGGCGTCGGGGCGCAGACATACAACACATCACTCATGGCGCCGATGGCCTTGGCCCACGAGGCCTCAGCGACACTGTACCCGATGCGCCAGCCGGTGATGCTGAAGGTTTTTGAATAGCCGCCGATGGTAATCGTCCGGTCGGCCATGCCGGGCAACGAGGCCATGCTGACATGTTCCCGCCCGTCGAACACAAAATACTCATAGATCTCGTCGGTGATAACCAGCAGGTCACGGCGGCAGGCGATCTCGGCGATCTGTTCCAATTCACGCCGGGTGAAGACCTTGCCCGAGGGATTTCCCGGCGTGTTGACCACGATGGCTTTGGTCTTGGACGTCACGGCCTGTTCCAGGCTCTTCACATCCATGGTCCAATCCGGAGGGCGCATCGACACATACCGAGGCACACCCTCGACGGCCAGAATCGCCTGAACATGGTAGGCATAAAACGGTTCAAAGAGAATCACTTCATCGCCGGGATTGAGGAGCGCCATGCAGGTGGCTTGAAACGATCCCGTCGCGCCGGCACTCACGGTAATATTGGTTTCCGGATCTGCCGTGATGCGATTGAACGCGGCCAACTTGTCCGCGATCGCCTGTCGCAGTTCCGCAATGCCGTCAAAGCGGGCATAAATATTGTGCCCTTGCGCCATCGCCTGCTGTGCGCCCTGCACGACCACCGGAGGAACGGGGGTGTCGCACACCCCTTGAGACATATTGATGCCATTGACCTTCGCGCAGGCCAGGGTCATCGCTCGGATATCGGATTGAGCCAATCGGGCTGTACGATCACTCTTCTTCATCACACCCTCAATATCTAGGTCGCGTGTTGGTTGATGAGGCTCGAAAATCTCGCCTCGTGAGGCAGATGTCCCTACCCCGTTCCCACGGAAAAAGCAACCGGCGACAGACAGCCGTAGACTCAAGGAAATCGGACTGCCTCTCGGGTGACCACGAGTCGGTTTATTCCGGGAGCGGCTGCAGGGACCAGAGCGGGCGACGATCGTCCCGGCTCGCCGTCACACGCGAGGGAAGCCGGCTGGTTCCGGCACGAAACCGATCATAGTGGCCGAGCACGCGATCGACATACAGCTGGGTCGCGGGTAGCGCCGGTGCGCCGATGGCCTGCCGGACTCGCGCTTCACCGAGATGATAGGCTGCCAGCGCCAAGGACAGATCTCCCCCGAACCGGTCCAACAGTCCGCGGAGCAGCGCAGCCCCCGCACGGATGTTGTCCTTCGGATCGAACGGGTCGAGCACATGGAACGCCGCCGCCGTCAGCGGCATCAGTTGCATGAGACCGATCGCGCCCTTCGAGGACACGGCATCCGCATTAAAATTCGACTCGACTTTGATGATCGCCTGCAGGAGAGCAGGGTCAAGGGCATATTGCTCGGCGTAGGTCGCAATGAGCGAGGCAATAGATTCGGCTGAGGGCCTGCCTATCACATCCTTCATGACCGGGTCGAAGGCCACCCGACTGGCAGGAGGCATCAGGGCAATCAGGCATCCCGCCACCGCTAAGGGGAAGAGTGCACGGCCCACTCGACTCCAGCGAGTATTCCATTCAGGCTGTTGCATCATAGAAAGGGAACGGCTGAGACCGGGCAGCCCCTAGCGGCTATCCTCATCCAGGCTCCGGATCAGCACGGCGCGCCCATGGCGGTCGAACCAGGATTGAATGCGATCGCCCACGTGCGCGGGTCGATCAATTCTGGTGTTCTCATCGTGGGGAATGCGGTGTTCCTGCCCGCGGACATCCCGAACCAGATAGGCGCCGCCCTCGACGGCTTGCACCTGGCCGACCACCGATGCGGTGGATTGCTCGCCGGCGGCAACGGCCGATCGGCTTTGCGCACCTAATGTTCCGGATACGATCCCCATCCCGAGGTCTTCCTGAGGCGAATGTCCCTGCAGGGCCGACTCAGCGCAACCGGCGACACCGGCCATCAAGGGCAGCAGAAGCATCACAGCACGACAATTCGCGAGCACACGCATCATGGCTGGAACCTCCAAGGATAAATGGCGTGGTAAGCGGTGCAGGACGGGGTGAGACGCACCGTTACGTCACTATTCCATGGAGCGGCGGAATGCTCAAGAAAATGAGGGAAACCAACCGGGGAAGGGATAGCTCGTCGGGGCGAGGGAGCGGTTACCCGGCGACAGGACGCGTGGTCGAACGTCGCTGCTGGTCGTGCCAGAGATAGGCCGAATACATCGTCGCGACCAGCACCACGCCCATGAGCAGCATCAGGCAGACCACCGCGACGGGTCCCCCGATCGTCCCGTGATACGCATCATGAATCACATGGACCGGCTGATCAGTGAAGGGACTGAAATGCGACAACCATCCGAACGCCAGACCCACACCTCCGATGATCGTCCAAAACCGGGGACCGACCACACCGTTACGCGAGAGTCGTAATCCGATCCCGATCACCAGGTAGATACTCGTGATGATCAGGATAAAACCGACCGATTGCCCGTCTAGCGGCCAATGAAAATCTCCCCGGATCACGTGGTCGACGGTATGCGCGGCATTCAATACTGCGATGGCCCAAATCAATCGCACCAGGGTATGGTCCGGTTTCATGATCGCACCGGCCTGAGAGCTCGGCCTTCCTCGCCAAGCCACCGACCATGCTCCTTCAGCCAGCACCGGTCCATCACGATCTCCAACCCAGCCTGACGGGCGCGCAACGCCGCCGCCTCATCGACCACTCCTTCCTGTAGCCAGACTCCCTTGGCGTTGATTCGTATCGCCTCGTCGACGATCGCCCCGGCCTCCTCGGATCGGCGAAAGACCGTCACGACATCCAACGCGCCGGGTACTGCGGATAATGACGGATAGGCCGGTTGCCCCAACACCGCCGTCTCATGGGGGTTGACCGGAATCACGACCTTTCCCTGTTGCTGCATGTAGGCAGCCACGCGATACGACGGCCTGGCCGGATTCGAAGACAAGCCGACCACGGCAATTCTTCTACAATCCACAAGCAGGCGCCTGAGCGTATCCTGCGACGGCACGTCGCCCGTCATGGTGCACCCCACACTTCCTCGAGACGCTGTGCGCGCCCGCAATTGAACTTGTAAAACTTGTACCGGACCGGATTCTTCTTATAGAAATCCTGGTGATAGTCTTCCGCCGGATAAAACTGCGAAGCCTTCGTCACTTCCGTCACAACCAGCTGGGACAGTCGCGGAGATTGTTGGATCGCGCGCTTCGACTCCTCGGCCAAGCGCTGCTGTTCTTCCCCTTGGTAGAAAATCACCGCGCGGTACTGGCTTCCATGGTCGCAGAACTGCGCGTTGGGCGTGACCGGATCCACATTGCGCCAGAAGGCATCCAGCAAAACCTGATAGGAGACCTTGGTCGGGTCATACACCACTTCCACTGACTCGGCATGGCCGGTTCCCCCCGCCGATACCTGCTCATAGGTGGGGTGCTCCACCCGCCCGCCCATATAGCCGCTGGTGACGGAGACGACGCCAGGCACTTTCTCGAACACTTCCTCCATGCACCAGAAACAGCCGCCGGCAAAGTACGCTTTCCCGCCGGACTGGTCGGCTGCGTGACCGAAGGAGACGAGCGCCCCTGCCAGCACCACTGGCAACATAAGCAAGACACAGAGTTTCGTGCGTGCGATGGAATTCATGGCTGGCAACCTCCTGAAGGGAAACGTAGTCGACCTCTGACCGGTCATCTTACCAAAGAACCAGGCCTCCGCGACGCCGGTCAACCCGTCACAGTCCTTGCCATTCTCTACGCAAGTCGCAAACGATTGGATGTTTGTGTATGATGCGCGAGATGAGGCGATTGACGCTATCGAGCGGCTTCCTGGCCGTATTACTGCTTGCCGGGTGCGCGACCTGGCTGATGAAGGGTGAACCTCCCGAGGTGCTGGTGACGAATGTCACGCCGCTGGAGGCCAGCGCCTTCGAGCAGCGCCTTCAGGTCGATCTTCGCATCCGGAATCCCAACGACTTCGACCTCGCCGTCACAGGGATCGACTTCCGGCTGGATCTGAATGGAAACCGGCTTGCGCGTGGGCTGGGGAATAAAGAATTGGTCGTGCCTCGCTTGAGCGACGCCGTCACCTCAGTCGAAACGAGCACGTCCACCTTACAGGTCGTCAGGCAATTGCTCTCTTTCTCCGGCGATCAGGCGCTGACCTACCACCTGACAGGCGTGGTGCACACGAAGGAAGGGCGCCTCCCATTCGACAACTCCGGCGTGCTGCTGGATAAGGGCACAATGTCGGGCTCTCCCTCGGCTCAGTAACAGAAGCCCTTCTTCATCGATTAACCTCTACAGGTGGCTGAAACAACCTATCCGGCAAGGCCGCAGCAATGCGATCGGAAAAGGCGACATTTTAACCACCCAGCCCGACCCTGCCGGGACAGATTTCTTCTACATCTGCGGTACGTTGAGCCTCGGAGGTTCACGACGCTTCGAATAGCGCACGTCAGGCTTGTGAACGCCGCCAGCGGTTTGTTTCAACGGCTTCGAGCTTCCAGAAACACAAACGCGGACAAGCTGTTCAAAAAGCCCGTCCAGCAAGGCCGCAGCAATGCGAGGAGGCGAGGCGTACCCTTGCGGTACGTCGAGCCTCAGAGCGACGCGAGAACGCCGCTGGCGGGATTTTTCAACAGCTTGTCAGACGCCCCAGGAGCGCGCGCCCTGAACCAAATCCGGCTGCTGCTGCTCAAACTGCTTCATCATCAAGGTGATGGCTTCTTCAGGACTTTCCACGGAGGCGATCAGGCGTCCGCCCAATTTCTTGAAGAATTTCTCCTCGGTCGGCGTGGCTCCGACCAGAATGACCGGCTTCCCCGCCTTTAACGCCAATGCGACTTCCGACACTGTCCCCGCACCCAGCAATCCGCACACCACCACCACGTTGCTGGACATCACGTTGACGTTGTTTCGCGCATTGCCCATCTCGGTAATAATCGCGAGATCGACGTACTTCGACACACGCTCGCGCGTCGACGGCAACACACCGATCGTCAAACTGCCGGGGACCTTCTTCGCGCCCTGACAGGCCGCATCCATGACGCCGACATCGCGGCCCCCCGTCAACACCACCCATTCCCGCCGGGCGATCAATTCACCCAGTACCCGGGCATTATCGACATCCTTTTTCCTGGCCTTGGCCGGCCCCATTACTCCGACAATGTATCGCATGCCTATCCTTGCGTGCTCCCGCCGCACTGCGGCTGCCACCACCCCGTGACGGCCACCGTCGCATAATAGATGGCCCAGGCGTCCGGATCGTCGGCGAGCCGGCAATACTGCTCGATGTCCGTCTCGGTCACCAGGCCGGTGGCCACATACTTCTCCCGTAATTGTTCAGCGGAGAGTTTCATCAACTGCGCAATCGCTCCGCCACCCGCCGACAAATGGCCTTCATGCTCGACCGTCAAATGACTGAGATCCTGCCGCTGAAACAAATCGGGCAACTTCGCGCCCAACGCATGGTCCATTCCAAGAGACGTGAACATGCGTTCGATCGCCGCGGTGACGCGCGCGAAGGACGCCCGGGCGTCATCCGGCCCGGTGACGGCGCGGGCGGCCTCAAAGTCCGGTTCTTCAATGACGACCCACCCGCCTGGCTTGACGCAGCGCAACATCCGCTCAAACGCTTTGTGGTAGTCGGCGATATGGATCATGACGTAGCGCGCATGCACCAGATCAAACATGGCGACCGGAAGATCCGCCTCGCAGATATCGCCTTGGAGAATATCAATGGTCGAGGTGCTGCTCCCCCGCAGGAATCGCGGGTTCGTATCGAGCGCCACCACTTTGCCGGATGGCCCGACACGTTGTTCCAACCACCGCACAATGGAGCCGGCTCCCGCCCCCACTTCCAGACAGTGCCAGCCGGTGGTCAGGCCGGTGGCCAACATACGGCGTTGCGTGCCTGCATCGAAGATGCGCTCCAACATCTGCAGGCGCTGCAATTCGCGCCCTTCCTCGGTGGCCTGAAACACATAATCCGTCTTCAACATGTCGTGTCCTTTACTCAGCACCATGATGCGAACTCCATGGCCGCGGCACACGAGACCTTAGAAGCGAGACCCGGTCAGCGTGACGTCGGCCTGAGCCCAGGCGGTATGCAAGCGCGCCGTCTCCTGCGCCGCATCTTTCCGCTGGGCCTGCAAACTGTGAACCAATCCATGTAACGCCCATCCGTTTTCTGGATTGAGGCGTAAATCCTCCCGATAGACCGACTCCGCCTCACCTGCTCGCCCCGCCAAGAGCAGTACCGCTCCCAGGTTGTGGCGAACCGGTTGAAACCAGAACGGCGGTTCGCTGTAGGGCACCGTGGCTTCCAGCTGGAGCGCTTCGCGTAAGGCCTGGATCCCGGCATCGAATTCCCCTTTGCGTGCGGCGATTTCGCCGGCCAATACCCGCTCCGCGATCTTCAAGAGCGTGCGGCTGATTTTGGCTTCCGCGGTCTTCGCCCTGGCGAGTCCCTTCAATGACCTACGCAGATTCGAGAGTTCACCCTCCGCACTGCCGAACCGGGTCGTCGCCGCAAAGGCTAGACCGCGCGCGTAATGCCAGACGGCGGTGGTGTACCGCAGTTCTTTGGGAGGCGGGGGCTGCCTGATCAGTTCGCCCCACTGACCGAACCGAGCCATGGTGAACAAGACCGTCGGCGCGTACCACTCGAGCGAGGGCTCTTTGACGATCTCATCGACCGAAATCTTGCCCAAGAGGTCCCGCGCCGCCTGCATGGCTTCCGCACTTCGCCCCTCCATCACCAAGGAGGCATTCAGGAAGTGCAGGTTGTGCGCATAGTATCCCGATGCGTAGTTGCCCTCAAGGGGGTGGCGAAGTAAATACTCATGATCGATGGTCGCGGCGCTGGCATTCCGTTCCGAGGCATCTCGATAGCGCCCCACGCGCATATAAATGTGCGCCGGCATATGGACCAGATGTCCCGCCCCCGGCATGAGCGACGGCAGGCGCGTGGCGCAAGGCAGGCCTCGTTGAGGCTCGGGGGACGCTTCCACGGCATGAATGTAATAGTGACAGGCGCCGGGGTGATCCGGATGGTGCTGCAATGCCGCCTCCAATGTCGACACGATTTCCTCGGTCCCGGGCTGCGGACGACCATCAGACCGCCAATAGTCCCAAGGGCGGAGCACCATCAAGGCCTCGGCAAATAAGACCGCGGCATCCGTATCATCGGGATAGTCGTGGGCCAGGCGTCGCATCGCCTTGGCGTAGGCTTCGTCCTTGCTTTTCCGGGTTGCAGATTTCTTGACCGAATAGCGCGCGGCCAAGGCCTCCACGTAGGCCCGTTCTCCGGGTGCGGCATGCGCGAGCCGTGCCGTCGCTTTCTGCACGGCCTCGACGGCCCGTGACTCTGCCTTGGAATCCATCGCCGCATTGATATTCGGCCCCAGGCTCAGCGCCAGACCCCAGTAGGGCATGGGCGCATCAGGGTCGAGACGGGATGCCTCGGCGAAGGACGCCAGGGCTTCTTCATGATTGAAGGCATAGACCAGTCTCAGTCCCTGGTCGAAGTATTGCTGGGCGCGGGAGGATGTCGTCGTCATCGCGTGATGCAGCGTACCGAGATTCTCGAATAATGTGGTCTCGGCCCGCGCCGATCCGACCCCAACGGGACACAGCAACCCGGCGAGCATCACTCCCTGGATTACCACCCGTGCACATCGTTCAGTCACCATCAACGCTACTCCTGATCATGTAATTGAGGAGAGAACGGAGGCCGCCGCCGTTCTTTTACGAAGTCCTCCCTAGCGCGGAGAGGCCCAAATTAGCAGTCCCGCCGAGAAGTTGCTAGTCAAAGCACATTGAGAAGCGAAGATGGGGTGGAAGAGAGCATGGGCGCAGAACGCTCAAAACGGCCGTCCAGCGAGGCTGCAGCGAGGTCCATGGCGCGAAGAATCATGAGCGCCACGTTTGTGGACGCCGGCGAGAACGTGAGCCGGCCGTGTCATAGTCGCGGCGTTATGTGCGTACCCGACCGCACCGTCCTGGACAGAACTTTTCCCAACGAGGTGCGTGGAGGTTCTGAACGATGCGAGAACAACGCTGACGCTCGAGTTCAGCGGCCCGCTCGATCGGCAAAAACCTAGGCGTTCAGGTAAGGAATCTGGGAGGCTTCGGTGGAGGCGTCCCGTCGATCTCGCGACGATTTCTTCTCTCGTTCGCGATAGGGAAGCGATCGGGGAGGCACAAGGGACAACTCGAGCTCTGCAGGAGGGGCCATCTCCATATCTTTGCCCATGTACATCAAGACCTGCTGCTGCGACGTAACCAGGGCGCGCAAATCTTGCAGCTGCGCCGACAGATCTTCCATCTGCACCTGTTGAGTGGCCACCTGCTCGCGCAAGTCATGGAGTTCTGCCTGAGTGGATTGGGTATGCTGGATGACCCAGTCCTTTAGTTCACGGGCCTGCGCAGTCAACGCACGCTGCACAAAACCCGCACGATCGCGCAACCGGAAAATGAGATCGCCGACGGCGCCATCCCACCGGCGGGTTGGCACTAATCCATGTTCCGCCTGGACTTCATGCTCGATATGACGCGCGACAGGCGCACCCAGCCATTTCGAGACGCGTTGCCCCAATGGCTGCTCGGTATGGTCCTCAGAGCTGCCGTATTGGCACCAGTCTTCGAACCGCTCTGTCATATCCTCCAGCTTGACGAACACCTTGCCGATCGCCGCGCGCAAGGGCGACGGCGCAAACGGATTCACTGCCCCCTTCTCACCCTTATCCGGGGCGAGCGTCAGGAGATGAATGGGTTTTTCCGCCAAACGCTGTTGTTTTCGCTTCATAGGACGATCGAAGCTTTCCGAGTCTTATCGGTGGACTTTCCTCAATTCATTACTCTTTCCCATAGTCCGAGTCAATGGCCGGTGCAGGTTTTTTCTCCCCCCGGGCCCCACGAAACGTCCCTGGCTCAGGCAGAGTGAGAGTGAACGGCCGGCCTAAAACTTGGTCACGCTCGAGAAATGAAAATCATGGATCCGCATGGCAGGCACCAGCGCTTTTCCGGTTTCTGACGTCACCGCCTCAACCGGCGCGGTATAGGCCTCCACCTGGTTAAACGCGCGTAAAGGGCTTTCGTGAAAGCGAAAGTTTCGGACCGCCGACGTGATCTCCCCGTTTTCTATCAGAAAGGTGCCATCCCGAGTCATACCGGTCAGCGTCAGGTCGGACGGATTGACCGGACGGATGTACCAGAAGTTCGTCACGAGGATGCCCCGTTGCGTCGTGCGAATGAGGTCGTCCACCCTGGTGCCGATCGGACGTTCCCCCGAAAAGTGGGGCGATTCCAATGTCCTGAGGGGGTCGATCTGGTGTTCGCGGGCTGTATAGCGATCGTGCAGAAGCTGCGTCAGAACGCCCGACTCGATCCACCCGGACTCGATGACCGGCAGCCCTTCAGACGTAAAGCCGTTTCCCAGGAGGTCCGCATGAGCCGGCTGATTCAACAGCGACAGTCGGCGATCGATGATCCGGGAGCCCAACTTGCCGCTGAACGGGCTGGTCCCCTTATAAAAAGACTTGGCGTCCAACATCCAGATCATCCAGCTGAGGAGTCCGGCGACGGCAGCCGGTTCCAGGATGACCGTGTACCGGCCCGGTGGCAACTCCTGCGGTTCGTCCGCCCCCCGCTTGGCTTTGATGATGGCTGCCAGGGTGCGCTCCTGCACATGGAGACGGTCGATGGATCGATGCGCGGCAGCCGACCATCCGGTGGCTTCGCCGGCCTGCACGGTGAGACTGAACCGCCCTTCGGTGCGTTCTTCATAGGCGCGCAACCCCGTCTCCGCCGCTAATCCTGCGACCGCCGTGCTGGACGAGACGATGCCGGCGGCGTTGAGATTTTCCATTTTGCACTGTCCGATCGCTTCACGCGCATAGTCGAGCCGACGGGCCGGGCCCGCCGTACTCGTTTCCGATCGGGAAGTCGGGAGGGACAAATAGGTTTGCGCACCCACCGGCGGAAGGTATTCCGGATCGTCCGGCGACACACGGGCAATCGATTCGGCCTGCTTCAACGTTTCGCGTACTGCCCCGGCGGTAAAATCTGTGGTGCTGGCGGTGCCGTGCTGACGCCCGAACGCGACGGTGACCGAGAGGCTGCCCCGCCGCAGATTCACGTTTTGAATGACTTGGTTGTTGGCGAACCGCGTGGTGCCACCGTGACTATCGCGCAATGAGAAAAAGGTGTGATCGCCGGCGGAGTGACTCATCACGAGGTCGGCCAGGAATTCAAACTCCTGACGACTCGTGAGTTTCGGCCATGAGGACGTGATCGATGACGTCATGCGTCTGCCTTCGCCTCTCCGCTGATGACGTCCACACGCCGGAAGCGGGCGTGGGACGCAGCGTGAGTCATCCAGCCCGATTGGCCGGGCTGGCCCTTCCCGCAGGTGATGAAACCATAACGGCGACGGTGGCTCGCGTCGGCGACGCCGTCGCAGCGGCCCCAGAACTCCGGCGTGATGCCGTGATAGATGCCATCCCGTACCATGTGCGTCCGCCGGCCGTTTTCAATCAGCCAGAAGGCATCGCCGCCGAACTGAAAATTGTATCGCCGCTGGTCGATACTGTAGGAGCCGTGGCCTTCGATATAGATGCCCCGCTTCACGTCGGCCAGCAGCTCATCGAGCGTGGAGGTGCCCGGTTCGAGGCCGATGTTCGCAATCCGCACCATGGGAACCGACCCCCAGCTGTCGGCCCGGTTCGACCCGCGTGATCGCTCTTCCTTGATTTTCGGCGCCACTTCGCGATTCGTGCAGTACCCCACGAAGATGCCGTCTCGCACGATGTCCCACTTCTGGCAACTGACGCCATCGTCGTCATACCCGGTCGCCGCCAGCGTGTCCGGTTCCGTGTTGTCAGCCACGAGATTCACGTGAGGCGAGCCATACCGATACGTGCCGCGCTTGTCGGGGGTGAGAAAACTGGTGCCGGCATAGTTGGCTTCGTAGCCCAGCGCGCGATCCAGCTCGCTCGGATGGCCGCAGGACTCATGCATCGTCAGGGACAGATGCTCGGGATCGAGTACCAGATCGTACCGTCCCGCCTCGATTGCCGGAGCCCGCACTTTCTCCACCGCCTGTTCCGCAATGCGTGCCGCTTCACGAGCCCAGTTGGCGTCGCGCACGAGTTCGTAGCCTGTACGCAGATGTGGTGTATTAAACGACCGGCTCGCAAATCGTCCGTTGTGCACGGCCGTCGCCGTGCAGTCGCCCTGCATCGCCAGCAGGTTGAACTGCAGATGCGAGCCTTCGGTCGAGACGAACAGTTTGCGATCCCGTTGAGCCCACAAACTGGCGTGACTTCTGACCACGCCCGGATACCGCTGGATCATCTCCATCGCGCTCAGCAGCAGGGCGGTCTGTTCTTCCAATGGAACGGCGAAGGGATCTACGCGGCAGGACGTGACGATCCGGTCTCGATGCACCGGCTCGGGGGCCAGGTGAACTTTGGTGATCGCGAGCGACGCCGAGCCCTTCGCAATTTCTACGGCCAGATCGGCGACACGAGGAATTTCTTCGAGTGAAATGATGGAGCTGGCGGCAAAACCCCAGGCGCCGCGGTGCAGCACACGGATGCCGAACCCTCGATCGGTGGACTCACGAATGTGGGCGATGCGCCGGTCTTCACCGCTGATCGTTCGCGTCGTCGTGTCGAGCAGACGGATATCCGCATAGTCGACTCCGGCCGCGCGCACACGAGACAAGGCCAAGTCGGCCATCTCGTCCCACTGCGATCCACTCATAGCGGCGTCTTTCTCTGCGCCGAATGCACAGGCAGTTTCGCGTAGTATAACAAGATCGCGGTGGCTGATGCCTGCCTTTTCATCGGCAGGCGGTTCACCTACAATCAAAACGACATGATCACTCCACCGCAGACACCACGACAGCGGATCATGACGCTGTTGACCGGCACCTTGTTATCCTCTCACCAATTAGCCCAGCTCCTTGGCATGCCGGAGCGCCAGGTGGAAGACCATCTGACCCACATCGTCAAATCTCTGGCTCGCAACGCGTCACGAACATTTCTGCTGGAACCGTCGCACTGTCAGGACTGTACGTACACGTTCCGCGATCGCACCAGGCTCACCCGACCCAGCCGGTGTCCCCGCTGCCGCAGCGAAGCCATTACCTCTCCTCGGTATGGCATCCGGGAAGAGTCCGCCTCGTAACGCGGCACCTGCCTCTCTGCGGCCCCACTTGAAACCGCTGCAGCCCTGGCTCACACTCCAATGAGCACGCTCCGCGATCGATCATCGAAAGGACCCCCGCATGAACAGATTACTGACGTGGCCCATGCTTGTCCTGCTCCTGAGCAGTTCGGCCTGCGGCCCGGACCAGGCGTCGCAAATGCTCGAAACCGCCCAGTTTGAAGAACGACAAACCAACAAGGCCCATGCAATGGAACTGTACGAAGACATCATCCGTCACTACCCGGACAGTCCCGCCGCCAAGACGGCCCGCGCGCGATTGACCGAACTCGCTAAACCATAAACGAGAACGCCGACTTCGGCCTCCTGTCAGAGCCGGCGCGGGAACCAGGGGAAAAACGCATTTGTGGTACGGCGATAGGTGGCATACTCCTCCCCCCGGCTCGTCATGGTCTGTGCCTCAGTCCAGGGAATGCCGGTGACCTTCAGGAGCGCCCAGCCCATCGTCAGCGGACCGATCAGCGTCAGCCCCCAATTGCCCAGCGGACTCGCCAGCCCCATCACGACGTAACTCCACCAGTGCAGCCATTCGAAAAAGTAATTGGGGTGGCGCGAGTAGTACCAGAGCCCCTCTCGGCACACGCGGTCCCGATTCCAGGGTTGACGCCGAAACGACGCCAACTGCCAATCGGCCACTGCCTCCCCTGTCACCGCGACCAGCCAAAGGAGCACGCCCAGGAGTTCCACGAGATGAAAAGGCGGATGGGGATTCTGCATGACGACCAGCGGAGGAAGGGAGAACCAAACGATGGCCGCAGCCTGCAATTGAAAATACCAGAACCGGCGCAGTGGGCCCTGCTCGCCCCATTGCACACGCAGCGCACGGTAGCGACCGTCTTCCGATTGTCCCCACAGCCGATCGAGGAGCACATGCGTGCCGAGGCGTGCCGCGTAGAGCACGATCATCCCGCAGACCACCAAGCGCCTCGCCATTTCACCTTGAGCAGCGGTGGCGTACCACAGCACAACCAGGGCCAAGCCGTAACACCAGCCCACATCGGCAAGAGCCAGATTGTGGAGGCGCCGCTCGAGCAGCCAGAGGACCACCATCAGGAGCGCCGAGGCGGCCCAGGCGGTCATGAGAAGTGACAGTGGGTCTGTCGCCATCATGCGACCAGTGATCGAGGTGAACTGCGAAGGCACAGCGCGTATGGTACGTGGTCGGATGATTCTACTACGGCGGCCACCGCAACACACTGTTGGGAAGATCGAATGGCATTGCCCTCTCAGCGAGCGTATGATTGGTCACATCACGAGCGCGCGTGGGTTCGATCAACGAAGGAACCAACATGAATAGAACAATCGTCGCGACCCTCGTAGTCGTCCTGACAATTGCCGGCGCAGTACTGAATCAGTCGGATGCCGGCAGCGATGCGACGCGGAAAACTGATCCTCTTGCACAGGGGAAACGGCTGTTCACGAGGCACTGTGCCGGGTGCCATGGCGCAGAAGGAAAAGGGGATGGGTATAAGTTGCTCGGCCCTGATCCGGCCAACCTGACGGCGCCTGCAACCAGGAAGAAATCAGACCGCGCGTTGCTCACCACCATTCACGAAGGCAAACCGAACATGCCTTCGTGGAAAGGCTTGCTCTCCGACCGCGACATCAAGAACGTGCTGGCGTACATTCGCACGCTGCCGCACTGACCTACCGCGATTCTGCAGGGGGATAGTCCCAGAGATCCCCACCATCCGGCGACGCATCGGTCAGCCATTGGCGAAATCCCGGCAGGCGAAACGACAGGAGCGCCTGCATCTTCTCACTGCGCATGGAAAGATCCGGCGGACGCGGCGGGCCATGATAGTCGGCCACTGAACCAGGCTGGATCGAGGCACGCAATGCCGGGAATCGCGTCGCCAGCAGCTCTCCAATTTCCCAGCGCGATAGTCGCTCATGACCACCCACGTGATACAGGCCCGCTCGGCGCTGGACGCCGAATTCCCACAACGCCCGCACCAGGGCACCAGCCGGTAATGGACAGCGAAACTCATCTGTAAACAATGTGAGCTTCGCCCCCTTCGCCGCCGACCGCACCATGTCTTCGACGAAACTCCGGTCGCGCGTCGGTGACGTTCCCGCTGTCAGCGCGATACGCACGACGCCATGAGCCGGATTCGCCAGCACGATCTGCTCCGCCTCGGCTTTCGTTTGCGCGTAGACGTTTAAGGGATGAACCGCATCGGTTTCGACATACTGTCCCTTCGCGCCATCAAACACCTGGTCGGTGGAAAGAAAGATGAACGGCACGTCGCGCGCGAGGTCGGCCAGAATCCGGGTCGCCTCGACATTGATCAGCCGGGCCTGCGCGGGATCCTGCTCACACAGACCGGTACGGCTCAACGCCGCGCAGTGGATGACGAGGTCCGGCCGGTGACGATTCCAGAGCCGTTTCACCTGCGCCCGATCGGTGAGATCGACCTCGGCCCTGGTCACGCCTCGTACATCCCAATCAGGCACCCAGCGCGGCGCGGTTCTGACGAGATAGCCACCGATCAGTCCGGCGGCACCTGTGACGAGTGCGATCGGCTTCATATTTCGCTCCGTGCCAGACGCCGGATCTCCGGCACGTCGATGACCCTGCTCTTCACCGGAGGATGTTCGATGGACCACAACAGGGCCGTGAGCATCTCCCGAATCGTGACTAGTCCCAAGCGCCTAGCGGCCTCTCTCGTCGCGGGCACTCGTTCCAATAGACGATAGACCGGCAGCAACGCCAGCGGCCACCAATGCCCCGGACCGAGAATGTACCAGGGCCTCAGGATCGTGGCGACCACACCGGCTCGCCCGATGGCTTCTTCACAGTCACGACGCACGGCAATATAGTCACGCATGATGGGCGCAGGAGAGGCGACACTGACGTAGACGAAGTGGTTCACACCGGTCGACGTGGCAGCCCGCACCGCGGCCATGGCCGAGGGTCCGTCGATCGCGCGAAACTGCGCCCCTTTCCAGGGTGATGGTTTGGGCACGCCGACCAGCTGCACGAGTGTCTCGTGCCCTCGGACAGATTCCGCAAACGTCTCTACCTTCAATGGATCGCCGATCACAACCCGACACCCCACCGGGACTTTCGTTGCAGAGGATTCGCGAACCAACGCCGTCACGTCATGCCCTCGTTCACGGAGCAAGGTAATGAGCCGCGCCCCGAGGTAGCCCGTGCCGCCGGTGACAAAGATGCGATGCCTGTCGGTCGGCCTGGTCATGGATGCGAGAACAGCGCCGGCTTCGTGTCCAGGAAACCCGTCCACCAGGCCGTTCCGTTCATCTCCTGACGGCCCTTCGCCACGAGCCTGGCGGCGGCTGTAATCAACGCAGCCTGATCCTCCGCCGACAAGCCAAGGTTCGTTTTGATATGCGTGACGTACTCGCCCAAGGGATCACTGTCCGGCAACTGGCGCAGCGCGACATGCCAGAATCGACAGGTTCCCCCGACACCGTCCTGCCCCACCCGAAAGCTTCCGAACGGTGCCACATCCTGCCGGGATGCAGGAATGCCGGCCAGTTCCAACACATTGCGGCGATGGCCCCGCAGCAGAGCTGCAGCGGCGGAGAGCGGAGTGTGGGTCTCGTTCCTCTGGCGACCCGTTGCATCGATGGAGATCACCAGGCAACCCTGCGGAAAGAGATCGGTCATCGAACGATTGACCAACGCCTCCTCTACGACTTGCATGAGCGTCCGAATCCCCAGATTGTCAGCCGCGCCTCCATCATAGGCCAGCACCGGATTGGCCGACGCGCCATTCATTCCCGCGCGGACATCTGTCAGCTTCAAGGGTTCCAGCACACCAGGGTAAGCCGCAGACATGTAGACGGCCCTGGCGATACTGAACGGCGCCAAGGGAATCTCCAACGGCGCAAACCGTTCCTCGGCAATGACCAGGGGATCGCCGGTCAGGGCATCCGTGGCGTTCAACAATAAGATCGGTCGCGAGGGATTGAGGTCGGCGAAGGTCGCGCCGTGAAACAGTTGGTCGTCCAGAGCACGGATCACCGGTTCGGCGGGAATCGTGTCTCTGAAGGCGTACCGAACGAGATTGTGAGGAGCGGTATACCAAGGCCCCGCCACGGCGCCTTGAATATCGCGTCCGATCTGCTCCACAAACCCGTTTTCAAAACGAAAGTCACGGTATCCTTCCAGCGTATAAGATGCCGCCGGCAGGGCACCACCGGAGACGGCTGAGAGCACATCAACCTGCGATAACAGGCCGACCCGATCGAGTTCCTTCATGACGGCCGCCCCGAAGACGGCCGCGCGGCTGCCTCCGCCGGAGAACGCCAACCCGACGAACCGGCCATCCGCCAATTCTTGTTGGCCTAACTGCAGGGTTGCCCTGGTCGGTACTGATCGCGGATCAGGTGCGAGGGCCCGGGGAGGATCGGTCGTCGCGCACGAGACCGAGGTTAGCAGCAACGTCGCGAGGCCATAGCCGAGGAAACGTCCCGGGAACATGCTCATGTGTGAATCTACGGGCGAATGCGGTGAATAGATGTGCGGCTGAGAAAAAAAGCGGTCACGAGTCAGTCCCCTGAACCAGCCAGCGCAGGCTGTTCAAAAAGGCTGTCCAGCAAGGCCGCAGGAAGCACGTCGACCGAGGCGTACCCTCCGGGTACGTCGCAGGGAGGCGTGCGACTGAGAACGCTG
>ERZ724516.839-NODE-839-length-18533-cov-5.231356_pt1 | contig 18533 bp, 21 predicted proteins | sample MGYA00376049_ERZ724516 | MGnify/ENA primary metagenome ERZ724516 (study PRJEB28724, sample SAMN07190886) | activated sludge metagenome | isolation source: activated sludge of sewage treatment plant in Hong Hong | place: USA: Christiansburg, Virginia | collected... | reverse complement strand
CTTTTTCGATCAGGGCGCCGATTTCCTCCGCCGAGATATTGGGGCGGCCGATCATCGATGCCAGTTTTTGCACGACGTGGGGCAGGGTCGGCAGCTCGCCGACCTGCTCAATGCGTCGCCGCAGATCTACGTTGGGCGAAGACTTCATAGGGTCGGAGGCGCCTCCTGATTGTCGGCCACCCCATGTGTCGTCTGGAGCTGCAGACGAATCGCTTCGCGAATCTGGCATTGAATCGGATCGTCGTTCACACGGCGAAAGCGATGGTCCAGCTCGGCTTCCAATTCGGCAAGGGTTTTTCCACTGGCGTCGCCGGCATCGCCCTCGACATAGACAGACGTGAGCCCAAGGCGCTGGAGTCGGGGAAGGGTCGCCTCGTCAAGTTCCGCGCCGAGAGGAAGGACTACGAGTCCCGTGTTGTTGGTCACGGGTTTGGCGAGGATCATTCCCGGTGTGAGCTCTTCGATCACGACGCGTTTCATGCCTGGCTCTCGTGTCTTTTCGAGTCTGTGAGCGGGAAGGTCCATCAGAGCTGTTGCCCCTCAGCACCTGAGGAGAGCTCTTTGGGCTGTATCGGTTGAAACGTGATCGATCTTGAGCTGGGAGAAGGAGCTGAATGCCCGGCTGGACCGTCCGTATCAACAGTCTGCTTGACAGGACCAAGGACATTCCACAGAATCGATCGCGTCATTCAGCTGAACGTTCATGAAGGGAGCGTCGATGAAGTGTGAAATTCTCTATCCCGGGGCCTTTCCAATGGTGCGGGTGTATCTGGATGCCAGTGAGACGGTCAAGGCCGAATCGGGCGCCATGGTGGCCGCTTCGCCGACTATCGATATCGAGAGCAAGATGGAAGGCGGATTTCTCGGCGCGCTGTCACGGAAGATGCTGAGCGGCGAAAAGTTTTTCTTCCAGACGCTGCGAGCCAGCCGGGGTGCGGGAGAAGTCTTGCTGGCGCCGACGGTGCCCGGCGAAATCGTGCTGCTGGAATTGGACGGCGTCAATGAGTATATGGTGCAGAAGGACGGATTTCTGGCCGGTGCAGAAGGCGTGAAGATCGAAAGCAAGATGCAAAGCCTGACACGCGGATTGCTGGGCGGGGAAGGGTTTTTTATCTTGAAGATCGGCGGGATCGGGCAGTTGATTCTCAACAGTTTCGGAGCTATCCATAAAATCGAACTGAAGCCGAATGAAGAATACATTGTCGACAACAGCCACCTGGTGGCCTGGACGTCTACCACGACCTACAATATCGAGAAGGCCTCGTCGGGCTGGATTGCCAGTTTAACCTCGGGCGAAGGCTTGGTGTGCCGCTTCCGTGGACCGGGCGTGGTGTACATCCAGAGCCGTAACCCCGGCAGTTTTGGCAATTGGATACGACAGTTCATTCCCGTTTCCGAATAGTGGCTGTCCAAAACGTTCGTGCACGTTGTTCTCGGCTCACGACACATCCTTAACGTACCGCTGAGGGTACGCCTCCGGTTTGCGTTCGTCTGCGGCATCGTTCACAACCATGTTGATCAGCCGGAAGATCGTAGTCGATGAGTTTTATCCTCAAGGGGCGCACCTGCTGCCGCGTTGGCCGCCGTGTTGAGCACCTGCGTGAAGAAGGTTGAGTCCTGAAGATGGCCCTAGCTCCCAATGCCCTCTGTTTCGGTGACGGACTGCCGGGGGCCGGCGTGCCCTGTGTGGTTGAGCTCTTTCCGGAGGGCTTGCGCGTCGCACCTATGGGCGAGACTCCGCTCGTGGAGCAGGTCGTGGCCTTTGCAGACATGGCGGTTCAAGCCGGAGGGTTGGATCATGATCAGCTGGTCGTGTCATGGGGAACCGGCTCATCGGCCCGGACCGTCTACGTCAAAGATCCCGCCCTAATCGTCGCCTTCCGACGCGCGGCTCCGCCTCAGTTGACCGCCCATCTTGATCGAGCGGCCGAACAGGTCCGGCGCGCGCGACACAGCCATCGCCTCTTGTGGGGTAGTGTGTTGGGGGTCGTATTCGGCCTGGGACTGCTATTGTGGTTCGGGACGGATCTGATGGTCGAATGGGCGGTCGCCAAAATTCCAATCGAGTGGGAACAGAAATTGGGCGAAACGGTGTATCAGGATTTTCTGTCCAAAGAGACCGTGCTGAAGGAAGGCCCGGCGGTGAGCGCGGTGCAGGAAATGACGCAGCGGCTGACGGAGAAGATTCCCCATAACCCGTACAAATTTCAGATTTCCGTCGTGCAGAGCCCCGTGGTGAATGCCTTCGCGCTGCCAGGAGGGTATGTCGTGGTCTTCACCGGGTTGATGACCAAAGCGGAAAGCGGCGAAGAGGTGGCTGGCGTCTTGAGTCATGAATTGAACCATGTGTTGCAGCGGCACGGCCTGGAGCGCATGGTCAAGATGCTCGGGCTGGCGGCCGTGGTGGGCATTGTGCTGGGGGACCAACAGGGCCTGACCGGCTTGGCAAAACAGGTAGGTATGGAGTTAGTGACGTTGAAGTTCGGCCGCGCTCAGGAGACGGAAGCCGACGTGACCGGCATTCGCCTCTTATCTGACGCGCGTATTGCACCGGATGGCATGATCCGGTTTTTTGAGCGCTTGTCCGAGAAGGACAAGGAACGCGTCGAAGTGTTTTCCACTCATCCCATGAGCGCGGCTCGTGCCGCACTCTTGAAAGCGGAGTTGGCCGCATTGCCCAAGCGAAGCCCCGAACCGTTCACCTTCCAATGGAAGACCATTCAGGATTCGTTGGGAGCCTCTGAACTCAAGAAGTAGCGCGAGGTGTGAAATGCGCATCGGAGTCATATCGGATACGCATGGGCTCTTCGATCGCTCGATCCTTCACCATTTTGCCGGTGTCGAGCATATTCTGCACGCCGGGGATATCGGCCCCGGTGATGTCCTGGCGCAACTGGAACGGATTGCACCAGTGACCGCCGTGTCAGGTAATGTGGATGGATTCGAGGCCAGCGGGGTTCCTGTGGAGCAGACCGTTGAGCTGGCGGGCCATCGTGTCGCGATCTACCACCGTCTCTATGAAGGTGGTCGGTTGACGAAGGACGGGAAGGATATGCTGGACCGCGTTCGTCCCGCAGTGTGTGTCTATGGGCATACCCATCAGCCGAAGGCCGAATGGCGGGACGGAGTGTTGTTGTTCAATCCGGGATCTGCCGGTCAGAAACGCTTTCGTCTCCCGCGCGCGCTGGGACTGCTGTTGTTTCACGATGGGTCAATCGACACGCAGCACATCCTGTTAGGCGATCGCGCGGAATGACGAGCGCAGCCGCTGCGCCGATTTTTTGCTCTACATGAAGTCGGGGGTTGTCTATAATGAGAGAGGAATTTATGGAGAGTCGGGCGGGCGAAGGCATTCACTTGATGCGAGGAGGAGGACGTATGCTGAGACAATTCATCGTGGCGTTGGGTGTGGTGGCAGTGGTCTCACAAGCCGGGTTGGCGATGGCAGCCAATCCAGATACAGGCCCCGGTTGTGGTCTGGGGAAGTTGGCCTGGGCCGACTATAAGAACCAAAAGAACATCGCCCCGCAGGTGATGATGGCCACGACGAACGGCTCTTTTGGCAGCGGGACGTTCGGGATCAGCTCCGGAACGTCAGGCTGTACGAATGATGGTCAGGTCATGGCCGATCAAAAGACCACAATGTTTGCCTTGTTGAACTTCGAAAACCTCACGCAGGAAATGGCGCAAGGACAGGGCGAGCACTTGGCGTCTCTCGCGACGCTGATGGGCGTGCCCAGCGAGCAGCATGCGGCCTTCTTTGCCTTAACCCAGGAGCGCTACACGGCACTGGTGCAGGATGGTGAAACCTCGTCCGTGGCGTTGGTGAAGACGCTGAATGACGCGGTCTCCAAGAGCCCGGTCCTCGCCCAAGCCGTCAGCCGCTAATCGATTCAGCGCAGGGCTCCGGTCATCGGCCGGGGCTCTGCGCTGCGTGCTGTCTCCAATCGTGCATACTCTGCTCATCCTCCTGGTCGGCCTTTTCCTCGCGACTTCCATCGAGGCGCGGGAGCCGCCCGCGCCGTATCTGTCCGAACTCCTTCAACGAGCTCATCAGGCAAAGCTGGCAAACGAGCGCGAATGGCATCTCTTGCTCCACTATCGAGCGAACCTGTTCGGCGGCTATACCAGTGAACAGGACGATCCGGGTTTTTTCCTGTCTCCTGACGGCCAGACCGACCCGCAGGCTGAACTCGATGCGACGCTGACACAATTTTTCTCGCCGGCCCTGATCGGCCGCTCCAAACAGCCGGCGCAATGCGCTTTTGTGGCGCGGTACGCGTGGCTCCACGAGCGTCTGGGCTTTGATGCTGCACAACTCCCGGCCATGCGTTGTGACCGGTTCGAACGATGGCGTGAAGAGTTTCATGCCCGGTCCATCACGCTCGTCTTCCCCTCGGCCTTTATGAATAACCCGGCCTCCATGTTCGGCCACACCCTATTGCGCATCGATCAGGAAGGGCAGACGCCGCACACTCGCATCTTGGCCTACACCATTAATTTCGCGGCGGATGTTCCCAAAGACGAAGGATTGGCCTATCCGGTGCGCGGGATTTTCGGGGGATATCGCGGATATTTTTCGACGATTCCCTATTACCTCAAGGTGCAGGAGTACCGGGATATCGAAAATCGCGATATCTGGGAGTACCGGCTCAACTTCGACGAGCCGAAAATCCGGCGATTGCTCATGCATGCCTGGGAACTCGGGAATGCGTCATTCGACTATTTCTTCTTTAAAGAAAATTGTTCCTACCACTTGTTGTCGTTGCTGGAATATGCCGACCCTTCGTTACGCTTGACCGACAAATTCCGCTTTTGGACCATTCCTGCCGATACCGTTCGACTGCTCCCGGACCAACCGGGACCGGTGACGGATACGGCGTTTCGCCCTTCGCGTGTGACGCCCATTCGACGCAAGCGAGAACAGCTCACCGCCGCTGAGCATGGATTGGTCAAGCAATTGGTGCGTGATGCGGCCGTCGCGCAGTCAGATGACGTACGCAGCTTGCCCTTACCGCGGCAGGCCTTTGTTCTGGATGTGGCGTCGGACTACGTGCGCTATACCGGTGAACGCGATGAGTCGCAGGCGACAGCGGCCCGCGACCACAATCGGCAACTTCTGACGGCGCGCAGCCTCTTGCGAATTCCCTCCGAAGATCTGTCGATTCTGCCCTTTGCGACGCAGCCAGAGTCGGGGCACAAGACCTCTCGCGCGAGCCTCGGAGGAGGCTGGCGCAATAACGATTCCTTTGAAGAGTTCAGCGTGCGGACCGCGTACCACGATTTGCTTGACCCCGAGCCAGGGTACACGCCGGACGCGCAGATCGAGATCGGTTCAATCAGCGTGCGTCACTACAACCGGGCCGATCAGACCCGGATTGAACGGGCGACCCTACTGAACGTGGTGTCACTGTCGCCCATCGATAGCCTCTTTCGTGCGCCATCCTGGAAGTTGAATGTCGGGATGCAGACCATCAGGCATGGCGAGTGCCAGCTGTGTAGCAATTGGAGTGTGAATGGCGGGATCGGGGCGGCAACCGAAACGCATGTGCTGCGACGTGAAGTGTGGTTTGCCTTCGCGGAAGTTGAGGGGAATTACAGTCGTGCCTATGAGGAGCGGCATCGTGTGGGCGGCGGGGCATCCGCGGGTTTTTATGCCGACGTGGCCGAACGCTGGCGGGTGCTGGCGTCGGCGACCTATCTGCGTTATGCGCTAGGCGATCGGTCCGACGACGTGCGATGGTCGGTGGGGCAACGGTATACACTGGCGCAGAATTGGGCCCTTCGACTGGACTATAACCATCGGGACCACGACAACGATGTGTTGTTCACCGTGCAGGCGTTTTTTTAGGACACCTGCACGGCCGGGTTGAACTAGGGAATGGGGGGAGATTGTGTAAGGCTGGACAGGGAGGGCGCCGGAGAGCTTACGCCCCCCTCGACGGGTTTTAGGGTTACTGCGACCTTGTCAGGTTCGATCGTGTACCCACCGCCGCTCATCACGTCGACAAGAATACCAACAAGGCCGCCAACGATGACGTTCCCCGCTATCCAGCCAGAGATATGGCTCTCGACCCGCGATTGACTCTCCTCAAACCCTTCCTTTGTCAGCACCACGGCATGATCTTTCTTACGCTCTACCTTGGTGGCCAAGGGGGTCATACCTCGTTCCGTTCCGTCGATGACCACCTTTGCGCCTGACGGCTCCGATGACACACGCAGTTCTTCGTCGCTCCCAAGATGCACAATAGTGGCGCAGCCGGAAGTCATCATTCCCACCATCGCCAACGCTGCCATTGTTTGCCATCCCCTCGCCATTATCCCCTCCTCCCATTGCATGTGACCATCAACGTGCGCGGTTGCGCGGGCACTAGGCTATGAGCAGTCCGCGTGATGTGTTATGGGGCTGAAGCAGAACTCCTCGCAATCCTACGAATGCCAAGCTGAGCCATACGAACGAGGGAAAAGGTACATATGCGTGGGATAGAACACGTCGTCCGTTCATGGCACAAAGGAGCCCGCGGCGGCTTGGGCTATACGTACTTGATGTGAACCTGGTTGCGAGTGCGTACAACTGCCAAGGCGCACATGAGGTCAGTTCTAGAAATGAGGAGGGGTTATGTGGTTGTTGCGAGTTGTTCTTTGTGCCGGTCTTGCACTGGTGAGTGAGCTGGGACTGTCGTCGCCTGGGCAAGCCCAGGATGTGCCTGCCCAGGAGTCCGAGGTGAAAGGTGTGAGGAAGACGGAGGCCTATCTTGCTCCGTACCTGCTCGGCACCTTTCCGATCGATAGAAATCTATCGATCGGAGGCAACGGATTTGTGAATGAAACGTTTCGAGGAACCAATATAAAAAGTTCAGGTGGAGGTGGAATCAAAGCGGGGGTCTATCCGGGCGCTGCGAGGGGTGTGCTTGGGTTGGAAGGCGAATTGTTCGGCCACGGCGGGAAACTCAAAACTCCTGGTGGCGCGTTTCCGGGTGCCGATGCAAATCTGCTAGTGTTAAATTCGATGGTCAATCTCCTCGCTCGTTACCCCGGTGAGACGATTCAGCCCTATGTGGGGGCTGGTATCGGTGTTTCTTTTGCTCAATTGCGCGACATCAATTTTCAAACTAGCTCAGGTTCAATGACGGGGAAGGGGGGCGATGCAGCCTTTGCCTACCAGTTCTTGGCCGGAGCGCGGGCTTATGTTCAGAAGAAAGTCTTCCTGTTTGGCGAGTATAAGTATTTTGGCTCTTCGTATGATTGGAAGAGCGAGAGTTCCTCTGGAGTCTCGGGTCCGACCACATCGCTGACCTTTCGAACCCATATTGTCGCAGTCGGGCTTGGCGTCACCTTCTGAGGGCATTCATTGCGCGCTTGTCTGCTCGGGGCCATGTGGCCCTAGGGTTAGTACGGTTCGGCGGAAGGGTACGTGGTACTTCTGGCTTTGCGATTGACAAGCCTGGACAGGTTACCTATACTCCCGCCACGTAGAGCCCCAACTTGGTGGGCGCCATCAACTAACCTCGAGAGGGAGGACTTATGAAGAAGGTGACCGTCTTGTTTTCTTTGAGCCTGATCAGCGCAGCGTATCTCAGCCTCACCGGCTGTCAGATCGTGGCGTCTCCGATGGCGGGTGGAATCTACAACGAAACGAAGTATGGCGATGTGGCCACGACCCACAACAGCGCCACGAAGGAAGGTAAGGCCTGCGGTACCTCGATTCTGGGCTGGGTAGCGACCGGTGATGCCAGCGTCTCGGCGGCGAAAGCCGCGGGCGGAATCACCACGGTGGCGTCGGTTGATCACTCGGCGAAGAACATCCTCGGCATCCTTGGCGAATGGTGCACGATCGTTAAGGGCAGCTGATCACGCTTATTGTCCCTCTGAGGAAAGGGTCTTCGGGAGTAGATCCCGAAGACCCTTTTTTCTTTCCTCTCCTCCGCCATGGTACGCTACGATGCGTATGCGGGTTCCCCTCTTCCTCATGATTGTCTGCGCGTCGCTGTTGCTTCCGCTGCCGGCAAGCTGTGCTGAATTCGGTGAAGTAGACTTGGCTGGGTACCTCTTGGGAAGCTGGCCCCGTGACCAGCAGCTCTTCAATCAGGGCAGCACGGTGTCGGCGTCCATTCAACCAGGGATTGGCGCGGGAGTGAAAATCGGCCTCTTTCCTCACGCGACGCGCCGGATGCTCGGTATCGAGATCGATTCGTACGGCCACGGCGGCGCGCTCTCGTTTCCCAATACGCCGAACGGACAGAACAACGGCACCGGGCGCTCCAATCTCCTCGTGCTCAATACAATGCTCAACCTCGTTCTCCGCTATCCCGGTGAGATGGTCACGCCTTATATCGGTCTCGGCGGCGGATGGTCTCACGGCACCCTGCTCAATCCCAATATCACGGGTCGGGCCGATAAGGATTTCGATTCGGCGCGTGCATTGGGATACCAGTATCTGGCCGGGGCGCAGATCCTGGTGAGCCCGAAGGTCTTTGTCTTCGGTGAGTATCGCTATTTTTCCGCCAATTATCATTGGGACGGTCTGGCCGTGGATTTTCGCGCGCACTACGGAATCTTCGGAGTCGGACTGCGCTTCTAAACTGGCATGAGCCTGCTCGACCAATTGTTTGTCTATCATCCGCATCCCTGGGAAGAGCGTGACTGGTCCGCTGCCGGCGGAGTGCCGTTGGAGGATGTCTGGTTTCAAGCCGTTGATGGCACGAAACTCTTTGGCTGGTATGCGGAGAACGCAGCGACGTCTGCGGTGTTGCTGTGGTGTCATGGCAACGCCGGCAATATGACCCATCGGCTGGAGAATCTGCGTGCCCTGTATCACATGGGAGTGTCGGTGTTCTTGTTCGACTATCGAGGCTATGGAAAAAGCCACGGGCGCCCGACGGAAGACGGGCTCTACCGGGATGCACTTGCTGCCTATGATTACCTGACGAAGGTGCGTCGAGTGAGGCCGGAGCGGGTGGTCATCTTCGGCCGGTCATTGGGCGGTGCCGTAGCCGGCGAACTGGCGACGCAACGCCCGGCCATGGGGCTGTTGCTGGAATCCTGCTTTCCTTCGATCGAAGCGGTCGCGCGCCACCACTATATGGGATTGCCCATGCATTGGCTGTTGGGTGCCGCGTTCCGATTGGAAGACCGTCTGCCGCATCTCTCATTGCCGAAGTTGTTTGTGCATGGCGATCGCGATGACACCATTCCACTCGAACTAGGTCAACAGGCCTTCGCCGCCGCCAAAGCCCCCAAGGAGTGGTATGTCGTGCGCGGGGCCGATCACAACGACGTGCCGTCGGTCGGGGGGCGGGCCTATTTTGCGAAGCTGTCCTCGTTCATTCACGCTGCGCTCGGTCGATGACCTGGTAAAAAGTCCCCGCATCTTCTGTATTTTTTCTAGGCAGATTCGGCTCAGTTGGTAAGATGCGATGGAGCGGTCGCGTGTTAGCCGGGAGATCGGCATCAGAGGGCTGCTTGATGTGGCAGCTGTCCGTATATTCTGCTAGAGTGCGTCCGCTTGCGCGCCCTGAAGACGGGCGGTAGCCACGTTTACTCAGCATAAGAAGCCCTCGGCGAGGAGGCAAAGTGCATCGGACAGGAGTGCATGCGAGAAGGTTCGTAGAGTTAGTATCTGCCATGGCTGTCCTGGTCATGGTGGGATGTGCCGGTAGCCCGTCTCAAATCACACGACAGACTGGTGGTGGAAGCGACTCGGTCGCACGAGGGGAGTTGCGAGCCGACGGGGTGAGCGCGGTTCAGGTCGCCGCCTCTCCAGCGGTCTCCTCGAACATGGTGGTGCTGGTGGCCAACAAGGCCGTTTCGCCTGCGGCCGACAAGGAACCGGCCGACCAACGTGAGGAGGATCCGTTTTACGACCCCTTTGCGAAAGGCGACGAGCCTGCAGGGGGGGAAGAGTATGATCCCTGGGAACCGGTGAATACCAAAATCTTTGAGTTCAACCGGCAAGTCGACCGGTGGGTGCTCAAACCGGCTGCGCGGGGATACAATGCGGTGGTACCGAACCCGGTGCAGATCGGTATCAGCAATCTCTTTTACAATATGCGGTTTCCTTCCCGCTTCATCAACAATCTTGCCCAAGGGAAATTGGCCGGTGCGGGCACGGAAGTCGGCCGGTTTCTTCTGAATAGCAGCTTTGGCCTGGGTGGGCTGGTGGATGTGGCGAAGTATATGGACATCACCACGCCGGAAGAAGACACCGGCCAGACGCTGGGGTATTACGGGGTGAAGCCGGGACCGTACGTCGTCTTGCCACTGTTGCCTCCGTTCACGTTGCGCGATCTCGTCGGCTATGTCGGAGACATTGCGCTGAATCCGATCAATTGGCTGGTCTTTCCCATCATCGAAGTCAACGGCATTCCCTCGCTGGTGGCTCACCACAACCGGACCACGTCGTCGATCGCGCAAATCGGTGGCCGCGTGGAAGAAATTCTGAATGACCGCTCGTTGAACCTGGAGAAGTTTCAAGGGGTGGAGGAAGCGACACTGGATTTGTACACGGCGGTGAAAAACGCCTACATCCAGAAGCGGCGCAACGCCATCAGGGAGTAGCGGCTACTTGATAACGTGCAGTTCTCGTCCCACGGTGGCGAAGGCGGCGATGGCCCGTTCGAGTTGCGCGCGCGTGTGGGCCGCAGAGAGTTGCAGGCGAATACGGGCCTGTCCTTTCGGTACGACCGGATAACTGAATCCCACCACATAGATCCCCTCCTGCAGCAGGCGGTCGGCCATGCGGGTGGCAATCGAGGCGTCTCCCAGCATGACCGGAATGATGGGGTGATGACCCGGTACGAGCGTGAACCCCAATGCGGCCAACTGGCCACGCAGCCAGCCGGCCTGCTCCATCAAGTTCACGCGCAAATGGTCCCCGTGCTCGACCAAGGCAATAGCTTTCAGCGCGGCGGCAGCGATGACCGGCGGAAGGCTGTTGGAAAACAGGTAGGGCCGAGACCGTTGCCGTAACAGTTCGATCAGCTCTTTTCTGCCAGTGGTAAAGCCACCTGCCGCGCCACCCAGTGCCTTGCCTAAGGTGCTGGTGACCAGGTCGATCCGCTCGGCCACGCCAAAATGATCTGGAGTGCCGCGCCCGCCTTTCCCCAACACCCCGGTCGCATGGCTATCGTCGACGACCACGGCTGCGTCGTAGCGGTCGGCGAGATCCGCGATGCGATCAAGTTTGGCCAGATCGCCGTCCATTGAAAATACCCCGTCCGTGACGATCATTCGCACCCGGCTTCCGGCGGATTCCGCCAATCGCGCTTCCAACTCGGTCATGTCGGCGTGGGCGTAGCGCAGGCGGGCGGCCTTGCAGAGGCGAATGCCGTCAATCAGGCTGGCATGGTTCAGTGCGTCGCTGATGATGGCGTCCCGCTCGTCGAGCAACGTTTCAAACAATCCGCCATTGGCATCGAAGCACGAGCTGTAGAGAATCGTGTCTGCGGTGCCGAAAAAGGCGCTGATGGCCTGCTCAAGGCGCTTGTGCAATTCGTGCGTCCCGCAAATAAACCGCACCGACGCCATGCCGTACCCGTATAATTTTAGCCCGTCCGCCGCCGCTTGCCGCACATCAGGATGATTGGCCAGCCCGAGGTAATTGTTCGCACAGAGATTCACGACCTCACCTTGGGCGACGCGAATCTCGCTACTCTGAGGGCTTAAAATGTAGCGCTCGTTTTTGTAGAGACCGGCGGCGCGGATCTCTGCCAGCTGCTGTTCGGCGGCTTGCTTCAGGGATGTGTAGGCCATCGTCGTGATGAATGTGAACCGGACGAATGTGACTGGCTCGCCGCGATCGGTTCAGCGCGGCCCGCCTGCGGTTATGGAAACAGGACTACTTTGCCGCATTGGCCGGACTTGATCAATTCAAATCCTTGGGCAAAGTCTTTGAGCGGGAAGGTATGGGTCAGGACCGGGCGGATGTTGAGTCCGGCTTTGAAGAGACCGGCCAGGCGATACCAGGTGCTGAATATCCGGCGGCCGGTGATGCCGTGGACGCGAATGCCTTTGAAAATGACTTCATTGGCGAGATCGCAGGTCACGGGACCGCTGGGAATGCCGAAGAGCGTGACACGGCCGCCGTTTTTTACGGAACGAAAGGCATGGTGCAATGCGGTGGGGTGTCCAGACATCTCCAGCGAGGCATCGACACCTTCTCCCCCGGTGATGTCAAGAATGGCCGCGGCAATGGCCTCCGGTCCGTTGGTGTGTGCGTTCAGCACATGGTCGACGCCTACCTGTTTGGCTAATCCCAGACGGTAATCACTCACATCAGTGGCGATAATGGTGGCGGCGCCAGCCGTGCGGGCGACGGCGGCGGCAAAGAGGCCGGTCGGCCCACAACCCGTAATCAGGACGGTGTGGCCGGTGAGATCCTCGACCAGCGCTGCATCGACGGCATTGCCCAATGGTTCCTGCAGAGACGCCAGCTCGGGGGGAATGTCCGTCGATGTCTTCCAGAGGACAGTTTCGGGCAACACGATGTAGTCGGCAAACGATCCATCCAGATCGACGCCGAGAATACGATAGTGCTTACAGACATGGGCTTGGCCGGTGCGGCATTGAAAGCAGGCGCCGCAGGTCAAGTGTGACTCTGCCGCGACGTAGTCGCCCACCTTTACCAGGCTGACATCCGCTCCGATCGCGACGACTTCGCCGCACATTTCATGACCGATGATGCGTGGAGGATGGATGCGACTGTGGGCCCAGGCGTCCCAATTGTAGATGTGAGCATCGGTGCCACAGAGCGAGGTCGCTTTCACCCGGATCACCGCGTCGTTAGAGCCCGGGGTGGGATCGGGACGTTCGGTGTAGGTCAGGCCGGGTTGGGCGGCAGTTTTCACAAGCGCGCGCATGGCTCATTATAACAAGACCATCAGAAATGCCCAGTCGAAGCAAAATCTTGCCGGGTTCTACCGCAGGCCGGTCCCGTTCCGGATGAGCGTGTCGCTGGTGGCGCTCAAAAAACGGGTTGAACTGGGTAGGGCGCCTGGGTAGGATGCGAACATGCCGTACCAGTTACATTCCAGATGCGCAGGTCTCATGCTTGGACTGGCAGTGCTGTTCTGCGTGAGCCTGCCCCTGCCAACTTCGGCCGGTCCGAGCACCAATCCAGCGCCGGCAGCGCCGAAACGCTGGGCCCAGTTCGATCTGGTCAGTACCGAGCCGGACGGGTCGGTACAGGCCGGCAAAGATGTGGTGTTGAGTATTACGTTAGGCGGTGTACCGGCTGGAACGGAATCCGTCATGGCGATGATCGAGTCTAACGGTTTTCAGCGCCAGACGGTGTCCTTAAGCGAAGAGCCGACCGCGTCGGTGTACCAGGGGACGGTCATTCTCGAGCCCAATTCAACGTTGAAGAGCCGTACGACGGTGCACCCGAAAGCGGTGCGAGTCCGGGTGTCATTCGCGCGCGCGAAGATCACCGGGCTGGAAGAATTTTTGAAGCGAGACGTGTACGTGACACTCGGTGAACCGCCCCCTAGTGATCCCGAAGCGGATGTCCAGCCTGGGCCGGTAGCCGAAAGTCCGGAGGCGGACGCGGCGGCCGTGCAAAAGGCGACGGAGCAAGTGATGGCCGTCAATGCGACGATCGCCGAGGAAGATCTGCTGCCCCTGCCTCCGCCCGGAGAATCCAAAGCCTATTGGAAACAAGTGAGCGATTTGATCAGCCGGAATTGGAGCCGGCAAATCCGCTCCATCCGCCGCGCTCCCAGCAGCGAAACGGTTCGCGTGCAGTTCAAGATGTATGCGAGTGGTATTGCCCAGGTGATTCAGTTGGAAAAAAGTTCCGGGGCGCGAGATGTGAACGATGCCGGGCTGCAAACGATCATTCATGCCCAGCCGTTTCCCCCGATTCCACCCGATATCGGCAGCGATGTCGTCGATGTGCATGTGCGTATGCGAACGGGGGCGAAAGTCGCCACGCGCGATGTGGAAATGACGGTGGAGAAAAAGCCGTCTAAATCTGTTCCACCACCGACCTCAACACCCAAAGACGGAGCCGCGGCAGGCGGTTCTACAAAGGAGTAACTATGACGAAACGGACCGGTCGTGTAGTAGCCATGTGGTGTCTCGGGACGGGGCTGGCGCTGAGCGCAACCTTCGCGCAAGCAGAAACCGCGCGGTATGACGTGGATCTCGACCACTCAATCGTGGAGTTCAAGGTTGCCCATATGGTGGTGTCGAAGACGACCGGGCACTTCAAGGACTACACCGGCTTCATTGAAATGGATCCTGATGCCGGAACGGTCAAAACGCTTGAAGCGACGATCAAGACCGCGTCGGTGACGACCAACCACGAAAAACGTGATGCGCATTTACGCAATCCCGACTTTTTCGACGCCGACAAATACCCGACCATCACGTACACCATGAAAAGTTACAAGAAGGCCGGCGACGGATATGTGGCGGTCGGCGATCTCACCCTGCACGGTGTCACCAAGGAGATCACGTTGACGGGCAATTTCAACGGCGTCGCGAAGGATCCGTGGGGCAACACGCGCGCGGGCTTCACGGCTGAAGGCAAACTGAACCGAAAAGACTTTGGCATGGTATGGAACAAGGCCCTTGATAGCGGCGGCCTGGTGGTCGGAGACGAGGTCTTTATCCGGTTGGACATCGAATGTATTAAGGCGAAATCGTAAGTCGAACCCTCTCTCAGGGGCCACGCGCCTGCCCGGTTCCGTGCCGGGCAGGGTGAGCCAGTAACCGCTCATCTGGCGGGGTCTCTCTCTGGAGATGCATCCGCCCCCCTCTCGTGACGCCGGTTTCGACACACACAGCAGCTGGTCGAAGTGTAGCGAGGGTGTCCCGGAGGTCGTGTCCGCCGGCGGCGCTCGGTGCGGCGGTTTCAGCGCGCGCTGAGGTCGTGGACGGTCAGAGAGAGTATCGAATGCTTGGGTGGGAATCAGAGGACATGGCGATGTGTAGCAAGGAGACTGGAAAATTCGAGCAGGTCATCGGTAGGATACGTCGGATGTGGTCTTGGAAATTGACAGGGGCGGCGCTGGCGTTGACGTGGGCGGTCGGCATTATGGACGCCGGGGCGTTGGAGTTTACGGCGGATCAGATCACCAAGATCAACGGCCGGACTCAGAAATCCAACATTTTCTATCGCGACAACATGTGGCGGATCGAGCATCATACGATGGGACCCGTCAACATCAGCATCGTGCGCAAAGATAAGCAGGTCGTCTGGCTCTTGCTGTCGCGCATGAAGCATTTTAAGACCGTCCCCTACAAGGCCGAGCAAGATCTCAAGGTGTCCGAGCATCTGGAGGGTGAGATTGCGCGTGAAGAAATCGGCACGGAAACTCGCGAAGGACATCCCACGACGCTGTATGAAGTGACGGTCAAGGACGGCGAACGGACAGAGGTGTACTACCAGTGGCTGGCTACCGACATCCATTTCCCCATGAAACTCGCCAAAAAAGACGGGAGCTGGATCGTCGAGTATCAGCATGTGAAATTCCGGCCGTTAATCGACTACCTGTTTCAGTTACCGCTCAACTTCGAACCATTGGAAGAATTTGATCATCAGCCGGCTGCTGCGGAGCCGAATCACCAGCCGATGTAGATGATGATCGGAACATAAAGGAGCATGATCGTGCGTAATCGAGGTATCGCCTTATGGGCGCTCAGTGCGGCCGTCTGGGTTATCAGTGGATCTGTGTATGCGCTCGATGTGGCGGACGTTGTCAGGGAATGGACAGCGGAAGGGAAGAAGCTGGCAGCGGAGCGCGTGAAACTGCCGGCGCACGATGACATGGTGCGCATTCCGGCTGGGGAGTTCCTCATGGGAAGCGACCGGAAGGTCGATAAAAATTCCTATTTGGCTGAGTTTCCTCAACGAAAAGTCTATCTGGATGCGTACGATATCGACAAATACGAAGTGACCACAGTGCAGTTTCTGAAATATGTGCTGGCCCATAATCTCGGGCCGTTGATTGATTGGCAATACGACGGCGGGAATTTCCAGGAGACGATGGTCAGCCATCCGGTGATGCATGTCTCGTGGTTCGACGCAGAGGCCTACTGCAAGTGGGCGGGGAAACGATTGCCCACCGAAGCGGAATGGGAAAAGGCCGCCAGGGGTGAAGACGGGCGCATCTATCCCTGGGGCAATCAAATGGCAGGACTTTCGCGGGCGAACTTCGGCCGGACCGGGCTATCCGGGCCGGTGCGGGATCGTCCGGAACGGCTGTTGCTCTATCCACCGATTATTTCCGTCGACAAGTATGATAACGCCGCAAGTCCCTATGGTGTGTTTCAGATGGCTGGCAACGTAGCCGAATGGGTCAATGATTGGTATGACCCGAAATACTACAGCACTGGACCGGCCAAAAATCCCAAAGGTCCCGAGACCGGCAGCCAGCGAAGCTTTCGCGGCGGTGGGTGGATCGATAGTACGCCCAGCGTGCGCGTCGCCCAGCGCAATGGGACGGATCCCAACACCAAGATGAACTGGATGGGGTTCCGCTGCGCGCGGGACGCGAGCGAGGGTGCCGCAGGGGCAACAACGGAGACCAAATAATCGCGGATGGATGTCCTGCAGGTGTCGGAATAATGCCTGGTGGTCAGATCTGTGGCCTTCAGGCTGTTCGCTTCGTCGCCAACAGACGCTGAGCCTGCTCGCTCGTTTCTTTCACGAGAACGCCCATCTTCCCATGCGAGGGTTCAAAATCGACGGAGAGCCCGTGGCTGCGGATTCGTTCGCTCGCAGTCGGGCCGATGGAGGCGACGATCAGTTTCTCGCAGGCTCGTTTGAACGGCTCGGTCTGTCTTTCCTGTTCCGCCAACTGCATCAGGTGATCACACTGGACGGCATTGGTGATGAGCATCACCTGGACTTGCCCGGCCAGAATCTGACTCAACGCATGCTTCATCGGCGCGGTGTCTTCCGGGAGAGCCCAGCGATAGATGGGCACGGGAGTGACCTGCGCTCCACGCTGCTCGAGGCCCTCCAATAGGTCGCGATTCGAGACCCCATATTCTTGCACCGCCACACGCAAGCCCTTTACCGGTCGAGAGGTATCCAGGGTGGAAATGACATCCATCCAGGTATTAGGCTCGGGGACGGTGAAGGTCGGTTGAAACCCCAGCTTCTTGAGCGCGGCGACCGGCTTGGGACCACGGGCGACCAGGGCAGTGTGCTTCAACGCTGCGGCCACCTCGCGTTTGGCGTACCGACTTTCGAGAATCTCAAAGAGGGCGGAGGTGCCGGCGCCGGTCATCAACACCAATACGTCGAGCCCGTGCGTCATCAGGTGTTCGCCAAACCGTACTGCCGCCGAATTGTCCTCCAGCGGAATTTCCCGCAACGCCGGCGCCACCAGCGGTGTTCCGCCGTGACGCTCAATGAGGCGTGTCATTTCCGCCGCCATACGCGACTCGAATGACACGACGGTGAACCCGTTAAATCCTGCCGTGGCCATTGCCCTCTCTGTATCGCCCGCCGGCTTCAGGCCGGCTGACCTATTTTGCGTCTGCGGCGCAGCGAAACCCAGTTGATTCGTTTCGCATGGTGGGGTCGCTATCGACGCGAGTGAAGATACGGACGGTCGGCGTCTCGTTTTGCCAGCCGGCTCCGCGAATGACCCTCTTCTCGCCACTCTCCGGGCCCGGGGGATTCTTGTCGGGGCTCTTTTCGTAGTACTTCGGGTCATACCAATCATTGACCCATTCCCACACATTGCCCGCCATGTCGTAGACCCCATAGGGGCTTTTGCCCTTTTCGTAACTGCCTACCGGCATGAGGGTCTTTTCCCCGACCCATTTCTGATTGAAGTTCAGATGTCCGTTCGTGGGTTCCACGTTGCCCCAGGGAAAGCGCCAATCGTTGTTGCCTTTGGCCGCCTTTTCCCATTCCGCTTCGCGCGGCAGCCGTCGGCCGACCCAGGTGCAGTACGCGTTGGCATCGGCCCAATCGACATTGATCACCGGACGGTCCGCCAGAGACGCAGGAATGCCGATGCCTTCCCAGAGATTACGAGTGGGGTTTTTGGGATTCTGTGGCACGCGATGATTGGTGGTCTTGACGAATTCCAGATACCGCGCGTTTGTGATCTCATATTTGTCGATGTAGAACGGATCGATCTCGATGACGTGGCGCGGATATTCATCGCGTCCGCCGTCACGATCGCCAAACGGCACACCCATTGGGTACGAACCTGCCGGGATCAACACCAGCGGCGCACCGTCTTTTCCGGTGATTTCTTTCGGGAGGGCTGCTTGCTCCGTTGCGAATGTGTGAGACCCCGTGCCGTTCAATCCGATAAGTGCGACCACTATTGCCAGGACGGATCGTGCCAACATAGCTCCAAGCTCCTTTGGTTCGAGAGAGTCGATGACCGATCGTACCACAGCCGGGGAGTTTTCAGACACGGCTGGTTCAGGAAAGAGGCCGGTGGCAGGGAGGATGCAGAAGATTGAGGATTGACGGGGTGACAGCCCCCCACCTACTTTACGGCCGAGGAGACTTCGCGTGACAACCCATCGAGGCTTGCGACATCTGGCGCTACGCGTGACCA
>ERZ724516.825-NODE-825-length-18786-cov-5.590358_pt1 | contig 18786 bp, 20 predicted proteins | sample MGYA00376049_ERZ724516 | MGnify/ENA primary metagenome ERZ724516 (study PRJEB28724, sample SAMN07190886) | activated sludge metagenome | isolation source: activated sludge of sewage treatment plant in Hong Hong | place: USA: Christiansburg, Virginia | collected... | reverse complement strand
GGCCAGCGCCGCGCGCTGCGCATCGAAGCGCTCCGCCACATAAAGTCCGATGGGGAAAGAATGGCGCGCGCCGGCAAGCTTTGCGCCCGGCAGGAAGTCACCAGCCTTCTTGGCCAGCTCCAGCTCGAACCCGCGTTCATCAAGCGCCAGCAGCGCCTTGGCCACCGCCGCCTTCTCCGTCCAGATCAGGTTGGCATGGTCATCCCGGAGCGGCAGAACCGCCATCGGTCCATTGGGCAGAAACACCTGACGCGCCGCGCCATTGTGCGGCTGGGCAAGCTTCCCCGTCGTCGAGATCGCCGCCGCGTCGTAATCATGTCCCTCAAAGCGCAGACCGGCCGCGCTGCGCACAATCGATCGGGCGCCATCGCATCCTACCACCAGCGGCGCATGCACCTCCGCGCCCGCCAGCTTCAGAACAGCGCAGGGATCATCAAGCGTAACCGCTTCAATAGCCGCGCGCGCAAGCAGCGTGACCTTCTGTTCCCGCTCGACCGCCGTGTGCAGCACCGACGCCAGCAGGCTCGCTTCAACCATGTAGCCCAGCACGGGCTCGGCGCAGTCCTCGGCAATGAACGAGATGCCGCCGACCCGGCCCTCAGCCTCGACCTGCATCACAGGTTCAGCGCCGGCGAGCAGAGCCTCCTCCAGTCCAAGCGCCCTGAAGATCCGCCAGCAACCGTACGCGATGAAAAAAGCCCGGCTGTCGACGGCGCCGCCCCTGGCCGGAGGCGAGCCGGCGTCAGCCACCACCGTCTCATACCCGCGGGAGGCGAGCGCCAGGGCCAGCGTCAGGCCAACGGGCCCTCCCCCGGCAATAGCAACGTCACAACGATGGATCTTGGGATCGGCCATGGCGCAGACATAAGCCCGCCCGGACCAAAAGAAAAAGGGGCGCGGCATTGAAGCCGCGCCCCCCACTTCCCTCTCCGCCCTGGCGCCGCGCCGGCAGCGCCGGTCTGGGCAGGGATGGAAACAGTCGACCTTACGAGTGGTAGGCCACTTCGCCGTGTTCGTTCAGGTCGAGACCTTCTTCCTCGATCTCGTCCTTCACGCGGCCGCCCGTGAGCAGCTTGACGATGAACCAGACCACAGCCGAGCCAACGCCCGACCAGACGACCGTGACGCCGACACCCTTGGCCTGAGCAATGACTTGCTCGAGGATGCCCGGGTAAATCGTCGCGCCGCCGTTCGCGTAGTCGACGATGCCGGCGCCGCCCAGGAACGGGGCGACGACGACGCCGGTGCCGATTGCGCCGACGATGCCGCCAACGCCATGGATGCCGAACACGTCGAGCGAGTCGTCATACCCGATGAGGTTCTTGAGACCCGAGCAGGCAAACAGGCAGATCGGACCAACCACGAGGCCGAGCACAATCGCGCCGAGCGGACCGGCGAAGCCGGCGGCAGGCGTGATCGCGACAAGACCCGCAACAGCGCCTGAAGCCATGCCCAGCAAGCTGGGCTTGCGCTTGAACACCGCTTCCGCGAGGCCCCAGGAGATGGCGCCAGCAGCAGTCGCGACGAACGTGTTGAGCAGGGCGAGACCGGCATAACCGTTCGCTTCGAGGTTCGAACCGGCGTTGAAGCCAACCCAGCCGACCCACAGGAGGCCGGTGCCGATCAGCGTGAACGTCAGGTTGTGTGGACGCATCGGCTCGACTTTGTAGCCTTTACGTTTGCCGAGGATCAGCGCGCCAACCAGAGCGGCGATGCCCGAGTTGATGTGGACCACCGTGCCGCCCGCGAAGTCGAGCGCGCCGAAGGACCAGATCAGGCCAGCGCCATCCAGCACCGCCTGGGCGTTTGCCGGATCCGACGCCATGATCGGACCACCCCACCACCAGACCATGTGGGCCATCGGGTAGTAGACAGCGATCGGCCACAGGACGGCGAAAAGCACGACGCCCCAGAATTTCGCACGTTCAGCAACGCCGCCGAGCACAAGCGCGGTGGTGATGCAGGCGAAGGTCATCTGGAAGGCGACGAAGACGATCTCGGGAATGGCGACGCCGACCGAGAAGCTCTCGACCATGGTTGCCGTATCAACGCCCGCGAGGCCGACCTTCGAGAAGCCGCCAACGAACTTGTTCAGTCCGCCACCGTCCGTGAAGGCCATCGAATAGCCCCAGGCCACCCACGCCACCATGCCGATCGCCGTGACGATCAGCACCTGGCTGAGCAGCGAGATCATGTTCTTGGAGCGAACGAGACCGCCATAAAAGAGCGCGAGGCCCGGAATGATCATGAGCAGCACGAGAACCGTGGAGATAAGCATCCAGGTCGTGTCGCCCTTGTCGACAGTCAGAACCGGCACCTCAGGCGCAGCTTCTTCTGCCGGGGCCGCCTCAGGAGCGGCAGCTTCAGGAGCAACCTCCACAGGCGCTGCAGCGTCCGGCGCAACCGCCGGTGCTTCAACAGCCGGCGGGGCTTCAGCCGGAGGCTGGGCCACAGCTGGCGAAAGCGTGGTGAAAAGGAATCCCGCTGCAACTGCAGCCAGACCGGCTTTCAAGCCAGTCCCCCAAAGTGAAAGTCGATCCAATCGACTGATCTTGTTCAACATTTGTCTCCCCTGAGGTTGACTGGCAACCGGCGCTAAAAAAGACGCACCCACCACAGCGACGTGATCGCCCCCGGACGATGCGAGGCCTGATAGGGGCGTCCAGCTGCCTATTGGACAAGCAGAGCCCCCCTGCGTCCTTCTGGACTCCTTCGCAATTGCACAATTCTTAGGCGCCTGCCCGAGCGGCCGCACCGGAACAGGGCAAGCCGGCCAGCTGGCAGACGGTGTCACACCCTTCCCCGTGCGGGCGTCGCAAACCCCGCTACATCTAGGCTGGTGAACCACCGCAAGGCTGGATCATGGGGATAGGTCCCGGATGCCCGTTGCGGCGTCCGGGACCCTTTTTTTGCCCTGAATCACAACGCCTTTGTAACGATATTTTCCTTGGCCCAGCCTCTGGAAAAGCCTGTTTGGTAGCGCCCCGTTAAGCCTGCTCGCGCCAGTGTCACGTCTCTTCAGTAACCCTGTTTGTTCGAGCGAGGACGAAGGCATGCCGCATCCGCGAGCGCCGCATTCCGAGGACAGCTATGAGGCGCAGGGCTCCAGCGCCCTGACCCGCTTCCTGAGCGGTCTGATGGCGTTCTCAGGTGGCGTGTTCATTTGTGGCGCGTGCTCGTCGTACAATTCCGCCGATCCGTCGCTCAACATGGCGGTCTCGCGCACGCAGGACCCGGTCACTAACGCCATTCTTGAGGCCGGCCCCGAAAACATGTTCGGCAGCGTCGGCGCCGTGTTCGGCGACATGCTCATGCAGGGCTTTGGCTGGACCGCCATCCTGCTCGGCTTCGCGCTGATGATCGGTGGCGTCCGCCGCGCCTTCGGCATTGGACAGCAGGATCCGGCAGCCTGGATGTGGGGCCTCGCCGCCATTCTCTTCGCCGCGTGCTGCCTTGCCGAATGGCCGATCCCGAAATCGTGGAACATGTCTGCCGGCCTTGGCGGCGTGATGGGCGAGCTGATGCTCGCTGTCGTCTCGACGCCGTTTGCCGCGCTCAAGATTCCCGACCCGCAGGTATGGGCGTCGGCGCTTGCCGGCCTTGGCGCGATCCTGTTCGCCGCGATGGCTATGGGTCTTGGCGCAAGCGACGCGTCTTCGCTCTGGCGCGCTCTCACGCAGAAACCGCAACGCGCGCCGGAAACGCCGATCGTCGGCGTGCCCGCTCTCGCCTCCCGCCCCGCTGCTTCAGGCAGCCTGATGGACAATGTGATGCGCCTGCTCGGCAAGAAGCCCGAGGAAGTCATCGAGCCGATCGTCTACACGGAAGAAGATGGTTTCGAGGAAGGCGATCGCGGCTTCTTCACGGCCGTCGAGAAAGCCGAGGGCGCCGATGGCCGCACGCGCCCCATCGTGCCGCGCGTTCTTGAAAGCCGTCCGATCCCCGATGCCGTCGCAGCGCCCATCGCCGCAACAGCGCCGTCGGTCACGCCGCGCACGATCACCAAACCCTCGCAGCCGCGCAATGCCAGCCAGACAACACCCACGCAGCAGTCCTCGACTCGCGGACGTGACGCGTCGAGCGCCATCCCGCCACTCGAACTGCTCGACGTGCCGCCGCCGCGCTCATCGGACGTCGATGAAGCCCGCCTGCTCGAGATGGCTGATCGTCTCGGCGGCGTACTGACCGAGTTCGGCATCAAGGGCCGCATCACGGAAGTGCGCCCCGGCCCCGTCGTCACCCTGTTCGAACTTGAGCCCGCGGCCGGCGTGCGGTCTTCAAAGGTCATCGCGCTCGCAGAAGACATCGCACGCGCCATGTCCGCCACCTCCGCGCGCGTCGCCGTCATCCCCGGCCGCAACGCCATCGGTATCGAACTGCCGAACCCGACACGCGAGACCGTCTATCTGCGCGACCTGCTCAACGCGCAGGAATTCTCGCGCTCGCGCATGGCCCTGCCCCTCGCTCTTGGCGAGAGCATCGAAGGCCAGCCGATGATCGGCGACCTCGGCAAGATGCCTCACCTGCTCATCGCGGGTACAACGGGCTCGGGTAAGTCGGTCGGCATCAACGCGATGATCCTCTCCCTCATGTTCAAGCTGCCCCCTGAAAAGTGCCGCTTCATCATGATCGACCCGAAAATGCTCGAACTGTCGATCTATGAGGGCATTCCGCACCTTCTCGCCCCTGTGGTCACCGATCCGCAGAAGGCCGTGCTGGCCCTCAAATGGGTCGTGCGCGAGATGGAGAGCCGTTACGAGCTGATGTCCAAGATGGGCGTGCGCAACCTCGCCGGCTTCAACCAGAAGGCCGAGGAAGCCGCCGCCAAGGGCGAGCACCTGACGCGTCAGATCCAGACCGGCTGGAACAAGGAAACCGGTGAAGCGGTCTGGCAGAACGAACTCATCAAGCCCGAGCCGATGCCGCATATCGTGGTCATCATCGACGAGATGGCCGACCTCATGCTGGTCGCGGGCAAGGACATCGAAGGCGCCGTCCAGCGTATCGCCCAGATGGCGCGCGCCGCCGGCATCCACCTCATCACCGCCACGCAGCGTCCCTCGGTCGACGTCATCACCGGCACGATCAAGGCGAACTTCCCGACCCGTATCTCCTACATGGTCACGACCAAGATCGACTCGCGCACCATTCTCGGTGAGCAAGGCGCCGAACAGCTGCTCGGCATGGGCGACCTTCTCTGGATGCAGTCGGGCGGCAAGATCAGCCGCGTCCACGGCCCGTTCGTGAAGGACGAGGAAGTCGAGCGCGTCGTGAACTGGCTCAAGGACCAGGGCCAGCCGCAATACGTCGAAGGCATCACCGACGAAGTCGAAGAAGAGGCCTCTGTCTCCGACAACGCTTTCGGCACGTCCTCGGGCGACCCGGAAGAAGACATGTACCGCGAAGCCGTTGCGGCGGTCGTGCGCGACAAGCGCCCGACCACCTCCTACGTGCAGCGCGTGCTCCGCATCGGCTACAACCGCGCAGCTTCGATGATCGAGCGCATGGAGCGCGAAGGCATCATCAGCGCGGCTGACCATGCCGGCAAACGCCAGATCATCCCGCGCGATGGCCGCAGCAGCGGCGGAGGCGGCAGTGAAGAAGCGGCGTAACGCCTGCCCTCTTCAGATAAACAAAAGGCCGGCTCATTGAGCCGGCCTTTTTTATTTCGAACTGTGTGTTCGACTAATCCACTTCAGCGGCAGCATCCGCCTCGGCCTTCTTGGACGCAGCCTTGCGCGCGCGCGTCGCAGCCATTTCCTTCTGGCGCGTCACTTTCTTCTCGGCCATCTCGACCGTTCGTGCGGCTTTGCGCGTCACCATCGCCTCGGCGATAATCGGCAACAGACGCTCGGCCTCGGCCTGCTGTTTCGACGCGGCCCCCTTCGCAATGCGTTCGGCGTTGGCCTGGAGATTCTCCAGCTCCTTCTCCGACATTTCGGGGATGCGCGCTTCCAGACTCATCGGGATCTCCTGTCGGTGTTGCGTCCGGCAGCCGCCGTCCGACCCACACCGCTGGCGTCCCAGCGCGGCAAATGCAGGCGCTTATCAAGAACGACACTCATGAGATGCGCTCGGCGACGGCCATAATCAAGCGAAAGCGTCGTGAAAACGGCGTTTTCGGCTGTTTGGCCGCGCTGTATTGAGGCTTTTGCCACAGGGCCCGATATGCGCTATAGGGGCCGGATCGAGTTTCGGCCGACGACTTGGCCGCGCTATCCTGCGCACGCTGACGACATCCACCTACACTTGATGCAACCAGGCGGATCGCGTTCGCGCGACCGTCGTCACGTATCGTAAGGAAGACTAACTATGGCTACCGGAACAGTGAAGTGGTTCAACACCACCAAGGGCTACGGCTTCATCCAGCCGGACAACGGCTCGAAGGACGTGTTCGTCCACATCAGCGCGGTGGAAGCCGCCGGCCTCCGCGGCCTCGTCGACGGTCAGAAAATCACCTTCGAAGAGCAAGCTGACAAGCGCTCGGGCAAGATGTCGGCCGTCAACCTCAAGACCGCCTAGAACTGCCCTGCCCGGTTGGCGCGTGCAGCCGCGCCCCGGACAGCAAGAGAAAGGCCGGCCCTCGCGGGTCGGCCTTTTTTGTTTCCGCAGGCTCCCGTCTGCTCCAAACCCTCAGTCCGGCGAACTGCACACCGTGACGCGGTAAGCGCCAAAGCACGAGAACGTCTCGCCGCCTGCAAGCTTCACCATGTGCGAGACAGCCACGACCCAGTCGTGCGATTCCATTTTAGCCACAGCCGGGCGCCCGCCATCCGCGCCATGCTCGCGGCCATAATCGGCCAGCGCCGTCTCCACGCCGTTGCGCATGTCTTCCGGTCGCGGCTTCTGCCAGATCGCAAGCCCGACCAGCACCGCAAGGATGATCCCGACAACAGCGAGGTATCGCCGCATCATGGCTGGGCTGCAGCCTCCGCCGGGCCCACGCACAGGAAGCGCGTGAACGCGCCCCAGCATTGCAGCACGTCGCTGCCGCCCGAACTCATGCGCGACAGCGTGGCCACATAGAAGTCACTGAACGCATACCCGCCGGTCGCCGCATCTGGCCGCGCCACCTTGCCCTGCTGCATCAGCACGCTGGCGACGCCCCGGTGCAGGCCTTCGGTCGGCTTCGTGAAATACCCGCCCGCGCCGATGGCACCGAGAAGCACGACGAGAAACAGGAAGCCCCGCATCGGTATCTCCGTTTGCCCGGCCCACGCCGATTATAGCGCTATTTCGCTTCCGGCTTCGAGCAGAAGAATTGCGCATAGGCGCCAAGGCATTCGAGCACGGTCGAACCACCAGACGTCACCGTGTATTTCGTGGCGACCAGCATGTCCTCGAACTTGGCTTCTCGTGTGATGCCGCCAACGACCGTTTCGATCAGCGCGCCGATACCGTCATTGCCGCTCGCCTTGGCGAACTCGGCGTCGGCGTTCTTCTTCTGCGCCTCCTCGCCCGGCCGCGTGAGAAAGCCTCCCAGTCCGAGCGCGCCCAGAAGCACGAGTATCAGCAGCATTCTCATTTCAGTTTCCTCGACCCGGTTGGACGTCTCGGCTTCGGCGCCGTCTTCATGACAGGCGGAAGCGTTGCTCCCTCCTCCCAAGCCTTCAGCCACTTCTTGGGCGCATTATGGCGCCACTGCCGGTTCAGATACCCGCGCAGCGTCTTCACATCGAGCCGCTTCAGCCGCGCCAGCACATACGGGTAGTTCCGGTAATGGTCGGTGAAGTGGAAGGTCTCGGGGTCCGCCTCGCAAAGGATTTCGCGCTCATCCAGCGGCACCTGCCCCAGAACCACGCTGTCATCCTCCGTCCGCAGGCGCGTCAGGAACTTTCCGAATGCCTTGTAGGCCGGCTGCCCATAGGAGGTGGCGTATTCCGTCTCCGGAAATCCCATCACCACGTCATGAAACTGTTTCGGCCCCATCGCGTTAGCTCTCACCCCCGGACACACGCCCCCAACGGCGCTGCAACTTAGGACTGAACCGATGTTCATGAAAACAGGGCAAAAAAACCTTGCGGCCGACTTGTTTTCGCCAGTCGCGAAGACGAGTTTGACCGTCATGAGCATCCTGTCAGCACTCTTCCCCCTCGCCCTTTCGGTCAGCCCCCAGGCGCTTGCCGCCCCCGTGGCTGTCGCGCCATTGCCGGTCGTCCTTCCCGTGACGCCCGCACCCGCGGCAAAACCCGTCGAGGTGAAATTCATCCCGCCTGCAGCCAAGCCAGTGGCGAAACCTGTTCCCGCGGTTGCGCAGCCGGCAGGCGCTGAACTCGTCAGGATCCAGGCGCCTGCCGCCATGGACCGCAACGCCATCATCGATCGCGTCGCCAAGGCGATGACCGACACGAAGACCGTACAAGGCCGCTTCACGCAGGTTGACCCTGCCGGCTCGCCGTCGTCGGGCGCGTTCTACATCAACCGCCCCGGCAAGGTTCGCTTCGAATACACCTCGCCAGAGCCCATTTTCATTGTGTCGGACGGTACGACCGTCTCGATCGAAGAACCCAAGCGCAAGGCCTATGACGCGATCCCCCTCGCCTCGACGCCGCTGCATCTCTTCCTGCGTTCGAACATCGACCTCCGGAAAGACGGCAGCGTGACCGACGTCACGACCCAGAACGGCGCCTACTACGTCACGCTGGTCGACAAGACTGGCGAAGCGGAAGGCAAGATGATCCTGCAATTCCGCTCGTCCGACTTCGAACTGCTCGGCTGGCGCCAGATCGATGGCACGGGTGCGGAAACCCGCGTGCAGCTCGCTGACATGAAGAAGAACGTGTCGATGAAGGCGTCGCTGTTCGTGGTGAAAGACCCAAGCGACGTGAACGACGAGCGGCGCTAACGGAATGCATCGGGAGGTTCCGGGCTTACCCGTAAGCTCCCGCTTCGCTCTCCATTTTGTGCTCTGAATGAGCCGCGTTGCGGCCACCCCTCATACAAATTTAACCATGTTAGGCGTGACAAAACTTGGCCTTCGTGGCTTTATTGTCACGTGGATCGAAGCCGCTCGCGCCTGAGCTTCCCCCCGCCGGCGCTTGCAGTGGAATTCGAAAGCCGGAGCTATCCCCCGGCCCCATCGCGCCCCCGGGGCGCAAAGCGCGCCTGGCTGTCCCCGCGGCCGGGCGCGTTTGTTGTGACAACGGCTCGTCCCCCGAAAAACCCTCTCCCGGCGGGCGCTTTTCCTTGATTTGAGGGGCGGCGCACCCGATTGTCTGGGTCTGCCTGAAGCCCCCGAACAACGGCCTCCCCGACGATATGAACCGCCTTTCCCTGGCGACCTGGAACATCAATTCGGTTCGTCTCCGTATAGACCGCGTGATTGCCTTCCTGAGGCGGGAGAAGCCAGAAATCCTGTGCCTGCAGGAGATCAAATGTCTCGACGACCAGTTCCCGCGGAAAGCGTTCGAGGCAGCGGGCTACAAATACATCCACCTCGCCGGGCAGAAGGGCATGCATGGCGTCGCCATCGTGTCGAAGCTGCCGATCAAGCCGCTTGAGACGCCCGGCCTCTGCCGCCACGGCCATGCGCGTTGCGCCGCCGTCGAGGTTGCCGGCTTGGAGGTTCAGAACCTTTACGTGCCCGCCGGCGCAGACATCCCGGACCCTGCGGTCAACGAGAAGTTCGCCCACAAGCTCGACTTCGTCGAACGCATGCACGACTTCTACGCCGCCCGCGCCGCCAAACGCTCCGCCCTTCCCCTGCTGGTGGCGGGTGACATCAATATCGCGCCTGAAGAAAACGATGTCTGGTCGCACCGCCAGCTGCTCAACGTCGTCAGCCACACGCCTGTCGAAACCGATGGCCTGAAGCGCGTGCTCGCCGACGGCAAGCTCACCGATATCGCCCGCGCCAAGCACCCTGCCAACGAGAAGCTCTACACCTGGTGGAGCTATCGCGCCGCCGACTGGAAGGTCTCCAATCGCGGCCGCCGCCTCGACCATTGGTGGTCCGACAAGCGCGCGACGCCGCTGGTCGATATCGCCAGCTACCAGATCCACCCGGAAGAGCGCGGCGGCGAAAAGCCCAGCGACCACGTTCCGGTGACAATCAGCGTGACGACGCCCACCTAGTCGCCCGAAGCCACGTCGGGCCTATATGCTCGCCTGTAGCCTGATGACCGGAGACGCATCCATGAAGCGCATCGCCCTTCTCGCCGCCCTCGCCTTCGCCGCGTGCTCGCCTGCCGCGAACGAGCCATCAGGCCCGGTTCCGCCGCCGACCGAACCAACGCCTTCTGCCGAAGCCCCCGCGCCTGCAGTGACGCTCGACGTCCTCACGGCCGACGGCATCGGCCCGGTAAAAATCGGCATGACCAAGGATGAAGTCGTCGCCGCGATCGGCGACACGCGCAATCCGGATGCCGCGCAGATACCGGGCGACTGCATCGAGTTCCAGCCATCGCGCGCGCCGGATGGTCTCTGGGTCATGTTCGAGTCCGGCAAGCTCACCCGCATAACGCTGAGCGATCTCTCCACGGTGAAAACCGACAAGGGCTTCGGCCTTGGCGACACGCCGGATGCTGTGAAGACCGCCTATGGCGCAGACGCCAAAGCGACACCGCACAAATACCAGGACAAGCCCGCCGAATACATCACCTGGTGGCAAGGCGGCCCGCGCGCCGAGCCCTATGTGGAGGACGATGCCGCTCGCGGCATCGTCTATGAAATCGACGGCACCGGAAAAGTCGGCGCCATCCACGCGGGCGGCCCGAGCATCCAGTACGTCGAAGGCTGCGCGTAGAACCTACTCTTCGCGCTCTGCCCCGGCCTTCACGGAAATGCCTTTCAGATCATTCTGCCGCCCGCCGGACAGGATGTTCTCGAGCCCGTAATTGCCCTCATGGCACGCGTACTCGAATATGCTGTCGTCGAGCCGATTCAGCGCCGTCTCGCCGCGCCACACGCCCGTATATGTCTTCGGATCATCGATCTCGAACTGGTACAGCATCTGCCTGTCGGAGATGCGCGTGAAGCGCTCCGTAATCTTGCCCGTTAAGCTCAGCGTCGTTCGCTCGCTGCGCTGGCCCGGGTGGAAGTTTGTGGTCTCCACCACCAGCGTGTCGCCATCCCACCGCGCAATGGGATCGCCCATCCATTGCTCGATGCCGTCCTTGCGATGCTCGCTGGAAAAGCGCGCAACCCGAACGTCGTGAACCATCTCCACCATCATCATCACATGCTCGGGCGTCTGCACGATCTGCACGTTGTTGTTGTAGAGCCCAGAGCGCAAAGGCGGTCCGCCCGACATCAGGATGCAGCGCTCTCCCAATCCCCGCTCTTCCGGATTGTCGTAGCCCGAGCCTGTCCGCTGCGGTGACGCGCCCAGGATCGCCTTACCTTCCGCGGTCAGCGCGGGAATCTTCCCGTTCTCCGGATAGACGATCCACGATGACCGCAATTCGCCGCCAATCGAAATCACGCGCGAACCGGGATCGGTGTAGGCCACATCGTAGTTGCCGACCGGCGGCAGAGGCTTGCCCTTCTCCGGCGCGCCCTCCTTCGGGTCGACATAGCTCGCCTGCGTTTTCATGCGCTGGTTGAACAGCGTCTTGCCCTCGATCGCGTCTGCCTGCTCGCGCGAGATCACCAGCGGATAGCCAGCCGGCCGCTCCATCGCTGTCGCCGTCGCGGTGCTCCAGACGCCCTGCAGATCGGGCTTTCCCAAAGCCGTTCGCGGCGGCTCGTACTTCGCCGCACCCTGCGCGAACGCAGTCCCTGCACTGATCGCAATACCAAGAATAGCCGCGAGGCCCGCACAGCGGAGCGCCATCATATCTCCTCCCTGTCAGCGGTTGGTTCCGCTTCTTTTATGGAGAGGAGTGTCGCTCAGTCCCGGCCAGATGCAACTGGCGTGATAGCGCCGCTCGCTTTTAGCTTGGCCGCCAAATGCTGACCGCGTCGGTCGCTAGGTCAACCGAGTAAATTGAATACCCGTGTAAATCCGGGATCGGCTCATCGCACTTTCCGCCAACCAGAATGCGCACAAAGCCCGGGCGGACAGGATCAGGCTCCATCGCGTCCATGAACCTCGAATCCGGATTCACCCCGGAGTCGCGAAGCTCCTTCGACACGCGGGCGACTGCTCGTTTGACATCCGGCGCATCGAGAGTGCGGTCGGGACAAGTGTAACGCTCAACACCAGCCGGCATAAGGGTTCCGGCTGGCGTGACATGGGCAACTTCGTCCTGCGAGCCATCGTCGCCGGGACTTGAACGATCACATCCAGCCAGCGTCAACGCGGCGACGAGAATCAGACTGCCGCCGATCTGCACGCTACGCCTGCAGCCGATACCCGCCGCTCTCCGTCAGCAGCAACCGCGCATTCGCGGGATCGGGCTCGATCTTCTGGCGCAGGCGATAGATGTGCGTCTCCAGCGTGTGCGTGGTGACGTTGGCGTTGTAGCCCCACACCTCACTCAACAGCTCCTCGCGCCCGACAGGCTTGCCGCCCGCGCGGTAGAGATACTTCAGGATGTTCGTCTCTTTCTCGGTGAGACGGATCTTCCGTTCCTTCTCGTCGATCAGCAGCTTCTGCGCCGGACGGAACTCGTATGGCCCAAGCCGGAAGATCGCGTCCTCGCTCTGTTCGAATGTGCGCAGGTGCGCGCGCACGCGCGCCAGCAGCACCGAGAACTTGAAAGGCTTGGTGACATAATCGTTCGCGCCCGAGTCGAGGCCGAGGATCGCATCCGCATCCGTCACCTGCCCGGTCAGCATCACGATCGGCGCCGCGATCCCGTGCTTGCGCATCAACCGGCACGCGTCGCGACCATCCATGTCCGGCAGCTCGACGTCGAGGACGATCAGGTCGGCGCGCATCTCTTCGGCCTTCTTGATCCCCTCACCAGCGGACGCCGCATGGACGATCTTGAATCCCTCATGCAGCTCGAATTGCTCGGCGAGCGCCTCGCGCAGCTCCTGATCGTCATCGACCAGCAGGATTGTCTTGGCAGTGGTCATGTCGGCGTCGTCTCCCGGCCCACGCATCTTCCGTGCGGGACTTGGCAAGTCTACGGAGTATGTTGCCCGCACGGAAGCCGTATCGGAGCCGCCAACCCATGGGTAACGCTGCTTTTATCGCAGAAGCGTCGGGCCTGCTCCGATGGTCAGGCCGCGAAGTGCGCTGCGCGCTCGGCAGAAGCGGCGTTACGCCTGCCGATTCGAAGCGCGAGGGCGATGGCGCATCCCCCCTCGGCGTGTGGCCGATGCGGCAGCTGCTCTGGCGTCCCGACAGGATTGCCGCGCCCGCGACGCGCCTGCCCGCGGTTGAGCTGATCCGCGAAGCCGGCTGGTGCGACGACCCCGCCGACCCGTTCTACAACCGCCCGGTCCTCACGCCCTACCCCGCCAGCCACGAAGCGCTGTGGCGCGAAGACCATGTCTACGACCTCATCGTCGAGCTGGGGTACAACGACGATCCCGCAATCCCGGGCAAGGGCAGCGCAATCTTCCTGCACGTCGCGCGGCCCGATTATTCGCCAACCGACGGCTGCGTGGCGTGCGCGCAAGACGATCTCCTTGCCCTGCTCGCTGAGGCAAAGCCAGGCGATGCGCTCGCGATCGTTCGCTAGAAAAAGCATGGCCCCGCCTTCCGTGACGTGAAATCGACAGCGCTCTCGCCCGGCGCTAACAACGCGCCATGACCGACACTGCCGCGACCCGCTCCACCACACACATTCTCTTCATCGCAGGCGCCCTGCTCGCCGCATCCCACCTCGCCAATGAGTGGGTGAAGCTCGAACAGCCATGGGGCCCGGTGTGGAAGTGCTCGGGCATCGTCGTGCTTGGCCTCTATGCGTTGAGCCAGCGCGCCATCCTGCTCGGTCTTGGTCTTCTGTTCTCGGCGTTGGGCGATGTCCTGCTCGAACTCGACGGCCTGTTCGTCGGCGGCATGGCCGCCTTCGGTCTCGCCCACGTCTTCTACAGCGCCGTCTTCATCGGCCTCATCCGCCGTGACGGCCTCAACAAGAGCGGCTGGCCCTTCGCCATCGCGGTACTCGCAGCCTCGATCGCACTCGGCGTCTGGTTCGCGCCCGGCCAGGCCGAAATGGGCCTCACCATTCCCGCTACAGCCTACTCGGTCATCATCTCGATCATGGTGATCTCGGCGGTCATGTCGAAAGCGCCGCTGATGGCAAAGCTCGGCGCGGTGATCTTCATGCTATCCGACACGCTGATCGCCGTCGGCATGTTCGCACATCAGCCCGTGCCGATCGGCAGCGTCTGGATCACCTATGCTGCTGCGCAGATCATGCTCGCCTGGAGCCTGTCACGAAAAGCATAGGCTCGCGCAGTTAGCCACGCGCGCCGAACAGCGCCGAGCCGACCCGCACGCTTGTCGCTCCGAACATCACGGCTGTCTCGTAATCCGCGCTCATGCCCATCGACAGTTTCGCGATCCCGTTGCGCGCCGCGATCTTCGCCAGCAGCGCAAAGTGCGGTCCCGCAGGCTCTTCTGCCGGCGGAATGCACATCAACCCCTCGATTGCGAAGCCATAGTCGCGACGCACCGACGCGATGAATGCATCCGCATCCAGCGGCGCGACGCCTGCTTTCTGCTCTTCCTCGCCCGTATTTACCTGAACATAGAGGCGCGGCGCCTTGCCGACCTTTGCGGCTGCATCCGCCAGCGCGGCGGCAAGCTTTGTCCGGTCCAGCGTCTCGATCACATCGAACAGCTCGACAGCTTCCCTCGCCTTGTTCGACTGCAGCGGCCCGATCAACCGCAGCTCGAAATCCAGCCCCGCAGCGCGACGCGGCTGCCAGCGCCCTTCGGCTTCCTGCACCCGGTTCTCACCGAACACGCGCTGACCCGCCGCCAGCATCGCCTCGATGCGCTCATCGGGCTGCACTTTCGACACCGCCACCAGCTGAACGGATGAAGCATCGCGCCCCGCGCCCTTGGCGGCGAGCGCAATGCGCGCAAGAACATCGGCGCGCGCCGCAGTGATTTCCTGAAGAACACCTTCGTCCATGGCTCTCTCTTACTCGCAATTGGCTCAACCCCAAGCCGCGATACGCCGCAAGCTCCTTGCGGCGACGCGTCTCGCCAGATCGTCCTTCGCGAAGAATGGCCGCGCCCTTCCCCGCGCCTGGTTTCTCACCGATCCCGACCGCACGAAAAACCTCTTGGGCGTCATCGCACGCCTGCCGCGCGGCTGGGGCGTCATCTATCGCCACTTCGGAGAGAACAGCCGTTTCACAATCGGCGCAGCCCTCGCCCGCGCCTGTCGCCAGCGCGGCCTGATCCTGCTTGTGTCCGCCGATCCTGCGCTCGCTGCGCGTATTCGCGCTGACGGCGTTCACTGGCCCGAAGCCCGCCTGCGCGGCGTCCGGCCTCGACCCAGCCATTTCATCAAAACCGCCTCGGCGCATTCCCGCATCGGTATCGCCCGCGCAAAAGCGCTCGGCATCGACGCGGTAATCGTCTCGACAATCTTTCCCAGCCGAAGCCCGAGCGCAGCCAAGGCCATCGGCCCGCTCCGCTTCCGCCTGATCGCTCGCGGCGCGAACCTGCCCGTCTATGCGCTCGGCGGCGTCAACGACCGCAATGCGGCGCGCGCAATGTCAGGCGCTGCCGGTTGGGCGGCGATCGATGCTGTGATGTCTGGCTGGAAGCCCGATTAGCCTGGTCGGCTGACTAGAAGGAGAAAGCCGACTCGATACGGACCGAGGCCTCGGCCCCGTCCTGCTTGTTGGTGAAGCTCGCGCCGGGGTTCGACAGCGACTGGGCAAGCGAGTCGCCCTTCACCGTGACGCCGCCGCCAAAGCGGAAGCGCGGCGTAACCTGATAGGTGACGCCTGCGGTGACTTCTTCACGGGCAAAGATCTCGTTCTGCGCGCGGCTGGTCAGGTCGAGCGTCAGGCCCCACTTGCTGGCCGGCTGCCAGGTAAGGGCCAGCTCGTCCTTCTGGATCGGCGCCAGCGGCAGGAGCGTACGCTCCGTTCCGCCCTTGCTGAGACCAAGGCCAAGATTGAGCGAAGGCGACGGGGCCTGCGTGGAGGTCAGCGCCTGTTTGGACGTCGACTGGGCAAGCGTTTGCGGAGCTGCGGACACGCGCCCGCTATCCTTCCCGGGCGTCTGCGCAAAAGCGGGCGCGGCAGCCAGGGTGGCAGCGAGACAAAATAGATGTGCGGAAATACGCATGTCCTGCCCTCCTGCCTCAGATACTACGCACGACTCGCGCCGGAAAAGTTAACGAGAATTAAGTCCGGACCACAAGGCAATACTTTGCCCGGTAGTGTCTCTAATTCCGCACAGTCAGCTCAATAACTAGCCCGTCATTACTGGCATTTGTGTGACTGACACTGGGACTCAAGAGCACAGGAAGATCGGCGTCTGCCGACGTCCAGGCCAGCCCGAGGTCCAGATTGTCAGTAATCTTGCGGCTGGCCCCAACCAGCCAGGACGCGCCTTCAATGCCCGTCAGGCGGTCTTCGGCCCAGCCGCCCTCGATTCCGTAACGCCACTCGCCGGTCTGATGAACTAGCCCAACCTCCCAGGCCTCGTAGTCGCCATTCCCGGATTCCCAGGCATTGTTGCTGGAAAGCCACCGGATTCCGCCGGTCCAGCCCGCGTGTTCCAGCTCCAGCCCTGCCCCCCAGGCCTCATATTCCCCAAAGACGGGAATTCCCGGGCTGGACACAAAGCTGCTGCCGCTGTCGGCTGTGCTGTAGGTCACGGCTGCCCGCACCCGCAGATCCTGTTCGGCAAACTGGCGGGCGAACGACACCGCCCCCTCCCAGACATTTTCCAGCTCGGCCCTGCCCAGCCCGGCCGCCTCGAAATCCGGGTCGAAATCGGCGGTGCGCTGGTTGGCTTCGGGCGTGAAGCTCGCCCCGGCGCGCAGGCCCAGCCAGCGCGGGCTCATATACGTCGCCTTGAGCGACGATCCCGTCACATCATTACGCGCACGGGTGATCCCCAGCCCGGTCGGATCAAGCCCTGGAGAGAATGCGGATACGCGCCGCAACACCGTCGGCGCACGCGCGTCGAGCCGCGCCGCAGCCCCGGAATCAAGGCCAAACACGCCCTCACCCCATGGTCCGGCAAGCGATACCGAAGCTGCTTCGATAGCGGCGAAGCCCTCTTCGTCCACCAGCGAACCACCCGCCGCGAGCCCCGTCGCGGGCGCAATCGGCGACACGAAGCCCGCCCCGCTCGCCACCCGCGGACACGCCGCATTGCTGGCGGGACAGGCGCCCAGAACGCCCGCAAAAGCCGGCCGCGATGGCGCGTCCCGCTCCAGCCGAACCTCGCCCCGCCAGCCCAGCGTCAGCCCGTTCTCGAATGTATCCGATCGCGTCACCGCCAGCGTGGCCGAACCCAGCGCACTTGGTGCAGACGGGGCCAGAGCAGATTCATCCTCGATTGCGGCGCCAACGGCCGTGGCCTCGAAATCAGCCTGCCATTCGCCATCGGCGGTCTGGGCCAATGCCGGCAAAGCCGCGCCCAGGACTGTCCCCGCCCCAAGGGCCGCCAGCGTGATTGATCGCCGCATGACAGAATTCCTCCGCAATCTCAGTTCAATGCACGATCTATATGAGGCGGTCTCAAGACTAGGCTAACGGCTTCCGGCCCTTGCCTGTGGGATACGCTCGAAGCTAAGGAAGCGGCTGCTTGGGCTTCCGGGGGCGCGACGCGCGCCGGGCAACGGAGTTAAAGTCGTGATGTTTTCCCGTATGGCTGTTGCGGCTGTCGTTGCTACCGCCCTTGTTGGCGTTTCCGGCTGCTCGATCTTCGGCTCGGGAACCGCCAACACGTCGACCGCCTCCAGCGCCGATCTCGGCCCTGAAGAAAACGGCGCTCTGGGCGTCAACGCCTATCTCTGGCGCGCCTCGCTCGACACCCTGTCCTTCCTGCCCCTGTCCTCTGCGGACCCGTACGGTGGCGTCATCATCACCGATTGGTACGCCAACCCGGAGAAAAAAGACGAGCGCATGAAGGCGACCGTCTACATTCTCGACACGCGCCTGCGCGCCGATGGCGTTTCTGCCGCCGTGTTCCGCGAAACGCTGACCAATGGCGTCTGGACCCCGGCTTCGGTAAGCCCCGAAACCAACGTCGCCCTCGAAAACGCGATCCTCTCCAAGGCTCGCCAGCTGCGACTTGGCAGCCTCGAGTAGTCACGGCGTCGCCTTCCGCTCGACGCCGGGATATGTCAGGTCCGGCGAACAAACGAGCAGACGAGCGACTAGATGGCGACCCGCTACAATCCAAAAGAGACCGAGCCGAAATGGCGCGCGGCATGGGAGCGCGCCAACGTCTTCCGCGCCAAGTCAGCGGCCGAAGCCGGCGACATGCCGAAGGCGTACATCCTCGAGATGTTCCCCTACCCGTCGGGCCGTCTCCACATGGGCCATGTCCGCAACTATGCGATGGGCGACGTCGTCGCGCGCTATCGGCTGGCCAATGGCTATAACGTCCTCCACCCGATGGGCTGGGACGCGTTCGGCCTGCCCGCCGAAAACGCCGCCATCGAGAAGAAGGCGCAGCCGCGTCAGTGGACGCTGAACAATATCGAGGAGATGAAGAAGCAGTTCGCTCCTCTCGGCCTGTCCTTCGACTGGTCGAAGGAAGTCACCACCTGCGAGCCTGACTATTACGAACAGCAGCAGCGCATCTTCCTCAAGATGCTCGACAACGATCTCGTCTATCGCCGCAGCGCGAAAGTGAACTGGGACCCGGTCGACAACACCGTGCTGGCCAACGAGCAGGTCGTCGATGGCCGCGGCTGGCGTTCCGGCGCCGTCGTCGAACAGCGCGAGCTGGAACAATGGTTC
>ERZ724516.824-NODE-824-length-18804-cov-9.154728_pt1 | contig 18804 bp, 13 predicted proteins | sample MGYA00376049_ERZ724516 | MGnify/ENA primary metagenome ERZ724516 (study PRJEB28724, sample SAMN07190886) | activated sludge metagenome | isolation source: activated sludge of sewage treatment plant in Hong Hong | place: USA: Christiansburg, Virginia | collected... | reverse complement strand
GATCACCATCAAGTTCATGAACGAGGTGATATCCAGATCCGCATCTGTGCCGCGCCTTTTGCGCGAGCTCATTGATCGGCTCCTCTTCTAATACTGTTTCAGGGCCGGCTTATTCGGACTTGCTGGCGCTGATCTGACGCAGCACATTAAGGAACTTGATTGAAGCCATTTCTAGGCTCTCCACCACTGAGTTGGTCTTGTTCTGCAGATAAGAGAAGGCCAGCAGCAAGGGAATGGCAACAATAAGGCCAAACAAAGTGGTGTTCATGGCCACAGAAATGGAGCTGGACAGAAGGTCACCCTTGATAGCCGGGTCAGCGTTGGCAACCGCGTCGAAGGCAGAGATCAGACCTTGCACTGTACCGGTCAGACCAAGGAGAGTTGAGATATTGGCAAAGGTAGCTACGTAGGAGGTACGTGCTTCCAGGCGTGGCATTACTTCCATCAGACCTTCTTCCATCGCGGTCTCGACATCTTCAACACGACGAGCACTGAGCCCGCGGGTAAGGCCGTTAGTAAGGATACGGGCAATGGCTGCATCGCTATCCTTTACTTTATCCAATGCCGGCTTCAACTGACCTTTGGACAAAAGAGGATAAACATCATTCCAGACCAGCTTATTACTACTGACCACTTTGGCCAGATACAGGGCGCGCTCAATGACGATACCCATGCCCAGAAAAAGAATGAGCAGGATGGGGTACATGAAAAAACCGCCGTTCTGGATGAACTCTATAACAAACATTGCTGGAAGCTCCTATAAATACCAAGGTTGTATTGTTGTCAGGGCTTTGGCGCCTTGGATTGCACAGGCCCTGTTGTTATTGAAATTGCTTAGTACTTAGTTCTGATCACTACTGCGATGAAACTCAATTTCACGTCGTAATACGTCACGGTCAAGCGGCTGCAGTGTTTCACGAAGAATGGACGTACTCACTTCATTTTTTTGTAGTTGAACGTTTTTTTCTTTCCAAGGAACCACGTTGAAAATACCGGGTGCTTCCTTGCTGCCGACCACATCAGACTCTGATACCGCTTCAGTAACAGTACTACTGGAGGGCTTGGCAGGTGCTTTCTCTGCTGTCGCCGCAAACGCAGATGAGGCAAGCAATAATGTAGCGCACGCAAGAGGGGAGAGAATATGTATCTTTATACTCATGTTCATGCTCCGTCGTCCTCCGACGCAGGTGGCTCGGTTGCTGCAGGCGTATCAACAGTATTATTTTCTGCCGATGAGGCCTCAGTGGCCTCGGCATCATCGTCTACCGCTGGAGATTCTACTGGCTCAGGGGCAATAGGAGCACGAGGCGGTGCCTTATAGACGCCGGTGCGCTTTTGCAGATCAACAATCCAGTTAGTGACAGCTGGGTCAGGCTTATCTTGTAATGCTTGATAACGCTCGTAGTGTGCAAGTGCAAATGGCAGGTCCTGCTGATAGAGATCGGCCAATACACCAAGATTGAAATGGGCTTTGGCATAATTCGGATCTATCGCCAATGCCGCCTCGTAGGCGACACGCGCATCCGCAAACTTCCCCTGTTCCCTGAGGGCAATGCCCATGAGGTTATAGGCATATGGATTGCGTGCATTGATGGCCAGCGCGGCTTTCAGTTGTTTTTCCGCTTCGTCATAGTGCTTTTGACGTAGCAAAATAACGGCTTGATTGACTAGGGGGCCAGAAAAAGAGGGCGCTTTTGCTGCAATGGACTGTAAAAGAGAAAGAGCCTCTGCATCCTGATTGCCAGCCATCAGACCCATTGCCTTGGCGTAGTCAGCGGCAACTGTCATAGCCAGTTGTTGCTTGCCAGTATCGACACTCACCACCGGCGAGCGCGATGTGTCTCCAGCTGCCTCGCTGGGCTTTTTATCTTCCGTTTTTTCCTGCCGTTGCAGAGTGCCGGCAGCCATGCGCTCACGCAACTGGGCGACCAGATCAGGCTCGCCATTATCGGCAGACACATCAACTGACGGCTCAGCAGGCTTTGGGGTGGATGCGCAACCTTGCAATAAGGTGAGGGCGGCAGCAATCGCACTCAAGGCGAGGGTATGTTTGATGTTCATCATGTGCCGCCTCAATAAATCACATCAATAAATGGTTCGGACTGTTCGCGCTTGTTGTAGCGGCCAGGCGATAGTTTGGCGAGAGCATCAAAGCTTTGACGAACAAAGTCATCGTAGATGTTCTGCTTTGCCAGATTGGCATTGGCGACATACAGATCCAGCGCTTTGTCTTCAAACGGTGTCGCCTGCTCTTCTAGCAGAATGCCGTACTGTTCCAACTCCAGCGCATTAAGTCCCTTAGGCCGTTCGCTGGTCATAAGGTCAGCAGCCAGTTTGCGATAGATTTCGGCAATCTGGTAATTGGAGGCAGTCGTGAATTCAGCAACACCGATATTGGCAACCTTGCTGTAAGCGTCTAGTGCTTTTTGCATTGCTTGACGCTTACGGCCAAGAGATTGCTTCAGCGGTTGCGTCAAAGTGATGCTGGCAAATTCGTCATACACAGGGCGGCTCAGCTTGAACTTCGCCATGGCACCAAGGTAACTCATACGAGCCGTATTTTCTGCGCCAGCACGGTCGAAAGAGCGAGCCAGTTCACGCAGCATATTGCCGCTTTCTGTTGCATTGTTTTGCTTGATGTAAGCCGTGTACAAACGGAACTGGGTTTCCATGTTCACGTCCAGCGGCTTCGGGAACGACGTGATGTACTTCCGATAGACGCGAAGAGACTCGTCGGTACGGCCAGATTTTTCAAACATTTCTGCTGCAGTGAGCAAGGCCTGCCGCGAAAGTTCAGGATTGGCTTGCTGCTGGCGAGTTGAAATACCTTCGTATTCCATCGCTGCCATGTCCAGCTGACCAGTTTTTTCGTAAGAAAGCGCCAGCTTCTCTGGAATGGTGTCGTTTAGTTCGTTACTCGGGAAATTTGTGCGGAAGGCAACCAGCAAAGGAATAGCCTCGGCATGACGCTCGGCATTCAGGTACATGGTAGCAGCATCAAACTCAGCACCTGCTTTGAACTTGATATCAGTAGCAACACTGGCCGCGCGTTTGTAAGCTGCAACGGCACCATCAACATCCTTGGCATCACGTAATTTTTCTGCCTGCTTATAAACGGAGGCAGTCAAACGATCCTGATATTTTTTGCGCTGGGCAGCATCCAGAGTTTGATAGGCCAAGACCTTGCCATAGGCAAACTCGGCTGCTTCAGGACGGCCCAAGTCAAACTCGCCATCTGCAACCACCATCCAAGCTTCTTTCTGAATGGACTCAGGTGCGGGTGGATTGAGCTGAAGGATCAGGCCGGCAGTCTTCATGGCGCCTTCCAGATCCTTGTTGGCAATCTGATCGTTAGTCAGGCCTTGAAGTACCAATGGGGTGTTCTTGTCGGCGGGGAAACTGCCAGCAAACTTGTAAGTGCTGGCAGTACGACGCACCCACCAGTCTTTTTGTATTTCAGCAGAGCGTGAGACAATATCTTTCTCCTGCTCAAGATAGCCCAGTAAAGCAAAGTAGGCGGCTTCATTTGCCTTGGTGTTGCTAGGATACTGGTAGGCGGTCTTTTCGAACTCGATAATAGCCTCATCAAAGCTACGTGCAGCAAAGAGGCTCTCTGCTAGCAGCTGATTGATGGTCAGCGCTTCCGACTCGGCCGGGTTCAGCGCCAGATGCTGGCGGTACCATGATGCGGCCTTCAGGTAATCCTCAGGCTTCTGCGATTGCTGTGCCACCGAATGCTGGTGCCTAGCCAAATCAATGATGTGTGACTGCAACAGGGGAAGAATTTCCTGGCGTGTTCGCTCATCAGACTTGGCCCAGAACTCGCTAGATGTATTGTAGTGTTTGATGAAGTTTTCTTTGGCTGGAAGCACCTCTGAAGGAAAGCCACCATCCTGGAATGCCTTAATTGTGGCGGAGCTAAACTCTGGTGCACGCGGATCAAACGGATATTTGGCCACGAAATAATCAAAAGTTTCAGCTGCATTCCGATACAAGCGCTTGCCCAGGTAGGCCTGCCCCAGATTCATGTAGACATCGGGAGTGTAGCTTTTTGGTCCAATTTTCTTGAAGTAGGCATCAACAGATTTGGGGCCATCTTGCTGAATAAAACCAAGGCTGATTATATTGAATGTATCTTCAAGCAACTTATAAGCATTAGCGGCTTTGGCCTTATTGGTATCGGCAAGTCGAGGCTGCCACTCTTCGAGCACCTGGAAAAATAGGGGCTGAGCAGCTTCGTAATCTGATGCCTTGTACAGTGACCACGCCTGCTTGTAGATAGCCTGATCACGAAATTCTTCGTTATCTTCTGCTTTAAAGACAGTGGCATAGCTTTCTGCCGCCGCAGCAAAGCGGCCTGTGGAGAATTCATACTCTGCTATACGGAACTGTGCTTCGGTGATGCGTGAGCTACCTGGATATTCATAAACCAGTTTACGCAGCATAGAGATTGATTCTTCACGCTGGGCATTCAGATCGTATGCCTTTGCCAGTTCGTAGTAAGCCTCTGCACGATCGGGGCCTGGCTTTGCGCCCTGTAGCAGCTGTTCATAAAGTTTGACAGCTTGCGCATAGTCAACACGAGCGGTTTTAGCGGGTGTCGTTTTTGCTCGCGTGGCTTCCGTCTGCCCCGGAATGCCATCACGGGCTGTTACAACGCCCTGCATGAATCGTTCGTACAATGCTTCTTCGTTTTCACCCTGAACACCAGAAGTCAGTGCTTGCGGTTTAGAGGCTCCACCAGAAATATCCCGCTCCATTGAACTATGCATGGTCAATTCGGCCATACGCTTCAGGGTTTTCAGCTGGTCATCAGGGTTGCGAAATAATGAAAGTGCCGTCTGGTAATTATCCAGCGCATCTTCTGCGGACTGAGAGGTAACTTCTCCCGTTTCAATGACGATATCGCGCCCTTCAAGGTCGGCAAGGGTCGCTCCGCTGAAGCGGCTATTGTTCGCTAGGGGCTTGGCAGGTGTTTCTGTCGGTGGCGTCGCGCAGCCACCCAGAAGGGAGATTGCAATCGCCAGAGGCGTTAGACGAACAGCAAATGACATACGGATACTCATGGCTGTATACCACCGGCCGGTTGGCCTTCCCGGATCAGTGCAGAATCCTGGAGTCGGGCAATATTGAGATAGGCTTGGGCAAGATCATCGCTAAGACGGCTTCGCTTATCCTCAAGTGCTGCTATTGTGAGGGCACCTAGATAATTGCGATGTTCAGTGAGAGCGATTTCTACTCCCTTTTGCGCTGAGTCCAGGCGCTTATCAAAAGCCAATGTACGATTGACAATATCGGCCTTACTGATGCGCTTGCTATCTTCCAGCGTCTGTCGGAGTGCTTCTGCACGTTTGCGAATTTGACGGAGCTCACTTTCGTAACGAGTTAATTCGACGAGCATCTGGTTCTGGGTTCGAGGGGCCTTGTTGGCAACATCGAAGCTATGGAGTCCCTTCAGTATGCGCATACGATTGACCAGCATTTCTTTTAATGGGCTATCGCTCAGTCTATTGATCGATATTTCCAGCTGTTCCAGTTGATTGTTTCGCTCGCGATCTTGAGGGCTTATGTTACCGGACAGATTACGTGTATTACGTGCAGCTGTGCGTGCACGGGATTGTAATGTTGGCCAATAATCCTGCAGTGCTAGCGTGCGGTCTTCTATAGCAACAACACGTTTTTCCTGCTCAGACAACAATGACTGGCGACGCGACATACTACCGGCTATGTCACGCATAGCCTTTAAGTCTTCATGGCGTTGAGCGAGCAGGACCTGTAACTGGCGCAATTGCTGATACTGCAGATAGGCCTCGTTAAATGTGTGGCTCGCAAAAAGTGATGATAGAAAAGCTGTTTCAGTTGGATTGGATGGCAGAGCCATGCGGGGGGTATCTAGAGGGTCGGAGCCTCTGACGCCATCAGTGCTTGGGCTTAGCTGATCAAGCCAAGCAGGTGCTTTCACCTGAGTGATGATCTGATCAACTGCGGCGAGTTGACTGCTCATCGTTTGTGCTGCCAGCTTGTAACCAAAAAATGCCTGCTGATTGGCTTGCAGCGCTTCATATGCTCTGGGGGCAAGCAGCATTGCTTCCTGCACCGAGCTATCAGCGGGGTTACGTGTCATCAACTCTAGCCAAAATGACAATGCTCGCTTTTGGTCATTACGAAGGAAATGTGCATAACCGAGTGACAGCATGGCGGAGTTACTGAATGGGCCTTCCAAGCGCACATTGACCAATGCCTCACGAGCCTTTTCGGGATTATTTGCTTGAAGATAGCTGTAGGCGATGGCCAAGGCAGCACGGTCTTTCAATGCATTAGTTTCATGGTCACTGACGGGCAATGCCATGACAGTTTCCAGCAACCGAACGCCTTCTTCGGGCTGATTGGCACGGATATGCGCAACCCCCATGTTGTACGTGGCATACATGCCGATCGCTGTATCCATTGGGATAGGAGCAAGCAGGTCACGTGCGCGGTCGAACTCATTCTTACCCATTAGCACATTGGCGAGCATTACGCGGCGTTCGGCTTCTAGAGGTACGATTTCTGTCGAACTAATGGGCACATTTAGGATGCGTTCTGCTTCAAAGTATTCGCCCTGACGGTATTTTAGGCGACCTTGACGGAACCACGTTTCATTACGTGTTTCACTGCGTAAGTCGCGCGTGATGATCCGAGAGAAAACATTGTCAGCCGCATCTGGCATACCAAATGCGGTGTAGAGATCACCGAGCAGTATTTCAGTGGCAGTCACGTCGTCAGACAGAATACCGGCGGCCTTGGCAGTAAGAATGCCGTTGAGGGAGCTGAACCCTTTGCCAAGGTAGTAGTCATGCATCACCTGACCCATAACCACTTCGGTCAGGTCCTGCTTTACCTTGAGGCGCTTGTTCAGATCGGCTGCCGTTGCTGGCAGTGCGGCACTCATAGCGACAGCAATAAGCAGGCGCGGTAAGTGGCGACGGGATAAAAAAGGATATTTCATAATCCTAAGTGGTCCTCAGGTAAGCGATGGCGGCGGGGTTACTGAATTTCCCATTCCCTGAAGCGAAAATCGCCTTGAGTACGTGTCGCGTTATCGCTGGCCTTGAGTTCAATTACTTTGCGCGGAGCACCTTTCGAGAAAGTGTGAGTAACTGTGCGCTGGAAGTCTTTGCCACCGGGCTCATAGCCGGTGATTACCGCTTTGATGGTGTGCTGGCCACTGGTCAGGTTGCCGGAGTAGAGGCGGTGCATGCCACCCTTGGCCAAGGCAGCAAATTCGGTGTCGGAATAGAAGTAATAGCCCGCGCTCTTGTCATCTACCGATAAGTTAATATCAACCAGCTTAACTCCTGAGCCAGCTTCTACCGAAACCACGAGTGATGTTTCTGCACTAGGGAACATAAGTTCATTCTCAAGCAAGGTAATTTCCTTGTTGAGAGTAACCAGATCCGTCTTGAGGGACTGGAGATCGCCCGGAAGCTTAGCTTCGGCAGCGTGAGCGACAGAAGAGAGTCCTGCGGCGGAAATTGTGCCCATCAGGAATAGGGCGAACAGGCGTCCACGAATCATCATGAGTAATCCAGTGAGAATTTAAAGTAATGAGAACTATCCGTGTACTCGAGCGTTGCGGTTCTTCGGCCGCTTGCAACAGGTATGGGTAGTGTCATCCCAAGACCTGCCCAGCTATTAACGCACATCATTCCATGCTCGTCAAAGCCTTGAAATTACGGAGTATTCGCTGGTTTATAACAATAGAGCCTAGTTCCTTTTCAGCTATTAATGTGCGGGATGCCGGCATATTTTTATAGCATTTAGGGTGTAACTCTTTGCCTTTTTACCACTGGTCGTGGAAAAGCAACCGGTTGGCGGCTTATTAGGGGATTTTGCTTAAGGATGGTGGCTGATTTGTGGCAGGTCCTGATGGGGCAAATTAGCTCCACGCTTGTCAGGGCTGCCTCCTTGGCTCAGAGTCGCGAGTTTGATTTTTCCCTACCGGATTCCCGAATGCGAATCGTTGCTGATGAAAACATGCCCTTGGTTGATGAGCTTTTTGGCGCTCTGGGCGAGGTGGTGCGCCTGCCCGGCCGGAGCATAAGGAAAGAGGATGTCAGGGATGCGGATATTTTGTTGGTGCGATCGGTCACACAGGTAACCACAGAGTTACTGAAAGGCAGTCAGGTAAAGTTTGTGGGTACGGCCACTATTGGTACTGATCACATTGATCTTCCGGCAATGGCAGCGATGGGGATTACGGTTGCCTCAGCTCCAGGGTGTAATGCTCGTGCGGTAGCAGAGTATGTTCTGGCTTGTCTGTCTTTGATGGCGCGAGAGCAGGGCTGGCAGCCTTCCGATCGCAGGGTAGGCGTGGTCGGCCTAGGCAATGTTGGGCGGCAAGTGGTTGATTTGCTTCAGCGAGTGGGTTTTGAGGTAAGCGGCTGCGATCCTTTCGTGGTGTCAGCGGCTTACTCCGGCCTGCCCCTTGTGGCCTTGGATGACATGATTGATGGCTGTGACATCCTCTTGCTTCATACCCCCTTGAGCCGGACTGGGCCGCACCCCACTTTTCATTTACTGAATCGGGAACGCTTGGTCCGGTTACGCCATAGCCAGATCCTGCTGAATGCAGGGAGAGGAGAGGTGATCGATAACGCGGCCTTGCGCGATCGCTTGCAGCAGGAAGATGCTCCCGTGGTGATTCTGGATGTGTGGGAAGGGGAGCCGGTTGTAATGCCGGCTTTGCTGGAGCAGGCGCGACTAGGGTCGCCTCATGTCGCCGGTTATAGCCAAGAAGGGAAGTGGCGGGGGACCGCCATGATATATGAAGCGTGGTGCCGCTTTGTCGGGGTGAAGCCCACGGCTACGTTGGCAGATCTTGGCTTACCGACAGGGCCAGTGTTGCCTTGCCCGCAAACAGACTCGCTCATTGGTGCAATCGCTGAATTGACGTCATCCCTTTGTGATGTAGCTCGGGATGATGCTGCATTACGCTCAAGCCTTACTGAGGGTGATCCGGCCTTGGCCTTTGATCGGTTACGCAGAAACTATCCTCCCCGCTTCGAGTTTTCTTCCTGCACCATTACTGGCCCAGTACCGGTTGTATTGCGGTCAGGGCTAAAGGCACTCGGCTTTCAGATGGCAACGAACTGACAAACTGCAGTCAAGCCGATTGAATTGATGGTAATGACTTCCTAGAATCGCGGCCTTGTTTTCCGATCATGGATGTTGCCCATGTCTACGCTTAACATATTCGTCGTCCTTTATTTGATGCTGACGATAGCAATCGGCCTCTATGCGGCCCGCCGGGTGCACAATTCTAGGGACTATGTGGTCGCAGGTCGCAGCCTCCCTTTGTACATTACGACGGCCACGGTATTTGCTACCTGGTTCGGGTCGGAGACTGTTCTGGGGACCTCGTCGACCTTTCTGGAGGAGGGGTTGCTGGGTATTGCGGCAGACCCTTTTGGCGCGTCACTCTGCCTGATTCTGGTTGGCCTCTTTTATGCGCGTAAGCTCTATCGCATGAATCTGCTGACAATTGCCGATTTTTTTCGCAACAAATATGGTCGTACGGTAGAAATCTTGATTTCGATTGCCATCATGATTTCTTATCTAGGCTGGGTGTCGGCGCAGATGGTAGCGCTTGGGTTGGTGTTTAATACGCTGTCACACGGCGCGATTTCTGAAGGTTGGGGCATTGTTATTGGTGCCGCTATCGTGATTGGTTACACCACCTATGGCGGCATGTGGTCGGTTGCCATTACTGATTTTATCCAGATGATCGTTATCGTCGTTGGTATGTTATTTATTGGCTACGTTGTCACGGGCCAAGTGGGTGGTGTTTCAAGTGTTGTCTCTCACGCAATTGAGGCCGACAAGTTCAAGCTTCTGCCAGAGGGAACTTTGGCAGCTTGGCTGGCCATACTGGGGCCTTTCATTACCTTGGCGCTGGGCTCTATTCCTCAGCAGGATGTTTTTCAGCGTGTCATGTCGGCCAAGGATGAAAAAACGGCAGTCTTGGGTGGTGTTTTGGGCGGATCATTTTATCTAATATTCGCTTTCGTCCCTATTGGTCTCGCCTATTCTGCTTTTTTGCTGGACCCTCAGATGGTGGAGGCGATGATGGCGGATGACAGCCAGAAAGTGCTGCCGACTCTGATCACGCTGCATACGCCTTTGCTGGCACAAATCCTTTTCTTTGGTGCGTTGTTATCAGCTATTCTGTCTACGGCTTCGGGGACGTTGCTTGCGCCGTCGACTATTTTCACGGAAAACTTGTTGCGACCCATGCTGGGCAAGATTAGCGATGAGAATTTTTTATTGGTAATCCGTTCTGTGGTGGTGGTGTTTGGCATGCTGGTAACGGGGTTTGCTCTCAATTCGACCTCCAGCATTTTCGAGATGGTCGAGAATGCTTATAAGGTAACCCTTGTTGCAGCGTTCATTCCCTTAACCCTTGGTTTGTATTGGTCGCGAGCAACCACTCAGGGGGCCATGTTATCGATTACCTTGGGGGTGGTTTCCTGGGTTCTGCTGGAGATCGGCAATCCAGAAGGGGTCTGGCCGCCACAGCTTGTGGGTCTCGGCATGGCAACGATTGGTATGCTGGTGGGGTCATTGACTCCCCAGATACTGCACCGTGATAGTAATGTTATTGAGGACATGCCATCCGTATAATGTGATGTGGCAGGGGCGGGGGGGCGTTCGTTTTCCCTGCCTCTGGCCAAATCGGCTCTGCTTCCTTAAACTGCAACGCTGTCTGTACAGACTTCTAATAACAACAAAGCCGTCGCTTCTCCCTGAATACGGCGGACACAGGATTGCGTCATGCGCCGAATTGCACGATTTCTTGCTCTTGCCGCCCTTGTCGGGGCCACCTCCAGTGCTCAGGCCGATACCGGTCCGGATGATCTGTATGTGGGCATTGGCATGTTCAATGACCTGATGAACGTGAATGTTGAGTACGTGTCCGAGGACTGGGGCAACTTCGTGTTGCGGGTCGGCGAGTTCCAGGATGTCAACGAAGGCGTTGCTGCCAATGTTAGCTGGCGCAAACCAATTACCAGCGATAACCCCAAAGAAAGTGGCTATTTCCTCGGTGTATTTGCTGGGCAAGTAAAGGGAGACACCCCAGGTGGCGAGGTTGTCTATCGGCTTGGGGGTGGAGGGCAGTTGGGGTATCACTGGGTTAATGACTACACCCGGAAAGTATTCTCTGTCGGTATTGGTTCTGCGGAATCAGTCACCCGAAATGGCCAGACACTAGAAGCAGAGCCCATGATTTTCTTCGAATTCAGCATAGGCCTTGGTTACTGACGGCTTTTCGACAGAGTTATCCACAGCTTTTTCTTTGTAATTGAGGGCTGTGGCACCTGTTTACACATCATATTCCGTGTGTTTTCAGCGCTATCACAAAACAGTGAGAGCTTTCAGGCGGCTGTTCGTCGGTTTGCGTGATTTTTGTCCACACCCCCCTAAATGGATGATGTTGAGCATCTGCCAAGCGCGTTAATATGCACAAGTAGAGCGGCCAGCGTAGGGCTTCTCGTGCCTAGCCGGTGACTTGCATGAACATGGATGATCAGGGCCATAAGCCCTTGCACAGCGAGGATGTCCAGCGACTGCTGGACGGTCCGCAACGCGGCGACCCTTTTCGGGAGTCGTTAGAGTCTTTATATCAACAGGACCAAGCTCGGCGCCGTGAACCACAGTTGCGCTCAGGTCTGATGCTAGGGCTTGTCGTCTACACGCTATTCGGCATCATTGACTGGCTGCTCATGCGCGACATGATTGGCATGGTCTGGTTGATTCGCTTTGGTAGCCTGCTGATGGTGCTTGCCTTTCTGGGTATCTGGCAGAGTCACCGCAAAGTATTTCAAGTTGGCCAAGCCCGTTATATTTCAACCTTGCTGATGGCCTTGGCTATCGAAGGCATAATGGCGTTGGCTCCCCCTCCTGCGCGTGATGCCTACCTGATGACTCAGGTTTTACTCTTTCTCTTCAGTTTCATTCTGCTGCGTACACCATTTCATTATGCCTTATTGGTTACCGTCATTGTGGTAATGCTGCATAACCTTGTATTGATCTCTGTCGTGGGGGCGCCAGCACTGGAGATCATTATTCACAATATTTTATTGATGGGAGCTGCCGGTATTGCGTTGCTGACCAGCTATACACTGGAAGGCGGTGAGCGCCGTTCCTTTCTGCAGACGTTATTGGCTCAACGTCAGAAGGCCGAGATTGAGGAAATTAATACCTTGCTTGAGCGTCTCTCAGTTGAAGACCCGCTCACAGGGCTGGCTAACCGCCGTCGTTTTGAGAGCATTCTTGATGAAGAGTGGCGGCGGTGTCTGCGGCAGGAAATACCGCTGGCCGTCATGATGGTCGACGTCGATAGCTTCAAATTGTACAACGATACCTATGGTCATCAGGCAGGGGATGAGTGTCTCTCTCGTATTGCGCATGAGCTGCGTCTGTTTGCTCGTCGACCCGGTGATTGTGTTGCCCGTTATGGCGGTGAAGAGTTTGTCATTGTCTGGCCTGGGGCTACTGTTGAAGAGGCTTACATGGAAATGCAGAAGTTAGTTAGCCAGATAAGCTCATTGCGTATTCGGCATCATGTTTCTCCAGTTTGCGATGTAGTGACGGTAAGTGCTGGGGTTGCAGCCTGCGTTCCGGGCACGCACGATAGTCCTTATCGTTTGGTACGGGATGCGGACATGGCGCTTTACCATGCCAAGCATCAGGGTCGTAATCGTTGCGTCCAGGCGCAAGATCTGGCATCGCCACCCACGGCAGATATTGTTGTTCTAAATACCTCACGGCCATAAATTGCCGCACTGCATTGGAACCTGTCTGAGCAAGATGGGTGTTTTATGAGGACAGAGTAACGTGGCCATTGCGTGCAGGGTTGCTTGGCTCTTGGTGTTTGAAGTTGTTGACGCTACAAAAAAACGGGGTGCCTTTGCAGGCACCCCGTTTTTATTTCCGAGAGGATTAAGTCTCAGCGATTACCAAAGCCATCTTCGCGTGGACGATCACCGGCTGGAGATGGTTGCCGTGTGCCACTGGCAAAACCACCTTCGCGCTGTGGGCGATCACCAAAGCTGCGACGTTCACCCGTGCCACCTTCAGGACGTGGCTTGCGGTCGCCAAAATCGCGGCGGGGCGGACGATCACCGAAGCCTTCACGCTTTGGGCGGTCGCTAGCGCCTGCATAAGGCTTACGCTCGCCGGTACCAGCACCCGCATAAGGCCTGCGCTCGCCAGTAGCTGCACCAGCATAAGGCTTGCGTTCGCCGGTACCCGCACCGGCATAAGGCCTGCGCTCGCCAGTAGCTGCACCAGCATAAGGCTTGCGTTCGCCGGTACCCGCACCGGCATAAGGCCTACGTTCACCAGTACCGGCACCTGCGTAAGGCTTACGATCGCCAGTACCAGCGCCAGCATAAGGCCTGCGCTCGCCGCCACCAGCAAAGCCACCCTCAGTACGGGGCTTGTTGAAGTCACGGCGAGGATACTGATTGAAACCTTCGAGAGCCGAACGGTTGCTGTTATCTACCGGTTGACGCTCGTCATAGTTTATCGACCCACGATCTTCACGCTTTGGGCGGTCGGCAAATGCGGCATCACGGGGTGGGCGATCACCAAAGCTGCGACGTTCGCCAGTGCCACCTTCAGGACGAGGCCTGCGGTCACCTTGATCCGGGCCAGCATGAGCTGCACGCGGAGCACGTTCTTCAGATGTATTACGATCACGGAAAGAAGGACGGCGATCGTCACGCTCAGTACGATCTTTGTGACCCCAGCGCGGCTTCTCGGCGAAGGCACGGCGTGGACGATCTTCTGAACGACGCTTAGGCTCTAGGCCTTCAATCACTTCGACTGGCAGCGTCTGATTCACAAACTGCTCAATACGGCGCAGCACACCACGGTCACGTGGGCCAACCAGCGAGCAGGCAATACCAGTACGACCAGCACGGCCAGTACGGCCAATACGGTGCACGTAGTCTTCGGCGTTCTTGGGCAGGTCGTAATTGATAACGTGGCTGATGCCAGGAACGTCGATACCACGGGCGGCGACATCAGTAGCAACCAACACTTTGGTACGGCCGGTACGTAAGCCATTCAGCGTGCGATTACGGGCAGCTTGTTTCATGTCGCCATGCAGTGCATCGACAGCAATACCAAACTCGGCCAGTTCTTCAGCAAGGGCATCACTGTCGATACGGGTACCAGCGAACACAATCGCTTGATTGACGTCTGGCATGTTCAGCAGACTCAACAGCAACTGCTTTTTGTGCGACAAGTCATCAGCATAATAGGCGCGCTGTAAAATCTGCTCATTTTTGGTGGTGTGGCCAGCGATATCGATACGAATCGGATCTTTCAGCAAGCTACCGGCCAGTTTGGCCAAGCGATCTTCAAAGGTCGCAGAAAACAGCAGTGTCTGACGGTCCGCAGGGCAGGCAGAAGCAATCTGCTCGACATCATCGATAAAACCCATATCCAGCATGCGATCGGCTTCGTCGAGTATCAGTAGCTCGAGACGATCAAATACGATGCGGCCACGGCTCATGTGGTCGAGCAGACGGCCTGGGGTGGCGACCATAATGTCGTAAGGACGTGACAGCAGGCGGTTCTGGGCAGGAAAAGGCATGCCACCCAAAACGCTAACTGTACGCATGTCTTTCTGCTCACTGCCGTATTTCTGGGCAGCAGCAGTTACCTGCTGGGCCAGTTCGCGGGTTGGCGTCAGGACGAGAACACGAGGGCCGCGACCAACCTTGCGGGGGTTGTCGGCAATTTTAGACAGAGCAGGCAGCATGAAGGCTGCTGTCTTGCCCGTGCCGGTCTGGGCAGAGACGATCAGGTCTTTGCCTTCCATGGCGGGAGGAATAGCCTGCGCCTGGACGGGGGTTGGTTCGGTGTAGCCGGCAGCAGCCAGCGCGCGCTGCACATCTTCGTGCAGATTAAGGGAGGAAAAAGACAAATGACTCTCCGGGGCACAATAAGCCCTGATGGATTCAAACAAAATGCAAGCCGGAATCAAGGGCTATGGCCCTGGGGACGGCTGGCGCGAAATCGTCGCCAACCGAAATTCACTGCACGAGGGCAGGAGACAAGGTCAGGAACGATGAGAAAGTTCCTGAGCCGTTGAGAAATGGCTTCCTGGATCTTTCAGCAGGATCAAACTGGCATCAATGCCGTCATCCTGCGCCCGGTACTATCCGGGCAAGCAGAGGGCCTATCTAACTTCAGGCCTTGCAATCTCTTCATGAGATGTAGTGGTGGGCGGTACTGGGATTGAACCAGCGACCCCTGCCGTGTGAAGGCAGTGCTCTCCCGCTGAGCTAACCGCCCGTCGCGTTATAACTGCAACGAGGCCGCGCATCATACTGATGCTGCACGTATTAGGCAAGCATTGGAGAGGCTTTTCGGGCCATTGCGGACTGGCAGTGGCCCGAAATACAGGTTAGCGCTTCACATTAGCCGCTAAGAAAGCCAGCAGTTCAGAGCAGGGAATATCGCGGGATTCGCCGTCACGACGGTGCTTGTATTCCAGTGTGCCCGCATCCAAACCCTTCTCTCCCACCACAATGCGGTGAGGAATGCCGATCAGCTCGATGTCGGAGAACTTTACGCCGGGGCGCTCATTGCGTTCATCGAAGAGCACATCATATCCGGCCGCCGTTAGCTCATTGTAAAGCTTTGTGCTTTCCTCCTGGATGCGCGGCGACTTGGCCCAATTCATCGGAACCAGAGCGATCTGGAAGGGTGCAATAGCATCTGGCCAAATAATGCCTTTTTCATCGTAGTTCTGCTCAATGGCCGAGGCGACCACGCGAGTGACACCAATGCCGTAACAGCCCATGGTGACCGTAAACGGCTTGCCGTCTTCACCAAGGGCGGTGCACTTAAGCGCTTCAGAATACTTTTTGCCAAGCTGAAAAATGTGGCCCACTTCAATGCCGCGCTTGATAACGAGTGTGCCCTGACCATCAGGCGAAGGATCACCTTCAACCACATTGCGCACATCCGCCACCAAAGACGGCTCGGGTAGGTCGCGACCAAAGTTTACGCCACGCAGATGGAAACCTTCTTTATTGGCGCCGCAAACAAAATCACTCATGGTGGCCACGGTGCGGTCAGCGATTACACGAACCTTGTCGGAGACACTGACCGGGCCGATAAAGCCGGGTTTGCAGCCCAGAAACTCGACGATCTCGCTTTCGCTGGCGAGACGGAAGTCCTTGGCGCCATCGATCTTGCCGGCCTTGATTTCATTCAGGTCGTGATCGCCGCGTAACAGGAATAGGATAAAATTTTTGACTATTGGTGCTTTCGCATCGGCTTGGGTTTCGGTGACAACAGCCACTGCCTTGACCGTACGGGTGAGGTCAAGGCCAAGTAATGCGGCAACATCCGCACAGGCCGTTTGTGTTGGCGTGCTGACTTCCTGCATCACTTCGGTAGCGGCGCCACGCGGCGTGGTTGGAGCCAAGGCTTCGGCCATTTCAGTATTGGCGGCATATTCGCTGGTGTCAGAAAAGGCAATATCATCTTCGCCAGAGCTGGCAAGGACGTGGAATTCGTGTGAACCCGTGCCACCAATAGAGCCGGTATCCGCCTGCACCGGACGGAAGTTAAGGCCGAGGCGAGTAAAAATACGGCAGTACGCATCAAACATCACGTCATACGTTTCCTGCAGAGAGGCTTGGTTGACGTGGAAGGAGTAGGCATCTTTCATGATGAATTCGCGCGAGCGCATCACGCCGAAGCGGGGACGGATTTCATCACGGAACTTGGTCTGAATCTGATAGAGCGTCATCGGCAACTGCTTGTAGCTGTGCAGTTCGTTACGAACCAGATCGGTGACGACCTCTTCATGCGTGGGGCCGAGCACAAAGGGGCGGCTGTGACGATCCTGAAAGCGCAGCAGCTCTGGCCCATACTGCATATAACGGCCAGACTCTTCCCATAGTTCAGACGGCTGAGTGACAGGCATTAATACTTCCTGTGCATCCGCACGGTTCATTTCTTCCCGCACGATGGCTTCGACTTTGCGCAGGACGCGGTTGCCCAGAGGCAGCCAGTTATAGAGCCCAGAGGCTACCTTGCGAATCATGCCGGCGCGCAGCATCAGTTGATGGGAGATGACTTCGGCATCAGCAGGGGTTTCACGCAAGGTGGCAAATAGCAGGCGGCTGGCGCGCATGGGACTTCCTGATCGGGCAGAGGAGTAAAGTGCGGATTGTACGGCAAGCAGCCCGTGGCAGGCCATGGCAGTCTGGTGCGAACAACAGTGAGTAACAGCAATTAGAGCCTCGGCAGGAGCAGCCGGGTCGGGGTACACTCTCGGGGCTGGGTGTCAGCCCGATCGCGCGGATATCCCGCAAGGACCTTTTCATGACTCTGACGGCTGCTAATTTGACCGCCATTATCCGTGAGGGAGTGCCTGCTTCGGAGGGCAGTGGTTTTTGCGTGGAGCAGGTTGAGCCCGATGGCGTACTCTGCCGTTTACCATTCAATGCTCAGCAGATTCGCCCGGGCGGTACGCTGTCCGGGCCGACCATGATGACGCTGGCCGACGCGGCTATGTATGCCGCCGTTATGGCGCGCATGGGGCGGCTTGAAATGGCCGTGACTCAGAATTTGAATATCAACTTCCTCCGCCGCCCCGCGCTGGCAGATTTGCTGGCGCGTGCGTCGGTATTGAAGTTAGGACGCCGTACGGTTGTGCTGGACGTCAAGATTTTCTCCGAGGGCAGCCCTGATGTGGTTGCCCATGCCACTGGAACGTATTCCCTGCCGCCTGCCGGTCGGGAATGATTTTTATCAGGACGTTGCGATGGCGACTGCAAAACCACTGGCATTAAGCCAGCTATACAAGGCCTGCAAGGCCAGTGATTTTCCTTTTCGTACCACTAAGGATTGCGCCCCTTTTAATGATTTTCTTGGTCAGGATCGAGCCAAGGAAGCCGTAACTATGGCAGTAGCGCTGCCGCATGATGGGTACAACATATTTGCTGTTGGTACGAGCGGGCTGGGCAAGCGGACGATGATCAAGCGACTTCTCAAGGGAGTGGCAGAGAAGCGTTCTGCGCCTTCGGACTGGTGCTACGTCAATAATTTTGCCGAGCCCCGTTATCCGATTGCACTCGAATTTCCGGCCGGCATGTGCCCTGGTATTAAGCGCGACATGGCCATGTTGTGGCGCGATATGTCGATGTCAGTCGTGTCAGCATTTGAAAGTGAGCAGTATTTTGAACGGATGGAAACCCTAAAAGGAGAGCTGACCCGAGCTCAACAGAACGCGCTCACCAGCCTTGCAGGGGATGGCGAAAAGAAAGGGGTTAAACTCGTTCTGCGTACACCTGGTGGGTATGGCTTTTCACCGATGAACGAGCAGGGTGAGGTGATGAGCGTTAATGCGTTCAATCAACTGCCCAAGAAAGAGCAGGACCGCCTCAAAAGTATTATGGCTGAAATGGAAACGCGGCTACGCAAGGTGGCCCGTGGTTTGAATCAGGCCGAAGAAAAAAATCGTGGCAAAGTACGGCAACTTAATGAAGAAGTAACGTCTCGTTGTATTACGCCACATCTGGAAAAAATCCGTAGCAAGTACAAGTTACATCCCAAGTTTCTGGAGTATCTGGCGGCCTACGAAAAGGATGTGATCGATAACGTCGACTTGATCCTTAATACACAAGAAGCCCAGCAAGATGTAGTGGCCACGGTTAGCACCGAGAGTGCTAACTCGGTTCCTTCACGCTACCAGGTGAATGTGGTGGTGACGAATGACCCAAAGAAGGGTGC
>ERZ724516.821-NODE-821-length-18821-cov-6.623415_pt1 | contig 18821 bp, 11 predicted proteins | sample MGYA00376049_ERZ724516 | MGnify/ENA primary metagenome ERZ724516 (study PRJEB28724, sample SAMN07190886) | activated sludge metagenome | isolation source: activated sludge of sewage treatment plant in Hong Hong | place: USA: Christiansburg, Virginia | collected... | reverse complement strand
TGCGCGAGGAACCCAACCTGACGCTGGCCGTGGGCTCCAAGTACTACCTGTACGAACAGCGCTATCTGTGGGGCGACTTTGCCGCGGCAGCCGTTTTGTCGGGCCTGCCGATCACGCTGGTGTTTCTGGCTGCGCAGCGCTGGATCGTGTCGGGGCTGACCTCGGGTGGGGTCAAGGGGTAAGCTGTGCGCGCGTGGCTTGGTATTCTTGGGTTTTTACTGGGTACGCAAGTGTTCGCGCAGGGAATGCCCAACGTGGCCCATGGTTCCGTGCAACGCATGGAGCGTTTTGCGTCAAAGTTTGTTGACGCTCGGCATGTGGATGTCTGGCTGCCCGATGGGTACAACCCCCAACAGCGTTATCAGGTGCTGTACATGCACGACGGTCAAATGCTGTTTGACGCGAGCACGACATGGAACAAGCAAGCCTGGAATGTGCACACCACCGTGACACGGTTGATGCGACAGGGCAAGATAGCACCAACTATCGTGGTGGGAGTATGGAACAACGGCAAGTTCCGCCACGCGGAGTACTTCCCAGAGAAACACCTACCCTACCTGCCCGAACAAGTGAGGGGGCCGTATGTTGCGCGCGCGCTGGAGGGCAAAGCGCAAGCTGACAACTACCTGCGATTTCTGGTCCACGAACTCAAGCCCGCTATTGACCAGCGCTTCGCCACACGCACCGATGCGGCCAGCACTTTCATCATGGGCAGCAGCATGGGCGGACTGATCTCGGTGTATGCCATGAATGAATACCCGGGCGTGTTTGGCGGTGCAGCAGGCTTGTCAACCCATTGGATTGGCAGCCACAGCCCCAACGCCATGATCCCACTGGCGGCCTTCAATTACCTGCGCGACAAGCTGGCCGACCCGAAAACCCACAAGCTTTACCAGGACCACGGCACGGAGGAACTCGACGCGTTGTACAAGCCCTACCAAGTGTTTGTGGACCAACTCGTTCGGGACAAGGGGTATACCGACGCCAACTACATGAGCCGCGTCTTTGATGGCGCCAGCCACACCGAGAAAGCCTGGTCGGAGCGACTGGAGATCCCGCTGCTGTTCTTGATGGGTGAATGAGTCAATCTCAAAAAAAACCCCACCGCGAGAGCGGTGGGGTAAACCCATTGAGACCCGAAACAAAAAGTAGTTTTGATACATTGTGTTTGTGATGCGATTATGTCACCTCTAAAACAAAATGAAAATCCAATTCGATAGGTGTTTTTACCATGTCGTAATACTACTTTGCTTCGGTACACTCCGTTTCTTCAAACTCGGGGTCACCATGATGGGCCAACACGCACGATGAAAACCAGGGCATGGTCCGTGGCAGGGCTTTTGTTGCTTTCCTCAGGGTCCGCTATGGCTGGGTGTTCTGACGACCCTCTGCAGGGACGCGCACTGTACCTGCGGGGTACGTTCAACAGCTGGAATGCAGCTGACGCCCAACGCTTTACCTGGGCGTGCAACCGTTATGAACTGGTGACCCGTCTGCAAGGTGAGCACCGGTTCAAGCTGGGCGACGAGGGATGGTCGGCCGATGCGGACTTTGGACGGGGTCCTGTCGACGGGCAGCTGGCCATCAAGGGGCCTGAATTGCGCCACACGTTTAGCGGCATGCACCGCCTCACGTTGCGCATGGGCTCCAGCCCAGCACCGGTGGTGCTGGGCATCGAGTCGTGCCCCACCAGCGCACCGTTTGGCGACACCACGTTATTCCTGCGCGGCAGCATGAACAACTGGGCGGCGCAGGATGACTTTGCGTTTCAGTACAGCTGTGATGCGTATTACATAAACGTCAAGCTGTCGGCTGACCACGACCTGAAAATTGCCGATGCCGCCTGGCGCGACGCCACCAGCTTCGGCAACACCGCAACAGCGCAGTTGGAGGCGGGTGCCAAAGGTAATGTCCGCCTCCGTTTTTTGGGTGAGCAGACCTTGCGGCTGGCATTGGTTGACGGCAAGCCCGCGCTGAGTCTGGGCCCCAAGACCTTTGCCGATCCCAATGCACGCAGCGTGACCGACCCGGTAGCGCTGAGCCTGCAGTTTGACTCGCGCACGCTGGCACACAAGAAGCCGTTTGGGGCGGTGGTGGCGGGCACACCCATGGCATTCACGGTCTCGGCCATTCCAGGCGTGAGCAAGATTGTGCTGGTGGTGGAGAAGCGCCGTATGGAGGGTAACCAGGAAGTGCTGGAGTACCGCGAACTGGCCCGGGTTCCATTGATAAAAAGTGCCTCTAGCCCCCGTGAAATATGGTCAGTTAGCTATAAATTTGATAGTGTCGGCATCTATGGTTATTGGTTCGAGGTAGAGGTGGGAGACGCCCGCTTTGTACTGCACAACAACCGCGACCCGGTGTTCTGGACCCGCGAGAAAGGTTCAGGCGGTCAAGCCGCAGTAGACAGCAAACCGGCAGCCGCCAGTGCCATTCGCCGTTTCCGCCAGACCGTGTTCGATACCAACTTCAAGGTGCCGGATTGGGCGCCCGACGTTGTTTACTATTACATCTTTCCGGACCGGTTTCGCAACGGCAACCCGGCCAATGATCCCCAGGCCGGAGTCGCGAAATACCACGACCACACAGTGGAGTTGCACCGCAACTGGAACGACAAACCCTCGGTCCCCGGCAGTGGTGATGGCTCGGACGCGCACTTCAACAATGACTTTTTTGGCGGCGACCTGGAAGGCATCATCCAGAAGCTCGACTACATCCAGGAGCTGGGCGCCAATACCCTCTACATGACGCCCATCTTCAAGGCGGCCAGCAACCATAAGTACGACACAGCGGACTACCAGCAGGTAGACCCCGGCTTTGGCACCAATGCCGACTTCAGCCGTCTGACGGCGGAGGCGGCCAAACGCGGCATGCGTGTTTTGCCCGACACCAGCCTGAACCACACGGGCAATGATTCGGTGTACTTCAACCGCTTTGGCAACCATGGCAGCGTGGGGGCTTTTCAGGGCGGCAAGATCAACCCACAGTCGCCCTACGCCGACTGGTACACGCTGGACGCCAACCAGAGCGACCCATCCAAGCAGTACAAGGGCTGGGTCGATGTGGCCGACCTGCCGGAGCTCAACAAGGCGTCCAGAGGCTGGCGCAACTTCGCCTATGGCAACCAAGACTCGGTCATGAAAACCTGGCTGGACCGGGGTGCGGCCGGCTGGCGCATGGACGTGGCTCCCTGGGTGCCGGACGATTTCTGGCGCGAGTGGCGCAGCGCCATCAAAACGCACCGGCCGGACGCCCTGACCGTGGCCGAAACCTGGTTTGATGCGTCCAAGTATTTGCTGGGGGACATGTTCGACTCAACCATGAACTACATCTTCCGCAATGCCGTGCTGGAGTATGCGGCCGGCGGCAAGGCGCGCAGCCTGTACCCCAACATCGAGCTGATGCGCGAAGCCTATCCGCCCCAGGCTTTTTATGCGCTGATGAACCTGCTTTCCAGTCACGACCAGGCGCGGGCTCTGCACCAGTTTGGCTGGCATGCCGACACCACCGACCCCATGGCCATCGCACAAGCGCGCCAAAGGCTCAAGCTGGCCGTGTTGTTCCAGATGACGTTTCCCGGCGCACCCACGGTGTACTACGGCGATGAGGTGGCCGTGACCGGTGGCGATGACCCCTACAACCGCGCCACTTACCCATGGGCGGATCAAGGCGGCAAGCCCGATGCCGACATGCTGGCTACTTTCAAGCAGCTGATTGGCCTGCGCAAGCAGCACGCCGTTTTGCGCCGAGGCACGATAGACGCGCCCTTGCATGTGGACGACCACAGCATCGTGTTGCTGCGTCAACTCGGCAGCAGCATTGCCATCACCGCCACCAACAATGCGCTTACGCCCCAGAGCGTTACCGTCAAGCTGCCAGCCGGCCTTCGGTTGGGGCCGTTGACCGATGCACTGGGAGGCCCAAGTGTGGTTGCGCAACAGGGAGAACTCACGCTCACGCTGCCACCCTTGTTTGGCTCGGTTTGGCTGGCCACGCTTGCCATAGATTGAGAAATTTCATGGATGGATACAAAGTGATGAAGGCATCCCACGCCCGCGCTGTGCTCTTGGGCGCATCCTTTTTCTTTGGGGCTTTGCCCAGTGTTGGGGTACTCGCTGAGCAACCGGCACCCCCGCAGCACATCAACAGCTACGACGACGCCCTGCGCGGCGTGTTTGAGGCCCGCGAAAGCGACTGGCGCAATGGTGCCGTGGTCTACCAGGTACTGGTCGACCGCTTTGTGCCCCCGGCCAATCTGGATGCCAAGCGCGCGTTATACCCGGCACCCAAGGTGCTGCATCGCTGGAGCGAGGAAGCCAAGCGGGGCCAGTATGTGGCGTCGGCCAACGTGTGGAGTCATGAGTTGGACTTCTGGGGTGGTGACCTGCCGGGTGTGACCTCCAAACTGGGCTACCTGCAGGACCTGGGCGTGGACGTGCTTTACCTCAACCCCATTCACCTTGCCTATACCAACCACAAATATGATGCGCTGGACTATCTGAAGATCTCGCCAGAGTTCGGAACCCGCGAGGATATGGCCGGTCTCATCACCGCGACCCACGCCAAAGGCATGAAGGTGGTCCTTGACGGGGTGTTCAACCACATGGGTCGCAACTCGGACAAGTTCAAAGACGCGCAATCCAACGCATCGAGTCCTTACCGCGACTGGTTCTTCTTTGGCGAGCAGTATCCCGGCGGTGCGCGGGGCTGGTTTCAGGCCACCAACCTGCCGGAACTCAAACTGGAGAACCCGGCCGTGCGGGACTACCTCTATGCCAAACCCGACTCGGTGGTGCAGACCTGGTTGCGCGAAGGCATTGATGGCTGGCGCCTGGACGTGGCGCCGGACATCGGGCCGAAGTACCTGGCCGAGTTGACCGCCGCCGCGCACAGCGCAAAGCCCGGTTCGTTGGTGGTGGGCGAGATACCCAACTACCCCAAGGAGTGGTTTCCGGCCGTGGACGCAGTGATGAACTTCACGCTGCGCGACGTGATCCTGAACACCGTCAATGGGTTGATTGCACCACCGACTGCCGCTACCATGGTGGACCGCACGGTGCGGGAGTCTGGCATTGAGTCGATGCTCAAGTCCTGGCTGCTATTGGACAACCACGACAACGACCGGCTGACCCATGTGTTGCCCAAGGTGCAACAGCAACGGCAAGCGCAGGTACTGCAATTCACGTTGCCCGGCGCGCCCAATCTGTATTACGGCAGCGAACTGGGCATGACCGGTGGCGAAGACCCGGCCAACCGATCACCCATGCGCTGGGATCTGGTGCGCAGCAGCAACCCGGCCTTGTTATGGACCAAACAACTGATCCAGTTGCGCAAAGACCATCGGGCCTTGCGGGTCGGCAACTTCCGCTTGGTCACCGCCAACAAGCTGCTGGCCTTTGAACGTTACACCGATCGGGTGCAGGACACTGTGGTGGTCCTTTTGAATCCCGACAAAACCGCGGTCACTGAACGGGTGCTGATTGCCAACTCCAAATTGATGAATGGCTCGCAATTGAAAGACTTGCTGAACCCCAAGGCAAGCCCGTTGCGGGTGATGGCGTCCATGGTGACCGTCACCCTTCCCGCAGGAGCCTACAAAGTGGTGGCACCGGATGTCGCGCCCAATGGGGGCTACTCCGTGTTTAAACGGGTTCAGTAGGCGATCTGTATTACCGAACCCGAGCGGATTCAACGCGGAGTTTCAGCAGCCAGTCCGCATCCACGCTCTGGGGGCGGGGAAAGCGGGCCAGCGCATCGCGGCCGACGTTTTCCACCTGTGTGGCCAGGTTCTTCATTTCTTCCTGCACTTGCTGGGCGCGCAGTTGCTCTGGCGAGGGTGCCGAGCCGGATTGCATCACACCGCTCATGCTGTGTGCTTCAGTGACCCGTGCGCTGCTGTCCCGCAGGGTCTGGTTCACTTGGTCCACACCGGTATCGATGCGACCAACTGCGGGCCGGAAATGGACCGCAATGCCATTGCTGGAAGCAGACGCTTCTTTGACGACGAATTCCGAATCCAGCACCGCGAGTGTGCCTGTGACATAAACACAGGCGTCCAGCAAACCGGCCGGCCATGTTGTGAGGGCCGCGGCGAATGCATCGGCATTGGCACGTTGTTCGTTGTTCACAACACAGGCCTTGGGCAAGGGCAGGGCGGCTTGTAAACCCCACCATAGCGCGGTAGCCTTGTCCGGGCCTGCCGCGGGAGATGCATAGAGCGCAGCCAGGCGGGACCGCGCGCCACCCGCACCGCCATCGGCCGCGCGCAGGTACAGGCGCGCAGCCCGCTCCAGGTTGGGCTTCAAACACAGGCCCTGCTCAAACATGGAGCCGCCCAACATCAGGGCCTCAGGGCTAGACGTAGCCAGCGCAGCATTGAGTTCACGCACGGCAGCAACACAGTCGCGCGCCTCAATGGCCTTGACGACTGCCTTGGTTGCCTCATTGGCATGCGAGGCCTGAATGGGAGTAAGGCTCGCAATCGTGAGTGCCATGAAGGAGAGGGTTTTGTTGAGGCACATGTCAGGTTCTGGGTGGTTGAAAAATAGGAGGTTAAAAAGGCGTTCTAGACCAAAGCTGCACGCCTTAACGCGTGGGGAACTTTAGCCTAAACTCGTTGGTTTGCAACGGGTCGCAGCGATGAAAAAATACACGGTCAGCTTCAATCCACGACCCCGCATCGTGGCGGTGCCGCTTGACAACGGAGACCGTGTTTTTGTGGTGGATGAGGTGCTGGATCAGCCGGAACGCCTCGTTCAGCTGGCCCAGGACTATGACGTCGATTTTGTCTATGCCCAGGGTAGTGCTTTCCCGGGCCGCCAGTTGTTGATGCCGGATGATTTTTCCGCCCGGCTCGATGACTTTTTCCGCTTGCATGTGCGAGGCTTGCTGAAAGGCCGACGCAGTGTATCGATGTATTCCCGCCTGTCGCGCGTGGTGTTGGAGCCACAGGCGCTGGATGCGCGGCAACGCATTTGCCATCGGGATAGCGCAGACGTCAACCCCGCCCACACCATCTCTGCATCGGTGTTGTACCTGTTTGAAGACCCGGCACTGGGTGGCACGGTTTTCTTCGAGCCCGTGGGTTCTGAGGCGGCAGCGCAGACCCTGGTGGCGGATGCGAGTGTGCTGGAGTCGGCACACTTTGAAGCGAAGTATGGCTGGAGTGCTTCGTATATGACCCAGTCCAATGCGCATTTCAGGGTCATAGGCCGGGTAGCCGCCCGCTGGAACCGGATGATTTTTTACGATGGCCGGCTGTTTCATTCGAGTGACATCACCGATCCCGCAAAGCTCAATGACCCCATGGGCATGGGTCGACTCACGGTCAACGGTTTCTTCACCTGCACGCGCCCGGCGCAGTAAGCAAACCAGACCCGTGCCGCTTGCGGGGCGGGCCGGCTCAAGCCATTTTGACTGGAGGGGCAGCGCAGTTCTTGGCAATAAATTCCGCGTGGGATGGCATGACATTGACACAAGCATTGATCACGCCCTCCACCTCTTCAAGGTACTTTTGAATTTCTGCTTCGCTCAACAAATCGGTGAGCGGATGGTACGCCTTGGGCCGAATGCGCTGCCCATGCATGACCTGCAACCAGCTGACCTTGGTGAACAACTCGTTGCCTTCGCGGAAGACCCGGCCATGGGAGCGGAACAAGTCCATGCGCTGCACCAGTGACTCGGGCACTTCCATTTCGCGGCAATAGTTCCAGAAGGGCGAGTCCGTGCGTTCGGTTGCCTTGTAGTGCAGGATGATGAAATCGCGCACCCAGTCATATTCCTGGTTCATGACGCGGTTGTAGGCCTCGGTGTCCGCAGCCTCAAAGCCGGGCGCCGGGAAATAGGTCAACAAATGTGCAATGCCCATCTGGATCAAATGGATGCTGGTGGACTCCAGCGGCTCCAGAAACCCGCTGGACAAACCGATGGAAATGCAGTTTTTGTTCCACGCCTTCTTGCGCTTGCCGGCGGCGAACTTGACGGTCCGTGGGTCGGCCAGCGGCGCGCCATCCAGGTTGCCCAGCAAGATGGCCGTGGCTTCATCTTCGCTCATGAACTTGCTGGAAAATACGTGGCCGTTGCCAATGCGGTGTTGCAACGGAATACGCCACTGCCAGCCGGCACTCCGCGCAGTCGAGCGGGTGTAGGGTGTGAGCTCTTTGGCGGACACACACGGTATGGCAATGGCACGGTCACAGGGCAGCCAGTGTGACCAGTCTTCGTAGCCGGTCTGGAGTGCGCCCTCGATCAAAAGCGCTCTGAAACCCGAGCAGTCGATGAACAGGCTGCCCTCGATCTTCTGTCCGTTTTGCAACACCACGGACTCGATAAAACCATCAGCTTCGCGCTTTACGACGTCGGTAATTTTTCCTTCGATACGTGTGACGCCGCGCTCTTCGCTGAACTTGCGCAAAAACTTCGCATAAAGACCGGCATCAAAGTGGAACGCGTGGGCAATGTGCGCCAACGGTGAGTTGGGCATATCGAGTTGGGCCCGCATGAACTTGTTCTGGTGGCAGGCTGCGGTGTTGATGGAGTAGTGGTCCAGGTCTTTGGCCTTGCCGGCCAGGAATTGCTTGAGCCAGTATTGGTGGAAGTCAACGGTCCAGTTGTCCTGGCCAATGACACCAAAACCGTGCACGTAGCGGTCACCCAGTTGGCCCCAGTTGACAAATTCAATGCCCAATTTGAATGATGCCTGGGTCTCGCGCATGAACTGGTTTTCATCCAGATCCAGCAGACGGTTGAACAGATTGATCATCGGGATGGTGGCCTCACCCACACCAATCGTCGCAATCTCGTCAGACTCTACCAACTTGATCCGGTATTTGCCTTTGAGAACCTTGGCCAAGGCCGCGGCGGTCATCCATCCAGAGGTTCCGCCACCCACGATAACAATCTCAAATGCACTGTTCTGTTCCATATCATCCACTCGCTAAGTTATCAAACACTTGCCGCCAATGCGGCAAGTACCATCGAATCATTCTATTCAACCCGAGCAAAAAAAAGCCCCTTCCCGAATGGCTCGGAAAGGGGCAAGCTTGGAGCGAAATTTACTTCAGCTTGTAGGTGACTTTCATCATGATGGTGCTGCCGGTCTTGTTTTCGCTTTCGACCGTGCCGTCTGCCCGCAGCTGGCGGTAGGTCGGCTTGTTCAGGTTATTGCCTTCCAGACGCAAGCCCAGTCCCTTCATCGGGCCTTCCTGGAATTCATAACCGATCTGTGCCGACAACCAGCTCGAACCCTCGATGTAACGCAAGGTCGGGTAACCGCCGGTTGCGTCATTGGCAACACTACCGACATAGGTCGAACGGGAGTTGGTGGCCACAAATGCGCTGAAGCCATTCTTCTCGTAATAGAAGGTCAGCTTACGGTTGTCCTTCGACAGGCCTGGCAAGGGAATAGTCTCCCCCGTGGTTGGCACTTGCTGGTTGGGGTTCAGGCCAATCAGGTTGGGCAGGTTGACGGAACTGTCGGTGGAGGACAGGCTACCGCTGAGTCCAAATCCGTCCAGGGCTGGCATGAACATACCGAACGGCGCGGACGCTGCCAACTCAATGCCGCGCAAATCACCACCCGTGCCGTTGACGGTCGTTGTGTAGGTGCCGATTGCGCCAGCGGGAGGAATCGCCAGGCCAAGTGACTGGGCGTAGCTGCTGAAGTCGTACTGGCTGTTGGTCGCCGTGGTGATGTAGGTGTCGAGTTTCTTGTAGAAGGCTGCCACACTGATGTAGGCCTTCTTGTCGAAGTATTTCTCGAACGACAGGTCCAGCGCAGTTGCCTTGAAAGGTTTGAGCGCCGGGTTACCAGCGGAACCCACAAACCTGCCGAATGTCGAATTGCCGGCGTTGGTGTCAACGCTGGCGGCAAACGAGTTACGCATGTCGGTCAACGTGGCGCGGGCAATTTGCTGTGCCAATCCAACCCGCAGCAAGTTTCCGGAACCCATGTCGCCGGTCAAGTTCAATGAAGGCAGCACGTCGGTGTAGGTGGTGCCATCTGTCACGTAGCCCTTGGACGGATTGGTCAGCACCACATCGGAACCAACGCCCGCCTTGAAGCCTGAAGACGACTGGTCGGTATTCACAACCTGCAGTCCCACGTTGCCGCGCACGGGTACCTTGCCATATTCACTGTCGATGCCGAACTTGACATAACCGGTAGTGACTTTTTCCTTGATGCCCCAGCTCTTGGAGAGGATGTCATCGTTGTATTTGCGCAGGATGGTAGCGCCTGGCCACAGGGCAGCTTGCGGGTCAAACGTCAAGAGGTCGAGTCCGGTGCCACCCACGTTGTTGGCCACATAAGAGCCTGCTGGGAAAGGAATGGCATCTTTGCCACCACCGGTTGTGGACACCACCAGGCCTTCGTCCACACTACGGTCCTTGGTGCGAGTCGCGTAATTCAGACCAAATTGCATGTCCGCGAACATGGAACCTTCAGCCAATTCTTTCTTGAAATCAAAGCGGATGGCGTCCACCGTGTCAATGATGGTGGGGCCTTTCGAGTATCCGGCCTGTGGCACACCGTTGATACCGCTCCAGCCGGTTTGGTCCCGCACTTTGATGATATTGGGGTCGGTGTAGCTCAAGGGGCTGCCAAGTTTGAATTTGACCGAGCCACCCGTGTTGTCAAACGTCAGTGTGTCAGCATTGGGGATGCCCGCATAGGCCTCGATGTCGCGTTGTGTGCGTTTGGCGTTGTTGGAGCTCAAGTCCATCGCCGCGGTCCATCCGCCATCCATTTTCAGCGTGTTCTTCCAGCCGAAGGATTGAACCGTGTCGTCATCGAAAATGCTTTCGATACGGTCGATCAGACCGCCACCATTAGCACCAGCGCCAACGTTGAAGGTGCCGCTCACCGCCACACCGTTGACCACGGTTGCGTTGGTGATGGGGCCGCCCAAGCCACCCTGGATGCGGGCGAACTTCTGGGTGTTGTCCGCCTTGGAGTAGAACAAGTCCAATTGGCTGGTGAAATTCTTGGTGGGCTTGTAGGCCACGATAGCCGCCACACCCAGTCGCTTGTCGGTTACGGTCTTGGTCTGGAAGTCAATACCATTGCCCCAGGTGTCAGGCACCTTCACATTGGGCACTACGGTTCCGTTGGTCAGTGTTGCCGTGGTCCGGTTGTCGCCGCCCCAGCCGCCGGTGCCAATTTCATTGCTGGTGCCGTCCACGCGCACAAAGCCCAAAGCGATACCGAGCTTGCGGTCCATGAACTGGTCAACGTAGGTCAGGCTCTGACGGTTTCCGGAGCCTTCGGGAATGCCTTCCAGGCCTACGCCGTTGCGCACCCGCTCGATGTTGGCAACCAAAACCCGCCCAGGAAACGCCAGTGGGTCGATCAGACGGTTGTCGATGGTGCCGGCCAGTCCAGCGGACATCAGCGCAGCGTCGGTGGTCTTGTAGACAGTTGCGCCAGCGATCAGCTCAGCGGGGTACACACTCAAATCCACGGCGCGGCTGTCACCGGTACTGGTTTGTTCACGGCCATTCAACAGGTAACCGTTGAAGTCGGGTCCGAGTCCACGGATGCTGATGGTGGATGCCGCACCCGACTTGGTGCGCTGGGTGGTCACACCTGGCAGGCGCGCAAGCGACTCTGCAATGGTGGTGTCCGGCAACTTGCCAATGTCTTCGGCGGAAATGGATTCCACGATGGCATCCGAATTTCGCTTGACGGAAATGGCGTCTTCAATACCTTTGCGAATACCGGTCACGGTCACCGTGTTCAGTTCCGGCGCGCTCGACTGGGCGAACGCGCCTGACGTTGTAACGATGAGCACGGCACAGCCGGCGGCCACTGGGGCCAGTTTGAAGAGAGAGCGACGCGAGGTGCGCTGATCGATGGAACTCATTTTGATATTTCTCCTGGATAGCACGGGGGCTGGCAAATTTTCTTTTGGGCGGGGCCTAAAAGACACGTAAAAAGGGACGGCGGTTTCCCTGCTCACAGTTCAGTTTGTACCAAAACAAGATATTTGCAAACATAGGGGTTAACACTTAATTGGTGCGATTCGCACTGCCTTTGCACCAAAAGATGGCCTTTATTGGCGAATTTCCAACAAATTACCCGTAAAAATGGGTTCGACTTACCGCACAAATTCTAAAAAAGCAAAATATCTGTAGGCAAACTACATTGAAATTACGTTGGTGCTTGAGATGAATTGTTGCTTTGGTACGAATATAGAGGCGGGCGTTGTGCTTTGAGGTAGACCAGGTCTGTTGTGATGATCCTTTTGGCAGGGTTGTCTGGTTCGTAGAGATTTGACATTTGATTTTGAAATAGCTGTTGTTTTACTAACTTGTTCGGCAGGCCTTCTTCATTTGTCATAGGTAAAGTCTTAGAAATCAATGTTTTCCCTAGGTTTTTGTTTTCAGTGCTGGTGTAGACTTTGTGTTGTTTGACTACATGTCGACGTTGCGTCGGCCGAAACTAGGGGAAATGCGGATGAATCAGGGTTATCCGAGGTTGCTGGGGGACATTGGAGGGACCAATGCGCGTTGGGCGTGGCAGGAATCTGCCGGTTCTGCGCTGGAAGATATTTCCGTGCAGCCCTGCGAAGCCAGTGCCTCTCTGCAGGAATCGGCCATGGCTTACTTGCAGTCCCATGGGCGCAAGGCCCCACGGTGGGCCGGTATCGGCATTGCGACCGCGATCACGGGTGACGATGTGCGCATGACCAACAACGCCTGGCAGTTTTCCATTTCAGGTTTTCAGCGCGCCCTGGCGTTGGAGCGCTGCTTGGTTATCAACGACTTTACCGCGTTGGCCATGAGTTTGCCTGCGTTAGCGTCAGCCGACCTGCGTCCGCTGGGGGGAGGCACGCCCGTTCCTGGGGCGACGGTCGCCCTGCTTGGGCCTGGCACGGGTTTGGGCATGTCCGGTCTGGTGCCCAACCCCAACGGACGCTTTAGTGCCCTGAGCGGAGAAGGTGGTCACGCCACACTGGCAGCCGTCAACGCAGCGGAAGCGACCCTGATCGGTATCCTGCGCGAGCAGTTCGGGCACGTCAGTGCCGAACGGGTGCTGTCTGGCTCCGGATTGGTCAATTTGTACAGCGCCGTGTGCACCATGGAAGGTGTTCAAGCTCGCGCGTTGCAGCCCTCTGATGTGACCAGCGAGGCGATTGCCGGATCTGATGTGCAGTGTGTTGCAGCCGTCCGGTTTTTTACCGGCTTTCTCGGCAGTGTTGCCGGTAATCTGGCATTGACACTAGGGTCGTTGGGCGGTGTGTATGTTGGCGGCGGGATTGTGCCGCGGCTGGAGACCTCTTTTGATGCGTCTTTGTTCCGCCAGGCCTTTGAGAAAAAGGGGCGTTACCAGGAGCTGTTGGCTGGCGTTCCGGTGTGGCTGATTACGGCCTCCAACCCGGCACTGATTGGTGCCAGCCAGGCGCTGGACACCCTGTCCTGACCCACGGGGCGGTAGCGCTGCGCATCCGTTAAGCTTGGCCTTTGCCAGACCCGGCCCGAATCCGCCCAAAGGGAATCCGACATGTCCGAACCGCGCTTTGACCATCCGCGCCTGATTGCTGATATTGGCGGCACCTTCGCGCGCTTTGCGCTGGAGGTAGCGCCCCACGTCTTTGAGCAAAGTGCCTCGCTGCGTTGCGCGGACTTTGCGGATTTTCACGCCGCCGTAACGGCTTACCTGTCGGGTCTGACGGACGTGAGTCCGGGGGATATCCGGCATGCTGCCGTGGCCATCGCCAATCCGGTGTCGGGTGACCAGGTGCGCATGACCAATTACCACTGGCAGTTCTCCATTGAACACATGCGAGAGCGCCTGCACTTTGACAACTTGGTGGTGGTCAATGACTTTACGGCCCTGGCCATGGCCCTGCCGAGCCTGTCACCATTGCAGCGTCGGCAACTCGGTGGTGGCAGCGCGATTCCACGCAGTGTGGTGGGGTTGATCGGTGCGGGCACGGGCCTGGGTGTGTCGGGCTTGATTCCTGCGGGAGATGGCTGGATTGCACTGGGTACCGAGGGTGGCCACACCAGTTTTTCACCCCACGACGAACGCGAGGTCGCGATCCTGCAATATGCGTGGCGCTTCTTTGAACACGTGTCGTTTGAGCGCCTGTTGTCGGGCTCCGGCATTGAGCTGATTTTCCGGGCATTGACAGACCGCGCCGGGCTGCCCGAACGAGTCCTGGATGCGCCAGAGATCACCCGCCAGGCGCTCGCCGGCACTGACGCATTGTGCAAAGAGACGATCGATGTGTTTTGCGCGATCCTGGGCACGGCGGCGGCCAATCTGGCGGTGAGCCAGGGCGCTTTTGGGGGGATCTACATTGGAGGCGGCATTGTGCCGCGTCTCGGGCTCTACTTTGACCAGTCGCCGTTTCGTGCGCGCTTTGAAGACAAAGGGCGTTTTACGGACTACATGAAGGGCATTCCCAGCTTTGTCATCACGGCGACGGATGCCACGCTGGTGGGGGCGGCCGTCATTCTGGCGTCCCAGTTGCGGGAGCTGGACGGTGCCAACGGATCTGCCATTCTGGGTCAAATCCGCAGGGCCCTGCCCAGCCTGTCACCGGCCGAGCAGCGGGTGGCGCAGCATGTGTTGTCACAACCACGCTCGGCACTCAACGACCCCATCGCCACGATTGCCCGAGCCGCCGATGTGAGCCAACCCACGGTGATTCGGTTTTGCCGCTCGTTGGGTTGTGAAGGTTTGTCGGACTTCAAACTGCGCCTGGCTTCCGGCCTGACCGGCACCATTCCGATTACGCACACCCAGGTTACCGGCAACGATTCGATGCTGGAGCTGGGCGCCAAGGTGCTGGGCAATACGGCGTCGGCCATTCTGCAGGCGCGTGACCACCTGAACCGCGACAGCATGGACCGCGCCATGCGGCTGATCGCCGATTCGGTGCGTGTCGAGATCTATGCGGTGGGCCATTACGGTGCAGTCGCCAACGATGCGCAATTCAAATTTCTGCGCGTGGGGGTTTCTGCCGTGGCGCAGACCGACCCGCGTTTGCAGGCGCTGTCCGCGAACCTGTTGCGCCCCGACGTGGTGGTCTTGATCATTAGCAGCAGCGGTCGCATTGCTGAACTGCTGGATGTGGCTGAAAAAGCAAAAGAGCGCGGTGCTACCGTGATTGCCATTACCGAGAGCCAGTCACCACTGGCACGCAAGGCGGACCTGGCGTTGATCGTGGACCATGTGGAAGACATTGCCACCCAGGTGCCTATGATCAGCCGCATCCTGCACCTGCTGATGGTGGATATTCTGGTGGTGGGCGTGGCCTTGCAGCGCGGCGCTGCCGTACCAGTGCTGGGCAGTGACGTGACCCTGGGTATGGATGAGGTGGCGCCCGGTGCTGCCTCCACCAGTGTGGCCCGTCGAAAGGCACCCGGTGTCAGCGTGGCCGGCACATTGGCCCATCTGAGTTCACGCGGCTCCTGAAGCGGCAACCACCGCTACAGTGAGCGGCGGGCTCACACTTCGTGGCGGCGCGGCAGATCTGCACCACGCCGTGAACAGGTGATGGCTGCGGCGCGGGACGCAAAGGAAAGGGCATTCAAGAGCGCGGCCTGACTCATATTCGGGACCGCCTGTGCCGACACTACCGCGTTTTCTGCCATCCATGTTAGTAGTGCTGCCTGGAAGGTGTCGCCCGCACCAACGGTATCAATGACTGGCACCGGTATCGACCCCGTGCAAGCGTGGTGATGGGCGGTCCAGGCCATGGCACCTTTCGCGCCACGGGTGATGACCACCAGTTGGACGCCCTTGGCCAAGGCTTGCGCGGCAAAGTCCTCTACGCCAATTTTGGGCAGCAAGAGCCCCAAATCCTCGTCGCTGATTTTGAGTACGTGGGTTCTGGGCAGCATCCACTCCAGTTGGGATACCCAGAGACACACATCCGGCTCCACGTTCAGGCGCACGTTCGGATCAAATGAAACCAGTCTGCGTGTTTGCTCATGCTCCACCAGCGCCCGCAGCGTGCTGGCAATGGGCTCGACCACGGTTGCGTAGGACGCAACATGGATAACGCGGGTGTTCGCCGGGAGATGTTGCAGCGCATGCCGCGAGAGTTGGCGGTCGGCGCCGCCCTCACCATAAAAGGCATACGAGGGCATGTGATGGGCGTCCAGTCCCACCAGGCTAAGGGTCGTTGCAGAGTCTGTCCGCTCAACTGTTGACGTTTGTACGCCTTCCTGATCCAGCGCCTGCACCAGACGCTGGCCTAAAAAGTCGCGGGAAATCGACGCCAGCAAGGAAACGTTTTGGCCCAGACGGGCCAGACCGACCGCCACATTAAATGGTGACCCGCCCACACGGGCATCCAGTGCCATACCTGAAGGTGTGTCACCGGCTGCAAAAACATCCATCAGGGCTTCACCACACACCACAAACATGCCTCAGTCCTGTCTTTCAAATTGCATGCTGGCCTGCAGGGGCCAGACCGTCATCACGCTGCGCGGGCCTGCGCCATCCCGGGCATAAATTTGTAAACCCTGGTCGGCGTCGTCCGGGAAAAAAAGCTCGGTCAAACAGGCCTGACCGTCGCCGGTGAAGACCTCAACCGAACAGCGGTCCAGCAAAATGCGCAGGACAAGGGGGCCGATGGGTTGGGCCAGTGGCGCCTCGCGGCGGCCTTGCCAACGTGTTTCGTCCACTGCGACTCCGCTGCTGGAGCGGTCTATGAACACGGCGTGTTTGGCGTTGTCAAAACCCACTACCAGTGCGCGCCCCTGGCCACAGCGCAGGCGCAATCCGAACTCTGCGGCGTCACCCGCCAGCGCAATGTCCCAGCGCAACTCCAGACAACGGCTATCGCTCCACGGCAATGGAACCTCCCAGGATTGGTCCCTTAGCGCGGGCACATCCTGTTGCCAAATTGGGCCGCGTAGCGACTCGATGCCGCGCCAAGGGCGCTGACCCAGACGCACGCCATCAGCCGTTTCACACAAAAACAATTCACGCGGCACACCCATGGCGCCACGCCACGGTGCCGTGGGTGTCTTGGCTGCGTAGCTGTGGTTGTTCATCCAGCCAATCCACACTGGACAAGTGTGATGGGGCGGCAGGTTGGCCCATGACAACGCGGCGTAAAAGTCGCAACCGTGGTCCACCCACTCGCCGGTATTGCGGGTCGGCCCGGTCGGTGTGAACCGGGTGCCATCGAAGCTTCCAACGAACACTTGCGCCCCGGTCCCGCCGGGGTGCCCGGCAAAGGTGTCCACCTTCAGCACCCAGCGACTGGAGCTTCCATCATGGGACGGGAATTCGATCAGATCCGGGCATTCCCAGATACCCCCAGCTTCACCAGCGGGACCAAAGTCACTCAGGTGGCCCCAGTTGCGCAGGTTGGCCGAGCCATAAAAAGATACCTGATGGTCATTGGGTCGGACCACTGCCATGATCCATCGCGACGTGGGCGCATGCCAGAACACTTTGGGGTCGCGGAAATCACGCAGGCCAATGTCCAGCACCGGGTTGCCCACATATTGGGTCCAAGTGCGACCCCGGTCCGTGCTGAAGGCCAGCTCCTGGGCCTGGCCGCCTTCGCTGACCCGCCGGCATCCGGTGTAAATGGCCACTAGGGGCTTCTCGCCGGGTTTGCCAAAGCCGGCGCTATTGGTGCTGTCAACAACGACACTGCCGGAATAGATGGAGACCCGCTCGTCCTCAGGAATGGCGACTTCCAGCTCGGTCCAGTGCAATAAATCCGGGCTCACCGCATGTCCCCAACTCATGTGGCCCCAGAGGTCGCCAAACGGGTTGTACTGGTAGAACAAGTGGTATTCGCCCTCCAGCCAGATCAGGCCGTTGGGATCATTGATCCAGTTGCGCCGGGGGCTGAAATGCCATTGCGGGCGGTAGGGGGCGGTATCGCGCATGGGTGTCATCGGCGCGTATCAATCTGCCACTTCCACGGGTCAAGCTGTTGGTTGGTCTGGCCTGGTAGCGTGTACGACTGCTCTGCGTTGGTCAGGTTGACCGCCACCGTCACCACATTGGTTCCCTGGCTGCGCCGGAACGCAAAAACCTTGTGATTGCCGGTGGTCAGCAATTCCACAGGCGCACCGTACTGCCCGTTCGACAAAGCCGGGTTGTTGCGTTTCAGCGCAAGCAACTCCGTGTAGAAAGCCTGCAACTCAAAGTTCTTCCAATCGATGGCATCTTTTTCAAAGAAGGCCAGTCGCTTGGTCAAACGCGACTCCTGGCCGCTGTAAATGAGTGGCATGCCAGGCAGGGTGACGCTCAGTACCGCCATCGCCTCATAGGCAGGGCCAAACAGTTCCTGGTCCGTACCCTCCCACGAGTTCTTGTCATGGTTGTTGGTGAAGTGCATGCGAAACGCGTGTCGCGGAAACTCCTGTTTGGGCGACTTCACCCAGGTATGGAACGCGCGTGCATCGGCCTTGCCCTTGGGCACGTCTTTCATGATGTCGTGCAGGTCCCAGCCGTACGTCATGTCAAACGCGCTGCGGTGCAATTCGGGTTCGGACCATTCGGCAAGCATGAACAGGGGCTTGGTCGCATCCAGTTCCTGGCGCGCCCGCTCCCAGAACGGGGTGGGAACCAGGCCGGCCACGTCGCAGCGAAAGCCATCCAGATCGGTCTCCCTGACCCAGAACTGCATGGCCTCTATCATGCCGGCCCACAAGGCCTTGTTGTCGTAGTTCAGGGCAATGACGTCGGTCCAGTATTCGGGCTCGGGCCCGTTGGTAAAGGTCACCGGGAACAACTCGCCGTTGGCATTGAGTTTGTACCAGTCCTTGTGACTCTTGGCCCAAGGGTGGTCCCACGCCGTGTGGTTGGCCACCCAGTCCAGAATGACCTTCATGCCCAG
>ERZ724516.816-NODE-816-length-18853-cov-5.029365_pt1 | contig 18853 bp, 15 predicted proteins | sample MGYA00376049_ERZ724516 | MGnify/ENA primary metagenome ERZ724516 (study PRJEB28724, sample SAMN07190886) | activated sludge metagenome | isolation source: activated sludge of sewage treatment plant in Hong Hong | place: USA: Christiansburg, Virginia | collected... | reverse complement strand
GTAATCTGTTCTCAATATAGAATTTTTATTGTCATCGCATTGAACTTTATAGGAATGCACGAAATAAAAACGATACACTTCAGTAAAATCTTTTGTCAATTGACTCTCTGTATTTTTCCGAACCAAATTCCAGCCCATATGTGGGATCTTTAAATTCTGTGCTTCTTCGAATTTAAATTTAATTGTTTTTGCAGGTACCAGATCCAAACCATTTAAAATACCCTCCTCGCTACTTCTTGTTAGTAACTGCATTCCTAAACAAATACCAAGAAACGGAACCCTGTCAACTTTAGCCTTGTGAACTAAAACAGACCGTAAATTTAATTCATCAATCCTGGCAATAGCTGCATCAAAAGCACCAACGCCAGGCAATAAAATTTTTGTTGCCTGTTCAATTTCTTTAACATCTGAAGTAATCTTACATTCTGAACCAATACGCTTCAGCATATTCTTCACAGAACCTAAATTCCCCATTCCGTAATCAACAATTGTAATCATACCTTATACCTCAGATTTTGAGGTGTACTTAATGTAAAAACTCATTGGCACCAAACTCATTTTAGCTAAAACAAAAAATAAAGGGCGTAAGCGTTCAAACCTTTGTTTATAGGTTTTATAATCTTTGTATGATTTTCTGGGTCCCTTCATAATCTTATCAAACTCTTCCTCAGTAAAATTTAATCGCTTCTTAAAATAATCCAACAATGCAGGTTCAATATATGGTTCTTTTGAGTATTCACTTATTGCTTCCTCTCTTGTCATTAAACCAACGCGAACCGAAGCAGATAAACTATTATTACGCATATCAATTCCGAATTTTTTAGGAAAATAATAACTATGATTAAAAGCAGTCATTCTGTTTTCTAAATGGTGTCCTCCATAATACTGCCAATCAAATTCTTTTTCAAGAAAAGCTCGTGCATCCTGTTTAGAATAATCCATATACCAAAACGGACGAATTTTTTTAATTCGCTTCAACATTATCCACTTCATAAATGTCATAAACTCCATATTTGGAAATGTTTTCATTTTTACCTTTCCAAACTCTTTATGTACATTTTTTATATAGCCTCCATCCATATATGCATTTGCAAGTGGTGATACACCTTCGGCCATAAACGAATGACCTTCAATAATATATTTTACACCAAATTTACTTGCAGCTCTATACATGGTTTCAGATAAAGCAATATCTGTTGGCCCGTCAATCTCAGGAACGTTAGCTAAAAAAAAAGATTTAAAAATGTCATCTGATTCTTTGTTATCAACTACGTGAGTATACAAATCGACATTTATTTTTTTTAAAACCTTTTGTATATTTTCTGTTGCAATTGCAGTGTTCCAGGTGTTATCGTAATGCACAGCTAATGGTCTCAAGCCCCACTCTACCGCTTTTACAATTAAAAACGATGAATCCGTTCCCCCACTCACTCCAACTATACAGTCATATTTTTTTCCTTTACCGGCCTTCTTAATCTCATTTACGATTTCCTGAAGCTTTTTTTCTCCTTCGGGAGTAGCTGTTTGATATTGATTTTTTAGATCATCAATCATTTTACAATAGTTACACTCACCCTTTTCGTCAAAAACTATTCCCGATACTTTTTCATCGTAAATACATTTAGTGCAAATTTTTAACCCTGAAATATCCATAATTAATTATGTTTTATAAAATCATTTAATAATGTAATTTCAATTGGATAGGAAACTTTTTCTACAACTTTAGAATGGATGATCTTGCCAAAACTATGTGTGGCTATTAGTAAATGAGTAACAGGTTTAGCAACCAGATCATTCATGTTTTCAATAGTAACATTGTATCCATCATAATATTTATGATGTAAGCCTGAGTCGTCGTCAAAAAATCTGATTCGGTTACTATCTTTATACTTCGTCAAATAAGGTGCTACTCTTAAAGCAATATAAATTCCCAACACATTATTTTCGTCAGCTAAAATAGTATCAATGTAATCTGTTATTCTTTTCCTGAACAATTGATGTTCTGTTATAAAATTCTCAAATTTTTCAATACCAGATTTATCCTGATAATTTCCATCGCCATTTATCTTTCTTGCAGCACAATACAAAACCCCACCATGATTGGATTTTTGAACATCTAAAACCTCAAAACCGGCTTTGCTAACAGTATTTGCTAAGGACTCTTTATCAAAATAATTAATATGTTCATGAATCACCATCGAAATATCTCCTACTGCAAGGCACTCAGTATCATCTGGTACAGCAAACACAATCATTCCGTTATCAGTCAAATCTCTTTTATGTTCCTTTAAAAAATCAATGTGATTTTCAATATGTTCTAAAACATCATAATGAAAAATAATATCCACCTTTTCAAATGTTTGTTTAGTTGGGTAAAAATCTTTTATCACGTCATATTTAAACTCAACTCCTTTTGTAACTGCTATAGGACTTGGATCAACTCCCATAACTTCTAATCCCATGGCCCTGAATTTATTTAACATATAACCGCCACCGCATCCAACTTCAAGTATACGCTTCGCGTTTGGCAAATAATTGGTTACACTTTTGTTCACAAATTTCAAAACATCATTGCCATATCCTTCTGCTAAATCATGTCCTTCCTGAAGATATCCAACATTAAACTCTTCAAGATATATTTTCTCTAATGCATCTAGTATTACCTGATTCTTTTTTTGACGAACAAGTTGTGTACTTTCTTCAAAAGTAAATTCGAATGGTAAAAAATTCGGCACCACATTAGTTGGCACATTTGGTTTGTCGGTAACTCTCCAATAAAATTGGATTTCACCTAAATTAAGCGTTTGATTCATGGTTATTTAATTTTAGATAAGTGTGTCTTAAAACATCTGTTTGAAAGAATAAATTAGGTTCTGCTAAAATTCCAAACATATATAAGTTTTTTAATTGTAAATTTTTGATTCTGTTTCGTATGGTATTTAATGACTGAATATTTTTCACACTTGGCATTGGAAAACCACTATCGAGTGGCTCTGCTTTAGCAAAAACAATTTTAGTTTCTGGTTGTAATATTTTAAATCTGTGTAGCTCATCAATCGCTATTTCTTCAAAAGTTTTATCTGCTGAAGCAATTTCCTGATCACTCATCAGCAACTCTATACTTATTGGGTAATACCCATTTCTTGGGGCCTCATCACAATAAGCAGTAAAATTATTTAACCGATATGTATGAAATCCTGACTGATAACAAAAAAAGTAATACAGGTCTCCCATATTCAATGGTTTATCAATCAATATACTGACGACAGTCGTTTTTAAAGCTTTATCAAAACCCAGATCATTCATCGTAACATTAAGCAATTTGCCAAGTATTGCCACCCCACCTGTCCAAATAAATTGTGAAATATTTTCTACTTCAATTGTACGATCTCCATTTACAATACTAACGCTACTGATTTTGTCGTTTGTTATAGAAACTGTTTTTAATTCCGAATTATCTAAAAGCTCTACATCATACTTTTTCAATTCATTTACAAAACCTTCAATAACCCTATACATGCCGTATCTTGCGGGATAAAATGCTTTTCTTCCTGATGATTTTGTTAATGGTAAATTTCGCTGATCACTAAAAGCAATTCTATCTCTCAATACATCAGATTTAGTAATATCATTTATTAAAGGTTCGTCAAACATGGCAATTCTGCTCATAGGAGTAAAGATACTGGCCATATAATCAAGTTCTTTGGCAGGCTTTTGATGAATTTTTTCCACTGAAGGAATTACTGTTTTAAAAGCAGTGTATTTACCAAACCTATCAAATGCGTATTGCTCCGCATTTTTCAAAACTTCTTCTTCTTTCTTTAAATAAGGAACTTTATTAATATGAGTAAAAAAATCAGAAATGCACTTTTGAGATTCTTCTTCCCCTAAATTACGTACATCAATATAAGGTGTATTGTATTGCAAGACGCCATTAAAAAAAATTCCTGCCAGGTCACGTTTTTTCCCTTCTAACAATTGCCACTCATTTTTGGGTAGCAGAGAAAAAATTAAATCATCTAGTTCTTTTTCTCCTGTTTCGAGGAGATTATGCATACCGTAATCAAAAGAACCATACTCTTCCCCGTAATAAAAACGCCTTAATAAACCGCCAATTTCTTTGTTTTTTTCAATAACATAGATTTTAGCATTTTTATTTTTTCGGGCAATAACTAAAGCGCTCAGTAAACCGGAAATTCCGGAACCAACTATTATGAAATTTTCCTTTTGCATTACTTAATTTGAAATAAGGTGTTGAAATGGCAATACAAAAACATCAGGATATTCTTTTAATAGAGTTTCCTTACTTGCATTAAATATTTCTTTATTATTAATTTGGGTGTAATAGTAATAATTAATGTCATCAGTACCCCAACGTTTTTTAAAGCGATAAACTCCATCTTGAGAAGCCCAGGTACCACCCCAATTCCACAATTTATAGCCCCCTTCGCTTGCGTTCTTCATAGCTTCAAAAATTAATAAACTTAATGGTTGTTTTTCGCGGTGTTCCTCAATAATAACAGGCGAATAGTATTCTACAGTTTGATTATGATAAAATAATAATAAAGCTGCAATTGGCACTCCATTATCTTTCGCTACGTATATTTTATAATCTTCGTTCTCTTTATAAATCTCAGAAAAAGTTCTAAAAAAGATCTCAATTTTAGCTCTACCCCCAATAGCCGCCATATTTTTTTTGTGTGTATCAAACAAAAAATCGATTTGTGAATTATCAACAACAACTTCTAAATTTTGCTTTTGTGATTTACGAACCATGTTTCGTGTTTTGTAATGAAACAAATTCATTAATTGTTCTTCATGGTTTTCTGAAAATCCTATTTTTGTAAATTGACCTATTCTGTGGTCTTTAATTTCATGTTTAATATTCTCATAATTATGATTAGTAATTAAAGGGTTTGAGATTACAGTTGATGCTGCTATTTCAATATTACCAGCAATATTATTATCGTAGTATTCTTTTAAAAAATCAAAAGCCAAGTCACTGTTTGATAGTATAGCTCCATTGCTACCATAAAAAGGTAAAGAATTAACTACAGTACCTAAAATGCCCTTTTTATACATAAGAGGCAAAATAGCTTGTATAACTTGATTCTCATCAATAGCCAATAAATAATTATCTTCTACACCTAAAATTGTATTAAGCAACCTTTTGTATTTATTAGTATGAAAAAACATAGAACTTTCATGCTTAGATACAAAATCATCGTATCTATCATTCCATGCTTCTGTTAATTTTATACAGGTTAGTTTACTCATTTGAATAAATGTTTTCGGGACGCAGTATATTTTGGTTCTTAAAAATAGTTACAGTGTATTCATATGGCATGTATGATTGATCAATGACTACACGTTTTGATAAATTTTTAGTAATAAAATCATAAAGTTCAGGTATATTTTGATGATAGGCACCAGGTTGAATAAAATCAACAGCGTCTGTCATAAAATTAATTGATAAATAAATTTTTGATTTTGAAAATAAATGGCTTAAAATATCAAAAATGATTTCTTTATGGCTTTCAATATTATCTGTATAAAGCATATTAAATGCCCCCGACGAAACAATGTAATCATACTCTTCTGAAATATCTTTGTGAGATTGAATCAGAGCAAATGTGTCTTTTGGAAAATTCTTTTTATTTTCCTGAATAAAATCATCAACAATATCAGCTCCTGTATATATGTTTTGAACGGAAAAATGATCATTTAGATAATTTCGCAAATGCGCTAAGCCACAACCAAAATCCAAAACCGAAAAATTCTCTTTAGCTATATATTGTGTTAATGCCTTAAATCTTTCAGCCTGCCTTCCTTTTGGCCAAAAAACAGAGTTTGGAGAGTTTCCATGTTCTGCAAATGAATTTTTATATTGCTTTATAATATTATCCATAACAATTTATTTTACTTCTTCTCCGTTTAAAAATATACGACACCACCATTCAAAATTCATAAAACTCCAAATTAATAGCCTGTGGTTAATATGTTCATCAATATGTTCATTTACAATTTTTTTCACATAATCGGGATTAATAAACTCAGCTGAAATATTTTTTTTGCCCAGCAATAATTCCTTTACATAGTCTGCATTTTCTCCGCGGTACCAACTTTCATCAGGTGCGCTAAAACCTTGCTTTTTACGTTGCAAAATACTTTGAGGCATAAAGCTTGTCATTGCTTTACGTAAAACATTTTTTCCATCATCAAAATCACGATAGCTGGCGGTTTGCTTAAATTTAGAACTATCATTTTCATTTATTCTGTTTATTTCCGCAGTTAAATTACCTAACTTATGTTTTACTGGAATACGTTGAGCAAAATTAACTAGATCATTATCCATAAAAGGAAAACGCTCTTCTAAACCATTTGCCATACTTAACTTATCACCTACTAAAAATAAACTTGGCAAAAATGTTTTTATTTCGAAATATAACGAATTATTAATGTGGTGTTCTGGTGTATCGTATTGTAATTTATCATTAAATGTAAATACACGTTCAAATATTTCACGTGGTTCATTAATGTTCATTTTACTAAAAACCGAGGGATTAAATAATTCAGGTTTTTGAATATCAGGAACTAAACGTTGCCAAAATCCATAATACTGATTAAAAAATTCTTTTTGGTTAATGGAATCAAACACTCTATAATAACGCCATGGATAACCACCGTATAATTCATCTCCCCCTGTTCCCTGCAAACAAACTTTCACAAACTTTGACGCTAAACGGGAAATATAATAGTTAGGATAAGACATTCCCACTTTTAAATCTTCTAAATGATATACGACTTTAGGTAAACTCCATCCTAAATCACCTGCATTTATTACCTGTTCATAGTGTTCTGTTTTAAAAGCATTGGCCATTAATTCGGCATCACGTCTCTCATCATAGTTAGCTTCTACACCTGTAACACTGCTCATATCAAAGCCACAAGTAAAAGTTGCCATGCGAGGAATCATTTTTGAACCAACAGCAGTTATGGCACCGCTGTCCATTCCTCCGGATAAATAAGAACCAATTGGCACATCAGCTACCATCTGCCGCTTAACTGCTTGTTGAAATAGTCGCAGAGTTTCGTCTTTTGCTTCTTCAAATGTCATTGATTCTTCTGTTTCAGAAAAGTCATAATCCCACCAACTGTTATGTGTTACGTGTTTAAAATCGTTACCAATTTCAATTGTGTTTGCCGGTGGAATCATAGATACACCTTTAAATAAAGTGCGAAAAGAAAATAAATTCTGAAAAGTGAAGTACTCATTTAATGAATTTAAATCGACATCAACTTTAAACTCAGGGTGTTTTAAAAATGCCTTTATTTCCGAAGAAAATAAAAACGTATTACCGCTATGCCAGTAATACAATGGTTTTATGCCAAACTTATCTCTGCTTAAATATACTTTACGGTTACTATGATTGTACGCGCCAATAGCAAACATGCCATTGAGTCGTTCAAAAAATTTAATTCCATAAGTTTCCAAACCTTCAACAATAACTTCAGTATCTGTTGTAGAAGTAAACGAAGAACCTTTATTTATCAATTCTTGTTTTAGCTCTTTAAAGTTATAAATGCAGCCATTAAAAACAATGGTCCAGTTTTTAGATTTAGAGTGCATTGGTTGCGCACCTTTTTCTGACACGTCCAATATAGATAAACGTCGATGACCAAAAGCAATATTACCATCAACAAATATTCCTCTGCCATCGGGACCTCTATGAGCAATAGCATCAGTCATTGATGAAATAACACCTTCATCAATTCGATTTTGATTTAAATTAATTATGCCAGTTATACCGCACATAATCTATTTAATAGCTCTAATTTTTTCGACAACATATTCAAAATCTTCTTTCACCATTTTATTATGTAAAGGTATTGACATAGAATATTCGTTGCAGGCATAAGCTCCAGGATAATCCATTGGTTTAATATTAAATGTTTTTGCGTAAAATCCTAACATGTGAACAGCGTGAGTACCAGGACGTGTACTAATACCATTTTGTTGTAAATATTCCATCATATCGTTGCGTTTCATTGGCGATTTTGTTTCGTCAATAAATAACACATAACTTTGCCAACCGTGCTTATAACCAGCAGGAACCTGCGGAGTGCGAAGCCATGGGATATTTGCTAATTCTTTTGTATAAAAATCAGCCCATTTTTGTCGTTCATCAATAAACGTATCTAATTTTTTTATTTGTACAACACCAACTGCACCTTGTAAATCTGTCATTCGGTAATTAAATCCTACCATATCAAAATCAGGTAATATATAAGGTTTGGGTCCTTTATGGCGTTGTTCTTCGCTTATAGATGCGCCATGATTTCGCAGCATATCCATATGTCCAGCAACTTCATCATTGTTTGTAGTCAGCATTCCGCCTTCCCCTGTTGTAACAGATTTTCTAGGATGTAATGAAAAACAACCAACATCACCTAAACTTCCGGCCGGCTTGCCATGTAAACCTGAGCCTGCTGCGCAGGCAGCATCTTCAACTATTTTTAAAGTTGGAAATTGTTCTTTGATGGCCGTTATATCTGCGCATAATCCAAATAAATGAACTGGTATAATAGCAGTAGTTTTTGAAGTAATTTTATCTTTAATTTTTGCAATGTCAATATTAAAAGTAACCGGATCCACATCAACAAAAACCGGAATTGCATTACAATACATAACAGCATTAGCAGTACTAACCCATGTAAATGCAGGAACCAATACCTCATCTCCCGGTTTTACACCTACAGCCAATAAAGCCAAATGAAGTGCCGTTGTACAATTACTTACTGCCAAAGTATGTTTTACCTGATGTCTGGCACCAAACAATTTTTGTAACTCGGCTACTTTTGGGCCTTGGGTTAACCAACCGCTAAATATTGGTTCTTTTAGTGCTTCCCATTCTTCCTGTCCCATCATTGGTTGAGAGATCTGGATAATTCGTTTTGTTGCTTCCATAATTTATTGTTTTAAGATGGTTTTTAATGAGTCTGAAAGTTGTGCTATAAAAAGATCAGTGCCCATAGAATTTAAATGTGTTTCATCATAAAATAAGGAATCGTTCTCATATCTCTTATCAAGCATAAAATTAAAATATTTTACTTTATTGTTTTTAATATAATCCATTAAACCTGCATGTAATTTAGGTTGTTTATTTACTAAATAGTTTTTTTGGTACACAGGAGAAGAATAAATAATGAAATTTATATTATTATCTAAGCATAGATTACGAATTTTATTCAAATAAAAAATATTTGACGCATCAACCGGAATTTCTTCTGTTCTTTGATAGATTTTTAAAGGGAAACCATCTACATGAAGCGTTTGTAATTTGCTATAGCCTTTGAGTTTTAGGACATCTTTATCGACTACCGTTGGATGTAATATCTTATTAAAACTGTAATAATTATTAAACTCTGCATATTTAATAAAAGGAATAAATTTCCATATATAAAATTTTGTTAAAGACACGCTGCTTTTGAAACATTCATCTACTGTTTCATCACCTATGTAAGGCATAAAAAAATAATCCTGAAATGGATATGTAAAAGCTTTCTTAGGGTCCATCAAAAAATTATCTTCTACCTGTTGTATGTATGTTTTGATCTTATTTCCATTTTTCAAAAACATATATAATGTAAGATAGTTTTGACATAGAGCACTTCCTCCATTTCCTATGTTAAATCCATTAACGCCACATAATGAATCAAACAATGGTGAATTAAAGTTATTATGAACTCTTGAAGATCCTCCAACTACATAATCGAAGTTATTGTTTTTACAACTAATAACATAACTCGGTTTCTCTATATATAGATCTTTTGCCTTTTTCTCATAAAAGTATTTTAATGAGAACATGCACATACAAGTAATGCTTAAAAACAATAAATATTTAATAATATTCTGCATTAAAACTGAAAATAAATAAACTCTTGTTTACTGTGAAAAGAAGCGAAAATAAATATGATAAGAAGTAATGATTGATAGAAACTCCATTTAAAAAATAAAGGTTTGCTATCAAGATAATCAACGAATTTTGTTTTATATTCAATTTTATTGATAAAGAATAAAATACCTAATGCACATCCAAGAAGCAAAAAATCCATTAAATTAAGTCGGATATCTTTTTTAAAGATGAGAGGCTCTAACCATAGATATCCTTTTTGAGTCAAATGATAAAAATACGAAGGAATAGCTAAAAGATATTCTTTAGCAATATACATAGCTTTAGAAACACTTTCTGCTCTGAAAAAAATCCAGGCAAAACACACTAAATAAAAAACTATAATTCGCTTTAGTCCAATTACAACAAAGTTAATTTTAGGATTATTGATGTCATTTTTGGATCCATATTTTCTGATAATAATTTCTGCTACAGTATAAAGTCCGTGCAAAGCCCCCCAAATAATAAATGTCCAGTTGGCTCCATGCCAAAAACCACTTATCATAAATACCAAAAATAAATTAAAACATAATCTAACAAATGTTACCCGATTTCCTCCTAAAGGAATATATAAATAATCTTTAAACCAGGTTGAGAGCGACATATGCCAGCGACTCCAAAAATCGCTAATGCTGGTAGCTCTGTATGGAGCTTTAAAATTTTGCATTAATTCAATTCCCATAATTCTTGAAGCTCCTATGGCAATATCAGAATATCCGGAGAAATCACAATAGATCTGAAAAGCAAAAAACACTGTTGCTACAAAAATTGTTATTGGCTCGTATCCATCCGGATTATCATAAACTTGGTTTACATATGGAGCCAGATTATCAGCAATCACCATTTTTTTAAAGAATCCGATTAGCATTTGCTTTAATCCATTACTAAATAGATATGGATCAAGCTTATGCTTTGCATGAAATTGATTTAATAAATTTTGAGGTCGTTCAATAGGCCCTGCCACTAATTGAGGGTAATACATTACGTATAGTGAATAAATACCAAAATGTTTTTCGGCTTTCTGATTTCCTCGATATACTTCAATAGTATAACTCATAGCTTGAAACGTATGGAATGAAAGACCAATAGGAAGAATGATAGTAAGCAGATCTAAACTATAGTTCCAATTTAAGGCTTGAAATACAACATTAAAATTATCAATAAAGAAATTATAATATTTAAAAAATGCTAATATTCCAATATTTGAAATTAAACTGATGATCAATAAATACTTCCTCTTTTTACCCTCAGACCTTTCAATATAGATACCTGCAAAATAATCGATAACAATAGTTACAAATAGAATTAAGATATAGACAGGAACAAAGAACATATAGAAAGTACAACTTGCTATTAGTAACATTAACCAACGCCATTTGTGTGGCAGCAAAAAGTATAAACCTGTTACTACAACAAAAAAAACAAGAAATTCGAACGAATTAAATAGCACTACCTGACGTTACTTTTTGTCTCTCCACTCTATTAACTTAAGTAAACCTTCAGTTAAATTAAATTTGTATTTAAACCCTAATTCCTTTTCAGCTTTTACAGCCGACCCAATTCTGTTTTGAACCAAAGCTCTTGCATCATCCGCCGAATAGGGTTTATACGTTACTTTTAGATCTGATTTTTTTAAATCCAATATCAGGTCACATAATTCTTTTATGGATGTTTGAACCTCAGTTCCTACATTATAAAATCCATAATCAGTATCAGATAGTAATGCCTGAACATTGCAACGTGCCACATCTTCTACATATATAAAATCATACGCTTGTGTTCCATCTCCATTAATGATAGGAGCTTCATTAGCATCAATCTTGTTAAGCATGATAGGCACAACTCCAGTATAAGCAGCAGTTTGATCTTGATGTGGACCATACACATTCATATATCTAAGACCAATTACTTTTAATCCGTATCTATCGTTAAAGGCTGTTGCCATTGCTTCACCAGCAATTTTAGTAGCGCCATAAAAATTTTTATTATTAAACGGATGATTTTCTGTCATTGGTAACTCCACTGCATCGCCATATACAGAAGCAGAAGATGACCAAATTAATTTTTTGATATGATTGTTTACGCAAGCTTCAAATACATTAAAAGTTCCGGCGATGTTCACATCGAATGCGGTTCGAGGAAAATCTTTACAGTGTAATAACCACATGGCCGATAAACAGATAACGTAATCCATACCTTTCATAGCGGTATTTAAAATATCAGTTTCCCTTATATCGCCACCTATTGGATAAATAGAACATCGTTTATCTTTTAAAGATTCTTCGAGATGACTTTTTTTACCACGCGCAAAATTATCGTACACAATAACTTCAGCAACATCATGCTTCAATAGTTCTGAAACAACAAAGCTGCCAATAAAGCCAGCACCACCAATTACTAATACTTTTGAGTTTTTTAATTCCATTTTTTTATTTATTTAATTTTCCACTGAGATTTTAAATTTATGAAGCCATGAGAAACGGTATAAGGATAATCTATACCTCCATTTTTTGAAACATTGCTAACACTAAACGTAAATACATTTTCAACGAAATCAAAATTAATACCGCTTGCCTGATCAGCAATACTTCCGGTTAAAGAATACTTGCCTGGTAATAAAAATTCATTAATTTCAATTTCTAAAGTATAAGTGCCTGGCTTATTTAGGTCATTAAAGATTTCCTTTGTAAACTCTGATATTAATGCAAATTGCTCTCCCGAGTTTGAACCAATAAGCACATCTATTACAATAGGATTGATTATCTTATCAACTTCAAAAGCCAACTGAATAACAATTTTTTCTCCAAAACCAAACTCATTGCAAAGCCCTCCTTGAGGGTTTACACAAGTTAGTTTTTTCATTGTTGCTCCCGGTGAACTGTGTTGTCTGAAAAAATCTTTAGGAATAATACCAGTTTCAGAAACATCTTTATTTTCAGTGAGGTATTCATTAATAACATCATTGATTTTTCCCTGCATCATAATGCTTCCATTTTTCATAAAAATACCAGTTGTACAAAACGATTTTACTGTTGGCAAATTATGGCTTACAAAAATTACTGTATTTCCTTGTTTTGCAACACTCTTCATTTTATCAATACACTTGTTTTGAAACTCTTGATCTCCCACAGCCAAAACCTCATCAATAATTAGTATATCAGGATCTAAATGCGCTGCCACTGCAAATGCCAAGCGAACATACATACCACTACTGTATCTTTTTACTGGCGTATCTATATATTTAGCAACACCACTAAAATCAACTATCTCATCAAATTTTTTAGCAATTTCGTTTTTCTTCATTCCTAAAATAGCACCATTCAAAAAAACATTATCTCTTCCTGAAAGGTCGGGATGAAAACCTGTACCGACCTCTAATAAAGATGCCATTCTTCCTTTAAATGCTAAGCTTCCGCTACTAGGTTCGGTTACGCGTGATAGTATTTTTAAAAGTGTAGATTTGCCTGCACCATTTTTCCCAACAATTCCCACTACATCTCCTTTATTAATTTCAAAATTAATATCCTTGAGAGCCCATACATAACCTGAATTGCCTTTTTGAGTTCGGTCGTTAACTTCTCCTAATTTCAAAAATGGATCTTCTTTTCCTTTTATTTTGGCTATTAATCTACTAAAATCATCAACAATAGTTGATACACCAACTGCACCAAGTTTATATTGCTTCGAAATATTTTCTGCTTTAATAACTACTTCCATTTTATACTGTATCCATGAATCTTTTCTCAACTTTTGAGAAAACATATAATCCTAAAAATAATATACAAAAAATAATTAATGCATCTAATGCAATTAATTTTGCACTCAATAATCCTGAAGAAGTGAATGCATATTTACAACCTTCAAATATACCAGTAAGTGGGTTTAATAATAAAAATTTATATAGTTTAGAATTAGAATTTATCGTAAAAATTGGGTAGGCTACTGGCGTTGCATACATTAGTAGTTGAACACCAAATCCAATTAACATAGTTAAATCTCTATATTTAGTAGTAAGTGAAGATGCTATTAAACCTAATCCTAATGCAAAAACAGCAATTAGTAATAGATAAAATGGTAATAATACGATTGTATGATTAATTTGAAACGTAAATCCTTGAAAAAAAATTCCGAATAGATATACCACTAAAAATAAACTGAATTGAATCGAAAATCTAAAAAAGCCTGATAAAATAATAGATGACGGAACCGTTAAACGCGGAAAATATACTTTGCCAAATACAGAGGCATTTGCTACAAATGTGGTAGATATTCTATTAAATGAATCGGCAAAAAAACTCCAAAAAGATAAGCCTAATAAGTAAAAAGCAAAAGGTGAAATATTAGGTGGTGTTGGTATTTTGGCAATATTAGTAAATACTATGGTAAATACAATACTGGTAAATACAGGTTGTATCAAAAGCCACAATGGCCCTAATATAGTTTGCTGATAGCTTGCTTTGATATCTCTTTTAAAAAAAAGAAATATCAAATCTTTATAAGCCCTTAAATCTTTAAAAATTTTTTTAAGATTAAAAGCATTTCCTTTTTCAACTATATTCCAATGATCAGTCATTCTATTTTATCTCAAAGTTGAGTAAATTAATATTTATTAATATTGATTTTCAGTTCAAATAATTTACGGCTTCGCCACCTTAGTCACATGCGAAACTTAGTGGATATTTTTTAAGCAGATTGCTCTACAAAAAAATACTTATATTATTTATTTACTCCATAATAAGAGCGGAGTAATTCCAGGCTCTGAAATATGAGCTAGTTTAAAATCTATTTCAGTATAATGAATGTAATGTATGCTTTTATGTATTTTCTTTTCTGCTTTTACTATTAATTCTTTTAAAAACGCTTCGTTAATATCTCCCACAAGAACTAAATCAATTTTCTCAGAATCTTTACCCTGAGATAAATGCCCAACCAAATATACTTTCTTAAGATTACCCATTTTTTGAATAACGTAATCAATCACATGGTCTAAGCCCACTAATTTTAAAACAATACTATTTATGTCCTTAAACAAAGGATGTGATGTGTTTACTTTAAAAACCTTTTTATTAGCTTGGCTGTGAGAAGCCAAAAAACCTGCTTTTTCAAATCGATTCAATTCAATTCGAATAGAATTTGTTGATTCGCCAAATTCTTCTTCTAAACTTCGCAAATAAGCCGTGGTACTACTATTCAAAAAAAATTTGAGTAATAATTTGATACGGGTTTTCGATGAAATAAGAGTTTCAATCATATTGAGTAACAAATTTACTCAATAAAAAAAAATAACCAAGAATTAAAACGTAAAAAGTATACATTAACTAAATGGTTTCACAAATCAATATTCTCTATTTTGAACTTAATTGACTGATTATCAATACACTATTTTTTTAAATACAAAAATCTAGTTAATCAAGATTATTTCGATACCAATTTATAGTTAAATCCATGCCATTTTGTAAATTAACAAGAGGTTCGTACCCTAGAAGTTTTTTGGCTTTATTAATATTAGCAAGGCTATTTTTAATATCTCCTTTTCGTTCAGCCTTATAATCTGGCTTTAGATTACTTTTTAAATTTGCTTTAATTAAATCAAACAATTGATTTAAACTCGTTGAAGAACCATAAGCTACATTATAAACTTGATTTATAGCTTCTTTATTAGCAGTTGAATATGCTAATACATTGGCATATACCACATTATTAATAAAGGTGAAATCACGGCTGGTAGTTCCATCACCAAATATAGAAGGCACAACACCTTTTATTAAATGAGAAATAAAAATAGGAATAACAGCTGCATAGGCCCCATTAGGGTTTTGTTTTGGCCCATAAACATTAAAATAGCGTAAGCCAATAATTTCCATATCATAGGATTTGGCAAACACATCTGCATACAACTCATCCGTTTTTTTTGAAACCGCATAAGGAGATAATAAATTGCCAGTGATATGCTCCTGTTTTTCAGTGCTCTTATCATCACCATAAACAGATGATGAAGATGCATAAACCACTCGTTTTACACCTTGATCCTTAGCAGCGACTAAGACATTGATGAAGCCTGATACATTAGCATCATTAGTCGCCATCGGATCTTGCATACTACGAGATACAGAGCCTAAAGCAGCATTATGAAATATGCCATTAACATTTTCGCAAGCATTAAAACACGTATCATAATCTGTAATATCACCCTTTATAAATTTAAATGAAGAACTAGTTTCATATTCTTCCATGTTTTTTAAACTACCAGTAGATAAATTATCTAGCACTCTCACTTCTTTAGCGCCGTTATCTAAAAGATAAGAAACGATATGAGAGCCTATAAACCCTGCTCCACCAGTTACTAAAAAGATTTTACCATTAATAGAAGGTATTTTTGGGATAGTTATTTGTAATGGCATTATTATATATTAACTGTTTTTAGAATATGAATAGGTAACTTAACTTTAATACTTTGATGAAGGCTTTCTAATACTATTTGAACATAATTAGTATTTTGGAATTGAATAATTTTACCCTTCAAACCTTTTAATTGTCCTTGAGTAATTTCAATATCGTCTAATACTTTAAAATCATTTATTTCTTGTGTTACATCATAGCCACTTGCCTCTATCGATTTTAAAACAGCTATTTCCGAATCATTAATTTTTGCCTCAATCCCATTAAATTTTATAAATGAAAAAACGCCAGGCAAACTTAGTACTTTATCTTTTTCTAATTCAGAGATATTAACAAAAACATACCCGCTTAACATAGGGAATTCAACTGTTTTTTTTCGATCGCTCCACTGTTGTATTTTTTTTATAAAAGGTGCGTATGCATTAATACCTAATTCAGTTAGTTTATTTACCACTTTTTTTTCGTGTTTAACATTTACATAAACGGCAAACCAATTTAGCATAAGCAAGTAAACAATTAAACATTTTTGTTTTTATTATAGCCGTAACCATAACCGTATCCATAACCGTATCCATAACCGTATCTAGAATAATAATAACGGCTACGTTTTCGTTTCACCCCATTTAACACTAAATACACATCCTTGATAGAATTATCTTGTACTAGCTTATGAAATAAATTTAAGACCTGTTTATTAGCAAATTTAGTATTTAACACCATCAAATTTATGTCTGAATATTGCATTAAATAGGCCGCGTCTGCTAACATCCCAACGGGAGGTGTATCAATTAATACATAATCAAAATTTGCTTTTGCGTATTCCATTAATTCTTTTAATTTTTCTGATAGAACTAAATCCGAAGGATTAGGAGGTATGGGGCCTGATAAAATGGTATACAAATTATTGATTATGGTTGGCTTCACTATTTCGTCCAAACTATTATGTCCCACCATAAAGGTACTAATACCTATATCGGCATTCATTTCTAAGGCTTTTTGAATCCTCGGTTTATGCAAATCGAGCTCCAGCATCACTACTTTTTTTCCACTTTTAGCTAATATGGCACCTAAATTAATGGTAGTAAATGTTTTACCTTCCCCGGGTGAATTAGAGGTAACTAAAATTGTTTTTTTATGAGAATCTAAAATAACATATTGTAAATTAGTGCGAAGCGCCCTAAACGCCTCCGAAATATAAGCCGTTGGGCTTTCCTCCACAATAAAACCTAAATTGGAAACTCCTTTTTGAAAAGGCAAATCCCCTAATATTGGCAAGAATGTTTTTTCTTTTAATTCTTCCATTGTTTGAATGGTAGTAAAAAACAACTCTCTAATAGCTATTAATAATATGGAAAGCGCTAAGCCTACTACCAAAAACATGGTTTGGATTTTTTTTCTATCTGGTTTGACAATCCCTAAATTACGAGGGCTATCAATCACTTTCATTTCAGAAACAATAGAGGCTTTACCAATTTTGATATTAGCTTTACGTTGTAATAAGAAATTATATAATTGTTCGTTAACAGCTACTTTTCGTTGAATATTCAATACATCTCTTTGTTTTTGAGGAATATTCCTAATTTCTAAAACATATTTTGAAATTTCGATATTAATATTTTCGATAATTTTATAGGTGGCATTTCGAGAATTATTCAAATACACTAAAATGTTTTGTTTGAGTTTCTTAACTTTTTCTCTATCCTCCATGACGTGAGGATTGATCTCTTTTGAAAAGCTCAATTGTTCATTAATACTAATCTGTAACTCATAAAGTTCATTAACAGATTTGGTCATAAAGGCATCGCTACTAACCAAATAAACACTAGGCGGCAAAAATTCGGGGTCCTTATCTTCTATAATATATTTTTCTAAATCATTAATTGCTTGCAATTTCAAATTTAAACCAGCCTTATCGCCATCATATCTTGCTAGTTTATCAAAATAGTCCTGCTTTTCCCAACTTAAATCTAAAATATCATTATTTCGTTTATACATCTGCATAGTGTCTTCTACTTCATCTAATGATAACGACACTTCTGATAATTGCTTATCAATATAATTAATAGTACGCTCGTTTAAATCGAAACGTGCATTCAGCGATTTATTAAGGTACACTTTAGATAGTGTATCCAAGATTAATACGGCTCGTTCTGGCAATATATCTTCAAATGTTAATACTAATACATTGGTGTAATCAGGATTTTCAACTTTTAAGGCTTTTTGATAGTCATGAACGAGTTGATCAATCCTATGAATAACAATCTGGTAATCTAATTTCGAGTAATCAATAATTGTGTTTCTAGTCAAATTAGCCTCTCTAGAGAATAATAAATTAAAATCCACATCAATAAAGTCCTCGCCAAACTTGCCTGTTTTAACAACATCGCGTCCGTTCAAAAAATAAGTCAACTGAAACTGATTATAATCTAAAATTTTAAAATTTATCTTAGTTTCATATAAATCTGGATTAACTACAGTTACTATAATCTCAACAGGAACCG
>ERZ724516.813-NODE-813-length-18867-cov-3.840740_pt1 | contig 18867 bp, 16 predicted proteins | sample MGYA00376049_ERZ724516 | MGnify/ENA primary metagenome ERZ724516 (study PRJEB28724, sample SAMN07190886) | activated sludge metagenome | isolation source: activated sludge of sewage treatment plant in Hong Hong | place: USA: Christiansburg, Virginia | collected... | reverse complement strand
ATTGGTCGCGTTCACGAGGACGCCCACCATTTTGTTCAGATGACAACCGGCTTTGGTGGCAAGCGCGTTGTCGACTGGTTGAGCGGCGAACAGCTGCCGCGCATCTGCTGAGGTCGGTTCAGTGTCGCAGCGCGATCATCAGACTCTGCACCTCGCCCAGCTCCGAGAGAACCAGGGCGCGGGCGTCGGCGAGATCGTCGGCGTTGCGGACATGAAAGATATCGCGCCGACCGTCGAGATAACGGACGGCCGCGGTGTATTCCGGACGCACAACCGATGGCTGGGTGCGGCGCGGACTGGATTGGTTGGCAAACCCCGGCATGATGCAATTTCCCCAAGCTGTTTTTTGTTGCAGTGCATCGTAAACGAATGCAAGCGATTGAAAAATATAGCGAAGGTGATAGGTCTATGCTGTCTGGAAAGGTGCAGGCTGGCAGGCCTTGTGCTGTCTTCGTTCATTTTTGCGGCATAGCGGAAAAAACCCGATTGGTATGCGCATCTTATTCATTACGCACAGCTTCAACAGCCTGACTCAGCGTCTCTACTGTGAGCTGACTCAACTTGGTCACGACGTCAGCATTGAATTCGATATTGCCGACGACGTTACAGAGGAGGCGGTTGCCTTGTTCCGGCCGCATTTGATTGTGGCGCCTTTCCTGAAACGGGCGATTCCGCCTTCGATCTGGTCGCGTCATGTTTGCCTGGTGCTCCATCCCGGTATCGTCGGTGATCGTGGACCGTCGGCGCTGGATTGGGCGATTCAGTACGGCGAGGTGCACTGGGGCGTTACCGTCCTGCAGGCCGAGGCAGAGATGGATGCCGGCCCGGTCTGGGCAGAAGCCGGTTTTTCGATGCGGGTCGCACGAAAATCCTCCCTTTATCGCAACGAGGTGACCGAAGCAGCGGTGGTCGCGATGCGTGCCGCGGTCGACCGCTTCCAGCGCGGAAATTTCAAACCGCAGCGGGTGCCGGGCAAGGCGCATCCGCTGATGAAGCAAGCCGATCGGCACATCGACTGGCAGCGTGACAGCACGGCTACCATTCTGGCTCGCCTGAATGCTGCCGATGGTTTTCCCGGTATTGCCGATCATCTGTTCGAGCAGCCTTGCCATTTGTTCGACGCCTGGCCCGAGGCGAGCTTGCGCGGACCGGCCGGCAGCCTTCTCGGGCGGCGCGAGACTGCAGTTTGTCGGGCGACGATTGATGGCGCAATCTGGATTGGCCATGTCAAGCGGTCCGGCGGCATCAAATTGCCGACCGTGCTGGCCTTTTCCCAAGCCGCTGCTTTGCCGGAAGTGCCTTTGGCATCCTTCTGGAAATCGCCAGCCACAACCTGGCAGGACATCGCCTACGAAGAGGCTGGCGCTGTCGGTTTCCTTAGTTTCGATTTCTACAACGGGGCGATGAGTACGCGTCAGTGCGAGCGGCTGACCGAAGCCTTTCGCTGGGCGACCGGGCGCCCGACCCGGGTCATCGTGCTGCGCGGGGGCAGCGACTTCTGGTCGAATGGCATTCACCTGAACACCATTGAGCAGGCCGACAGCCCGGCCGACGAGTCGTGGGCCAACATCAATGCGATTGATGATCTGGCCGAGGCGGTTTTGCGCTGCGAAACGCAATTGACGGTTGCTGCCATGGCGGGCAATGCCGGTGCCGGCGGCTGTTTTCTGGCGCGGGCGGCCGATCAGGTTTGGGTGCGCGATGGCGTGATGCTCAATCCGCATTACAAGAACATGGGTAATCTCTTCGGTTCGGAATTCTGGACCTACCTGCTACCGCCTCGCGTCGGCGAGGCTGGGGCAGCCGCGATCATGCGGCACCGCCTGCCGATGACGGCGTCGGAGGCAGTTAGCCTGGGTTTTTACGATGCTTGTCTGCCCAGTTCCGGTTTTGTCGTTGATGTGGCACGGCGGGCGGTTGAACTGGCTGCCGCGCCCGATTTTGCGCTAAGGCTGGCCGCCAGGCGGGGGCAACGGGAGGCGGATGAAACTGTCAAACCGCTGGCCGATTATCGAGCCGGGGAACTGCGCCAGATGCGCCGCAATTTCTATGGCTTCGACCCGTCCTATCATGTCGCACGCTATCATTTCGTGGCACGTTCACCGCATTCCTGGACACCGCGCCACCTTGCCCGTCATCGCGATCTTGACTGGAAAGTACCCGAATGACATCGAACATCCTGTTTCACCGCAGAAGCGCCGAGGGCGCTGATGGGCGCAGAGAAGGTCCACCGGGAAAAGTTTTTTGGAGCCATTCGGGATGAGTCAAGCGAGTCTGCGCCGTTTGCCTGCAGTTTTGGTCGTCGATGACGAACTGCGTTCGCAGGAAGCGCTACACCGGACGCTAGAGGAGGATTTCGAGGTTTTCTGTGCATCAAGCGCGGCCGAGGGCATGGAAATCCTTGAAAAAGAGCAGTCGACCGCAGCATTCCGGATCGTTCTCTGCGACCAGCGTATGCCAGGTACAACCGGCGTCGCTTTTCTCAAGGAAGTTCGTCATCGCTGGCCGGACATCATCCGCATTATCCTCTCCGGCTACACCGACGCCGAAGACATCATTACCGGGGTCAATGAAGCCGGTATCTGGCAATACCTGCTCAAACCCTGGCAGCCGGAGCAATTGCTGTTGTCCTTGCAGCGCGCGGCAGAGGTCTGGCGGCTGCAACAAGAAAACCAGCGCCTGTCGCTTGATTTGCGGACAGCCGAGCCCGTCTTGCGCAAACGGGTCGACAGCAAACAGCAGAAGGCGCGCAGCAGTTTCGGGCTGAGTGCTTTCATCCGTGCTCAGGGCAGTCCGATCGAGCCGGTCTGCGACATGATCGAACGCATCGCGCCCTACGATCTGTCCGTAATGGTGACCGGCGAGTCGGGCACTGGCAAGGAGATGGTGGCGAGGGCCATCCATTATGAAAGTCGGCGGGCTGACAAGGCCTTTGTTACCGAAAACTGCGGTGCCGTACCCGACAGCCTGCTCGAATCCGAACTCTTCGGCTACAAGCGGGGAGCCTTTACCGGGGCGGTCGAAGACCGGGTCGGCCTTTTCCAGCAGGCCGATGGCGGCACCTTGTTTCTCGATGAAATCGGCGAAACCAGTCCGGCCTTCCAGGTCAAGTTGCTGCGCGTGCTTCAGGAGGGTGAATACCGGCCGTTGGGCAGCAACCGCTCGGTGCATGTTGATGTGCGGGTGATTGCCGCGACCAATCGCGATCTGGAGGATGATGTGCGGACCGGCCGTTTCCGGGAGGATCTTTTCTACCGTCTGGCAACGATTTCGCTCCACGTACCGCCGCTGCGTGAACGGCCGATGGATCTTCCATTGCTTGCCAGGCGCCTCCTCGCCAGCAGTGCCGTGACCCTGGGAAAGGTCGTTTCCGGCTTCTCCGAGGAGACGCTCGCCGGGCTGACGCGTTATCGCTGGCCCGGGAATGTGCGCGAATTACAGAATGAAATCCTGCGCATGGTGGCGCTTGCGGAGTCGCCAACGCTGGGTGCCGATCTGCTGTCGCAGCGGGTGCTCAACGGCGCTTTGCCGAGGGTGGCCATGGTGGCGGGTTCGCCGGCTGTTGGCCTGAGCGGCAGCCTGCGTCAACGCATGGATCAGCTTGAAATGCAGGTGCTGCAGGATGCCATGCAACGGCATGCCGGCAACAAATCGCGGGCAGCACGCGAGTTGGGCCTGTCGCGCGTCGGGCTGCGCAGCAAATTGGCCCGCCTCGGGATGGATGCATCATGATGCGTGTCCTCTGGCTGCAAAGCGGCGGCTGTGGTGGCTGCACGCAATCGCTGCTCTGCGCGGAACCGCGACCCTTGCTGGACGAATTGCGCGATGCCGGCATTGAATTCGTCTGGCATCCCGCGCTTTCGCTGGAAAGTGGCGACGAGGCACTGAGGCTGCTGGAGGATTGTGCGACCGGGCAACACCCTTTCGATGTGCTGTGCGTGGAAGGCGCCATGCTGCGCGGCCCGAATGGTAGTGGCAAGTTTCATCTGATGGCGGGTAGCGGCCGACCGCTGACTGAATGGGTCACCCGCCTCGCGGCACACGCACGCTGGATATTTGCCATTGGGTCCTGTACTGCCTATGGTGGATTTTCTGTGACCACACCCGGAAACCCCTTGGAAGCCTGCGGTCTGCAGTTCGAAGAAGACGAAAAAGGCGGCCTGCTCGGCGAAGCTTTTGTCTCGGCTGGGGGCTTGCCCGTGGTCAATATTGCCGGCTGTCCGGTGCACCCCGGCTGGGTGGTCGATACACTGGAAAAGCTGGCGCTGGAGGGCCTGCTCGCAAGCGACCTTGATGCATTCGGACGACCGCAGCTTTTTGCCGAGCAACTGGTACACCACGGCTGCCCGCGCAATGAATATTACGAATTCAAGGCCAGTGCCCAGAAGCACGCCGATCTGGGCTGCCTGATGGAAAATCTTGGCTGCAAGGGTACGCAGGCGCATGCGGACTGCAATATCCGGACCTGGAATGGTTCGGGTTCCTGCTTGCGTGGTGGCTATGCCTGCGTGGCCTGTACCGACCCGGGTTTTGAGTCCCCGGGGCATGCCTTTCAGGAAACGCCCAAACTGGCCGGTATTCCGATCGGCTTGCCAACCGACATGCCCAAGGCCTGGTTCGTTGCGCTGGCAGCGCTCTCCAAGTCGGCAACGCCGAAACGGGTGCGCGACAACGCGGTTGCCGACCATCCGGTCATTCGACCATCGGTGCGCAAGGCCGGCAAGTGAAACGAATCCAGCTGGGACCGTTCAACCGGGTCGAAGGCGACCTTGAAGTCAGCCTTGATGTCGACGCTGGGCATGTCGTTGCAGCACGGGTCAACTCACCCCTGTTCCGCGGCTTCGAACAGATTCTGGTGGGGCGTGCCCCGGAGGATGCATTAACCGTCGTGCCGCGCATCTGCGGCATCTGCTCTGTTTCCCAGTCGGCGGCGGCTGCCGCTGCGCTGGCTGATCTGGCAGGGATCACGCCGGTGCCGAACGGCCGGCTGGCGCAGCAATTGATACAGGCCACGGAAAATCTGGCGGATCATCTCGCGCATTTTTATCTCTTCTTCATGCCCGACTTTGCCCGAACTGCCTATGTTGGCCATTCCTGGTATCCCGCGGTGGCGGATCGGTTTGCCGCCGTCAAGGGCAGCGCCAACCCGGCAGTACTCACCGCCCGCGCTGCTTTCTTCCGACTCACTGGCTTTCTGGCAGGCAAATGGCCGCACACGCTGGCCTTGCAGCCGGGTGGCAGTACCAAAGCGATGACGGCGGCCGAACGTATCCGCATCCTCGCCCTGCTCCGCGATTTCCGCAGCTTTCTTGAACAGGTGCTGCTCGGCGATCATCTGGAGGTCTTCGCACAACTGCAAAGCGAGGCTGAACTGCGTCGCTGGGCCGAGGGCCGGGCGGGTGATTTTCCGCACTTTCTCGTCGCAGCCTATGCCTTGAAGCTGGAACGCACCGGGCGGGCAACGGATCGTTTCATGTCCTATGGTGCATACGGTTTGTTCGAAGCCGGCTTGTGGTCGCCGGATGCCGCTGCGGTCGACCGGCTGGAGCCGGTCAAAATCACCGAAGATCATCGCCATGCCTGGCTCGCCGATTGCGCGCCACTGTCACCCCTGCAGGGTGAAACCGTTGTCGATGCCGAAAAGGTCGGTGCCTACACCTGGTGCAAGGCGCCGCGTTACGCGGGCCAGGTCGTCGAAACCGGCGCCCTGGCCCGCCAGGTTGTGGCAGGCCAGGCGCTCGCCCGCGACCTTGTTCGACGCCACGGTGCTAGCGTGACGGCGCGCGTTGTCGGCCGGATGATTGAATTTGCCCGTGTTCTGCCTGCAATGGAGCAATGGGTACGGGACATCGTTCCCGGTGAGCCATTTTGCCTGCCGGCCGTTTTGCCCGAAGCCGGCGAGGGCGTCGGTCTGGTTGAGGCCGCGCGCGGCAGTCTGGGGCACTGGCTTCGCATCAAGCGTGGTCGTATCGAGGGTTATCAAATTATTGCTCCAACAACCTGGAATTTTTCGCCGCGAGATAGTAACGACCAGCCCGGGCCACTTGAACAGGCATTGGTTGGCTTGCCAGCCGGCGAGGGTGCACCTCCGACCGTGCAGCATTTGGTCCGCTCGTTCGATCCGTGCATGGTGTGTACCGTGCATTGAGCCCAAGCTGTTCACGGCCGCCTCTGGGTTTCTTACGTTCGGGTGCCCGGTGAACTATTCGATTCCAAGTGTGGAATATTCCACGGCCACATTTTTCAGCCCCCGATATGCTCTTCCCATCGGAGGTGAATCCATGACAATTCAGGCAAACATAGCGTTAAGCAGAAGTGATTTCGTTGCAGAACTCAGCGACGGCAGAAGGCTAGTCAAGCCGAACCTTCGCGATATGGCAGCGGCTTTGCATGATGCCGGTGTGATGGCCAGGGGAACCTTGTGCGAGCATCGCGCTGACCATCGCATCCTGACTGCCGGACAATTGGTTGCGCTCAAGGCGGAAATGCGACGTCTCGAACTACTGCCCGTCCCGGTTTCTGCACCCAAGCCATCCAAGCCACGCATCGCGCTCGTCGCTTAAAAAGTGCTCAGGTTTGATGTTAGCAAGCGGATTGCGGATTTCTAATTGGTGTCGTGGGCATCATTTTCATTCGCGGGCCTCAGCTTGCGCCAGCTTGTGACGGATGCGATCGCGGGAGCCAGCCAGAGCGATAGCCAAAGCCCGGCGAGGACTGCCAGCGCCAAGGCATTTGGTGCGGTACGCGTTACCAGGTAGATAAACAGCAACGCAATCGCGGTGACCACTGCGGCCGACGCAAGATAGCTGACTACCAACTGACGTAGAAAGACGCCAAAAAAGCGCCCCAACGGAATACCGACGACCCGCAGTCTTCCGTTGCGAAAAGCGACATAGCACGCTGTGGCGCAGATGAACACCGAGGTGGCAAGGAGTTGAAGCCAGAATTCGGGCGTCCATTGGGCTCGGCCATGCACGAACAGCATCAAGATGGCAGAGCATGTAAGCGTACTCATCGCAAACACGATGCGCAGGCTGTGAGTGGGCGTGTTCATAATGATCCAGATCCAGGTTCAGGCGTGAGCGAAGGAAATTTGCCATGCGCAGCGTTGCCGGGCCGAATCCCAAGACTTCTTCTGCACGTTCAACCCATCGCTTTTCGAGGGGCTGATTTTGCGATAATTTTGACCGTTAAACCAGCATGTTGCCTTACGGTGAATCAAAGGCTTCAAATGGCCGATGCTGGATATCGGCTGTTTTTTGGGTCGACCGCAGGACACTGTGTGGTGAGGCGCCTAACTTTACCTACGCAGGATTGAGCGGTTTCCAGGCGTTAGAATAAGCCTTTGGGCATGGGTACATCGTTGCCGCCGCTCTCATCGGTTCGGAGCAAATTTGCATGGAGCGTTTCACCATTTCGCTGGACGCGTCACTCGCTGTCCAGTTTGATGCGCTGATTGCAGCGCGGGGTTACAGCAACCGTTCGGAAGCGGTTCGTGATTTGATCCGCGCGGCGATCGAAAGTGACCGTCAGCGCGATACGCCCGCCGGCTACTGTGTGGCCAATTTGTCCTACGTCTTCAACCATCATGAACGTGAGTTGGCTGAGCGTCTGACCGGGCTGCAGCACGCACATCACGATCTGACGGTGGCGGCGATGCACAGTCATCTGGACCATGACAATTGTCTCGAATCGGTAATCTTAAAGGGGGCAACTGCCGATGTCCGGCAATTTGCCGATGCGCTGATGGCGGAACGTGGCGTCCGGCATGGCAAGCTCAACGTGATTGCCTTGCAGGCCGAACACCATCATGCCCACGATGAAAACGGCGAGGCCCATGTCCACTACCGTCCCGCCCGCTAACAGCCCCCTTGCCGCGGTGACTGACGGCCTCGGGGAGCAGGCCTGGATAGAGGTTATCCAGAAGATGGATGAGGTCTACAACGACCTGCTCCAGTACGAAGTGGCGCTGGAGGAAAAAAATGCTGCGCTGGAGGACTCGCACCAGTTCATCGAGAGCGTCCTGGCTTCGATGTCCGACATTGTCATCGTGTGCGACCGGAACGGAAACATCGAGGAGGTCAATCCCTCGCTTTGCCATTTTGCCGGCAAGTCGAACGAGGATCTGGCCCATACGCCCTTGTTCGAGCTTTTTGCCGACGACGCGGAGCGCAACAAGGCGCGCGAAGTCTTTGCCCGATTTGGTCGGGAAGGCGTGCATGATTGCGAGTTCTTCCTGCGGGCCGGTGATGGTTCGACCGTGCCGGTTTCGATGAATTGCACGCCACGGGTTTCGCAGACCGGCAAGTTGATGGGTATGGTCGTGACCGGCCGGCCGGTGGGCGAACTGCGGCGTGCCTATCACGCCTTGCGCCAGGCGCATGATGACCTGAAGCGGACGCAAAGCCAGTTGCTGCACGCCGAAAAAATGGTGTCGTTGGGTCGTCTGGTGGCCGGAGTTGCCCATGAGCTGAATAATCCGATCAGTTTTGTGCTGGGCAATGTGCTCTCCCTCAAACGCTATTCGGCGCGACTCGAAAGCTATCTTGCAGCAGTGCATTCAGGCCCGTTAGCCGACGATGCCCGGCTGGGTGACATGCGGCAGACCTTGCGCATCGACCGTATCCTGGCTGATATGCCGAAGCTGATCGATGGGATGATCGAGGGAGCAGAGCGGACACGCGACATTGTCGATGCCCTGAAGCGGTTTTCGGCGGTCGACAAGATGACGCCAGAACGGGTGAGCCTGAACGAGGTGGTTGAGCGTTCAGTACGCTGGGTAGTACAAAGCGCCTCGAGCAAGTTTGCGGTCGACGTCGATTTGCCGCCGGATTTGCATTGCCCGGGTTCCTCGGGGCAACTGCAACAGGTGGTGATGAACCTGATCCAGAATGCCTGCGACGCGACGGCGGCTCAGCCCACAGCTTCTTTGCGGATCGATGGTCGACGTGACGGAGAGAGGGTAGTCTTGCGTTTTGTCGATAACGGACCGGGGATCGCCGATGAATTCCTCGGGCGGCTTTTCGAGCCGTTTTTTACGACCAAGCCGGTCGGGCAGGGTACTGGGCTCGGTTTGTCCATCAGCTACGGCATCGTCGACCGCCATGGCGGACGTTTGTCGGCGGCAAATCTGCCCGATGGTGGGGCGGAATTCACGCTGGCACTTCCAGTGGAAGCGAACTGACCACTTTCGCTGAAGGCCTTGCGACGTTCGCAAGCAAAACAAGGACTTGGCATCCTGGCATGGAGTTTGTATGAACAGTAGTATAAAGTTCATACGCCGACCATGGAACCGCTACCGACCGACTGGCTTTCGCTCCTGATCCTGACTTTCGTGCTGGGCATGAAGCATGGGTTTGATGCCGATCATCTCGCCACCATCGATGGACTGACCCGCTTCAACGCGCGCCAGAATCCTTGCTTGGCGCGCTTCTGCGGCACCCTGTTTTCGCTAGGTCATGGTGCCGTGGTGATTGTCATCGCCTTGGGTGTCTCGATCCTCGCCGGGCAGTGGGAGGTGCCGGCGTGGTTCGGTATGTTGGGCTCGGTTATTTCCATCACCTTTCTTGTTTTGCTCGGCAGCCTGAATCTGGCCGCCGTCCTGCGTGCCGAGCCGGACGAAATGGTCCAGCCGGTTGGCCTGAAAGGACGCCTGCTCGGTCGCTTACGGCATGTTTCCCATCCGGCGCTGATTGCCTTGGTTGGTGCGCTCTTCGCACTTTCCTTCGATACCCTGTCGCAGGCGGCTTTCTTTGCGCTTACCGCCACGCAATTCGGTGGCTGGCAGCATGCCTTGTTGCTGGCACTGTTGTTCATAGCCGGCATGCTGCTGACGGATGGTATCAACGGCTTGTGGATTGCCAGGCTCATTGCCAAAGCGGATCAGGTCGCATTGGTCGCGTCGCGGGTGATGGCGCTGGTTGTTTCCGGCATCAGTTTGCTGGTGGCGGCTTTTGGCGTGGCCAAAATGCTTTCGCCTGGCATCGACGCCTGGAGTGAAGGGAAGGAACTGGTTTTTGGTTTTGCCTTGGTCGCCATCATTGCCGTCAGTTTTCTGGTGGCAGTCCGTCTGACCCGGCGCCCCGCCTTGATTTGATTTTTGTTTTCGCAGAGGAATGGCCGGGTGACCGGTTTTTTTAAGGCATGAATTTAAGACAAATATTTATAAGTTCATACGCCGTTCTGGTTGCAAGCGGACTGGCGGCGCATGAAACGGTGGAATTGTCGGCGGTCGAAGTGCGTGCCAAGGCCGAAAACCTCGAGGGGATCGCCAAGGCCGGCAGCGAAGGTGTCGTTTCCAGCCAGCGACTGTCGGCCATGCCCATTTTGCGTCCAGGCGAGGTGCTGGAGATGGTGCCTGGCTTGATCGTGACGCAGCATGCCGGTGACGGCAAGGCCAACCAGTATTTCCTGCGCGGCTTCAATCTGGATCACGGTACGGACTTTGCGACTTATATCGGTGGTGTGCCGGTTAATATGCCGACGCACGCCCACGGTCAAGGCTATACCGATCTGAATTTTCTGATTCCCGAGTTGGTCGACCGTGTCAATTTCCGCAAAGGGCCTTATTTTGCCGAGGAAGGCGATTTTTCGTCTGCCGGTGTGGCGCGCATCGACTACTTTCGCAAGCTGGATGCCACGCTGGGTCAAGTCAGCATGGGGCAGAACGGCTACGCCCGTACCTTGTTGGCCGGGTCTCCGGAAGTGGGCGACGGGAAGCTCTTGTATGGGCTGGAATTGTTTCACAACGATGGCCCGTGGGAGGTGCCCGAACATTACAAGAAGCTGAACGGAATCCTCCGCTACAGCGAGGGAAACCGCACGAATGGCTTCTCGCTGACCGGCATGGCTTATCAGGGGCGTTGGACGTCGACTGACCAGGTGGCCAAGCGGGCAATCGATAGCGGTGAAGCCGGCCGGTTCGGTTCGCTGGATGACATTACCGGTGGCAAGACCTTTCGCTATAGTCTCTCCGGTGAATGGGCGAAGAGCGGCCTAGCCAGCCAAAGCAAGGCGAATGTCTGGTGGCTACGCTCGGGGCTCGATCTGTGGTCGAATTTTCAGTATTGCCTCAACGATATTGCAACGACCGGGACGTGCGATACCGGCGATCAGTTCAAGCAGGGGGAACGGCGACATGCCGGTGGCTTCGCTGCGTCGCACGCAATGTTCGATCGCTGGGCCGGGTTCGAGGTCAGTAATACTGTGGGTGTGCAGGGGCGACTGGACCGGCTCAGTCCGGTCGGCCTCTACAACACGCGGCAACGTGAAACCTGGAATACCGTCCGCGAAGACAGGGTTACCCAGCGCAGTCTGGCCGCTTGGCTGGAGAATGAAGTGCGCTGGACATCCTGGTTCCGTTCAACGCAGGGATTGCGGGGTGATTTCTACGATTTCACGGTCGACGCCAATCTCGCGGCCAATTCTGGCACGGCCAGCGACCAGATGGTGACACCCAAATTGTCGCTGGTCTTCGGTCCGTGGCAACGCAGCGAAATCTATCTGAACTACGGTCACGGGTTCCATTCGAACGATGCGCGCGGCACGACGATTACGGTCGATCCGGCAACGGGGGATCCGGTCAGCAGGGTTCAGCCCTTGGTCAGGACAAAAGGCGTCGAACTGGGTTTGCGTTCGGAATTCTTGCCAGGATGGCAGTCGACCGCAGCAGTGTGGCAACTGGAAACCGCTTCAGAATTGCTGTTCGTCGGGGATGCAGGAACAACGGAAGCCTCGCGCCCTTCTTGCCGTTACGGGCTGGAATGGACCAATCTCTATGTGTTCAGGGACTGGCTGGCCTTCGATGCCGACCTGGGTTGGTCGCACGCACGTTTTCGCGATAGTGCGCCGGAGGGCAGCTACATCCCGGGGGCCGTTACCTCGACCGCAAATCTGGGCGTGACGGTCGATCATCCAGGGCCGTGGTTTGGCGCCTTGCGCCTGCGCTATTTTGGACCACGCCCCTTGATCGAGGACAATTCCGTGCGTTCGCAGTCATCGGCGCTGACCAATTTGCGGATCGGTTACAAGATCGACCGGAGAACCCATCTGGCACTTGATATCTACAACCTGTTTGACCGGCAGGTGAACGACATTGAGTACTGGTACGACTCGCAACTGCGTAGCGAATTGAGCAACGGTGCCGTCAATGATCGACATATTCACCCGACTGAACCGCGCAGCTTTCGTCTTGGCATCACGCATAAATTCTGACGCGTAATCCATAATTACGCTTCCCGCAGATCTAACTTTGGAGTAGCCTAGGCGGTTTTCCCTAATACCCGAGAGCTGAGGAGATTCCGTGGAAAAGGACTTGCGCGAAGCCGCACTTGAATACCATCGCTGGCCCACACCAGGCAAAATTTCTGTTCGCCCGACCAAAGGGCTGACCAATCAGCGCGATCTTGCGCTGGCCTATTCACCCGGCGTTGCTGCCGCCTGCGACGCGATTGTCGAGGATCCGGCAACCGCCGCCGACTACACCTCGCGCGCCAATCTGGTAGGAGTCGTCACCAATGGCACGGCAGTGCTCGGCCTCGGTAACATCGGCCCGCTTGCCTCGAAGCCGGTCATGGAGGGCAAGGGGTGTCTTTTCAAGAAGTTCGCCGGAATTGACGTCTTTGACATCGAACTGGCAGAGAACGATCCGGATAAGCTGATCGACATGATTGCCGCGCTCGAGCCGACGCTCGGCGGTATCAACCTGGAAGACATCAAGGCACCGGAGTGTTTCTACATTGAACAGAAACTGAAGGAGCGGATGTCGATTCCGGTCTTTCACGATGACCAGCACGGTACGGCCATTATTTCCGCAGCGGCAATGCTCAATGGTCTCAAGGTCGTCAACAAGAAGATCGAAGAAATCAAGGTTGTTGTGTCCGGTGCCGGCGCGGCCGCCATTTCCTGCCTGAACCTGTGGTGCGACCTCGGCGTCAAGCGCGAGAACATTACTGTCTGCGACTCCAAGGGCGTCATCTACGTCGGTCGTCAGGGTGGTATGGATGAAACCAAGGCGCGTTACGCACAGAATACCGAAGCGCGCACGCTGGGTGAGGCGCTGGTCGGTGCCGACGTCTTCCTCGGCTTGTCTGCGGCAGGCGTCGTCAAGCAGGATATGGTCAAAACCATGGCGGACCGCCCAATGGTTTTTGCGCTGGCCAATCCGACGCCCGAGATCATGCCGGAACTGGTCAAGGAAGTTCGCCCCGATGCCATTATCGCGACCGGGCGTTCCGATTACGTCAATCAGGTTAACAATGTCCTCTGTTTTCCCTTCATTTTCCGTGGCGCGCTCGATGTCGGCGCGACCCGGATTACCGAAGAAATGAAGATGGCTTCGGTTAGGGCGATTGCCGAGTTGGCTGAGGCAGAGGTGACAGATGAAGTCGCGATGGCCTATCCCGGTCACGATTTGAATTTTGGTCCGGATTACCTGATTCCCAAACCGTTTGACCCGCGCTTAATTGTCAAAATTGCGCCAGCAGTCGCTCAGGCCGCGATGGACTCCGGTGTCGCAACCCGTCCCATTGCTGATTGGGCGGCCTACCGCGCCAAACTGTCGGAATTCGTTTATCACACCGGCGTTGGCATGCGGGCTATTTTCCAGGCTGCCCGCCAGGCCAAGGGCAAGCGCATTATCTTCGCAGAAGGTGAAGATGAACGCGTGTTGCGTGCCGTTCAGGTCGTGATCGAAGAAAAATTCGCCCGGCCAATTTTGATCGGTCGGCCGGAGGTGATCAATCACCGACTGGAAAAGGCCAATCTTCGTATTCGCCCAGAGGTGGATTTCGATATCGTCAATCCGGAATCCGACGAGCGTTACCGCGAGTGCTGGACGGCTTATCATAAGTTGATGGCCCGTCGCGGCGTCACGCCGTCGATTGCCAAGGAGGCCATGCGTCGTAAAACGACCGTGATTGGCTCCATGTTGCTCAAGCTGGGTTACGCCGATGGACTGATCTGCGGCATGGCTGGCCAGTACAGCCATCATCTCGGTGTGATCAGCAATATCATCGGGAAACGCAATGGCGTCAATACGATGGCCGCGATGAACTACCTCATGTTGCCAGGGCGGTCATTGTTTATTTGCGATACGCACGTCAATGAAGATCCCACTGCCGAAGAAATTGCCGAAATGACGCTGATGGCCACGGAACAGGTCAAGCGCTTTGGCAGTCACCCAAAGATTGCCCTCTTGTCACACTCCAATTTCGGATCCGGCAGTTCGAAATCGGCCAGAAAAATGAGTATTGCAGCCGGCCTGATCTCGGCGATGTCAGCCGGAGAACTGGAAGTCGATGGTGAAATGCACGGGGATGCGGCTTTGAGCGAGGAGATTCGTCGCGAAGCCAACCCGGAATCACCGCTGAAGGGTGAAGCGAATTTATTGATCATGCCCAATATCGACGCTGCCAATATTTCCTACAATCTCATCAAAATGACGGGCGGAGAGGGTGTCACCATCGGTCCCATTTTGCTGGGTGCCGCACGTCCGGTGCATGTGATGACCTCTACGGCAACGGTCCGTCGTCTGGTCAACATGACAGCGTTGGCTGTTGTCGAGTCGATGGAACGCTGATTTCCTCAGGCAAATAGTAAAAGCCGGCTAAACCGAAGCGTTTTAGCCGGTTTTTTGTGGGGTGCCAAACGTTAGCCGGCGAGCGCGTCGAGCAACTTGCCGTGGATGCCACCAAATCCCCCGTTGCTCATCACCAAGATATGATCGCCAGGGCGGGAGAATGCAAGGATTTTGCGAACAAGTTCGTCGATATTGTCTTCAACGACGGCTTTTTCGCCCATCGGTGCGAGGGCTTCGCGGGCGTCCCAGCCAAGATTGGCGGCATAGCAGAAGGCGGCGTCCACGTTCTGAAGGCTGGCAGTCAACTGGCTTTTCATGGTACCCAACTTCATCGTATTGGAGCGCGGTTCGAGAACTGCGAGGATGCGTGCGCTGCTCACTTTGTGGCGAAGGCCGGCAACGGTGGTAGCTATGGCCGTTGGGTGGTGAGCAAAGTCGTCGTAGACGGTAATGCCTTGGACTACGCCCCGAACTTCCATGCGCCGCTTTACGTTGACGAACCGGGAGAGTGCATTCAATCCCAGATCGAGCGGGACACCGACATGGCGCGCTGCGAGAAGTGCGGCACAGGCGTTGGCGCGATTGTGTTCGCCTGACAACTGCCAGTTCGTCCGCCCGATTTCCCCCTCCGGGCCATGCAGGACCAGTTCTCCGCTGGCATCGTCGCCACTGACCCGGTAACCTTGCGGAGTGTTGAAATGCGCGACTGGCGTCCAGCATCCGCGTTGCAGTACTCTTTCAAGGCTAGCTTCGGCAGCATTGGAAACAATCAGGCCGGACGCCGGTACGGTTCGGATCAAGTGATGAAATTGGGTTTCAATGGCTGCAAGATCGGCGAAAATGTCTGCGTGATCGAACTCCAGATTGTTCATGACCGCAGTTCGTGGCTTGTAATGAACGAATTTGGAGCGCTTGTCGCAAAATGCGGTGTCGTACTCGTCCGCTTCGATGACGAAAAATGGGGTATTGCCCAGGCGGGCGGAAACGCCAAAATTGAGTGGAACGCCGCCAATAAGGAAACCTGGTGACATATTGGCGTCCTCAAGTATCCAGGCGAGCATGGAACTGGTCGTTGTCTTGCCGTGCGTACCGGCGACGCCGAGCACCCAGCGGCCTTGCAGCAGGTTCTCAGCCAGCCATTGCGGGCCAGAAACATAGGGTAGCCCCTGATCGAGGATTGCCTCCAGGAGTGTATTGCCCCGGGAAATCGCGTTGCCGACGACAAAAATGTCCGGCTTCAGCGCCAGTTGCTCAGGATCGTATCCCTCGATCAGTTCGACGCCGGCGCCACGCAATTGGTCGCTCATCGGTGGATAAACATTGGCATCGCAGCCGGTAACTTTGTGGCCTGATGCAACGGCGAGTTGGGCAACGCCGCCCATGAAGGTGCCGCAAATACCGAGAATATGAATGTGCATGTCACAGAGACCCGTTAGAATGACCATGATTTTACCCTGATCGAGACGTCATGCCCCGCCAAGACAGGCCACGACCAAGTAACGGCCACCGGTCCAGCATTGCCAGTGCCGCAGCCCGCCTGATGGCGGAAGACGGCATTACCGACTTTCATCTTGCCAAGCGCAAGGCGGCACGTCAGCTGGGTCTCGACGAGCGCGCCGGCTTGCCTGACAACGCCGAGGTGGAAGCCGAGTTACGTGCCTACCGCAGCCTCTATCAAGGTGAGGAGCATGCTGAGCTGATCGCTGCCATGCGCCATTCGGCGCTCGAACTCCTTGATTTGCTGGCAGAGTTCAATCCCTACCTGACAGGATCGGTGCTGGATGGCACCGCGGGCGAGCACTCAAATATTGATGTTTTGCTTTTTGCCGACAGTGCCAAGGAGGTCGAGATATTTCTCCTCAATCGGGGCATCAATGTTGAGCATGTCGATTCCCGAAGCGAACGTGTCGAGGCGGTTCTGGCGGTGGAAACCGATACGGCAGATGCCAGCCTGGTGATTTTGTCACCCCGGATGGAGCGGGTAACTTTCCGACATCGTGATGGACGTCCGCGAGAAAGGATTCGTGCCGATGCGCTACGTGCCTTGCTTTCGCAATAGACTGGACAAATTGTTGCCAATTGCGGCAAACTTGCCGTCATGACGAAGCGAAAAACTGCTTCCAAGCCGGTCGACAAGCCGCGCATCCTGGTGGTGCATGGGCCAAATCTGAACCTGCTTGGTACTCGAGAACCCGAACATTATGGTCGGATGACGCTATCCGATATCAATGTGGAACTGGCTCGGCTTGCGGAAGCCGCGGGGGTTGAGCTGGAGGCCTTCCAGAGCAACCACGAAGGTGCCCTGATTGAACGTATCCATGCAGCCCGCGAGCAGGGCGTTCGCGCCATCGTCATCAACCCGGCGGCTTACACGCATACCAGCGTCGCCTTGCGCGACGCCCTTGCGGCCGTCGCGATACCGTTTGTCGAAGTGCATCTTTCCAATGTGCATGCCCGGGAGCCTTTCCGTCATCACTCCTATTTTTCCGATCTGGCCATTGGCGTGATTTGTGGCCTGGGTCATGAGGGCTATCGACTGGCTCTCGAATATCTGCTCAACAAACTAAACATTGAATAGCCGGCTTCGGCCGGTTGCTTGCGTCCCTGCGGCGCATACTGAGGGGAGTCATCCATGGATCTGCGTAAACTCAAGAAACTCATCGACCTCGTTCAGGAGTCGGGTATTTCTGAACTGGAAGTGACCGAGGGCGAAGAAAAAGTTCGTATCGCCAAGCATTACGGGGCTGTTGCTGCGCCTCAGCAGTATTATGCTGCGCCACCCCCGATGCCCTTGCCCGGCTCTGCGCCAACGACTTCTTCGGTCGATCTCGATGATGAAGACGAGTTTCCGGATGGCCATGTCGTGAAATCCCCGATGGTCGGCACTTTCTACCGTTCGCCATCGCCCGGTGCCGACGCTTTTGTGCAGATTGGCCAGACGGTGAAGCAAGGGGAAACCATCTGCATCATTGAAGCCATGAAACTTCTGAACGAAATCGAGGCGGATGCCTCAGGTGTAGTCAAGGCGATTCTGCTCGACAATGGGGAGCCGGTCGAGTTTGGTGAGCCCTTGTTCGTGATTGGCTGATCGGGTCATGTTTGGCAGGGCACTACCGGCGTTTGAATGCTGGAGGCCGCCTGCCGCAGGAGAAAACAATGTTTGAGAAAATCCTGATCGCCAATCGCGGCGAGATCGCCCTGCGCATTCAGCGGGCCTGCCGTGAACTCGGCGTCAAGACTGTTGTGGTCTATTCGGAAGCCGATCGCGAAGCGAAGTACGTCAAACTGGCCGATGAGTCGGTCTGCATTGGCCCGCCTTCTTCGACGCTGAGTTATCTGAATGTGCCGGCGATCATTTCCGCGGCAGAAGTGACCGATGCGCAAGCGATCCATCCGGGTTATGGTTTCCTTTCGGAAAACGCAGATTTCGCCGAGCGGGTTGAAACCTCAGGCTTCATCTTCATTGGACCTCGCGCGCAGACTATTCGCTTGATGGGCGACAAGGTATCCGCCAAGGACGCCATGAAAGCTGCCGGTGTGCCCTGTGTGCCAGGTTCGGAAGGTGCGTTGCCGGATGATGCGAAAGAGATCATTCGCATCGGTCGCGCCATCGGCTACCCGGTCATCATCAAGGCGGCTGGTGGCGGCGGCGGCCGGGGCATGCGTGTCGTACATACCGAGGCAGCCCTGATCAACGCTGTGCAGATGACACGCCAGGAAGCCGGAACATTTTTCGGCAATCCTGCGGTCTACATGGAAAAATACCTCGAAAACCCGCGGCATGTTGAAATTCAGGTGCTGGCCGACGAGTACAAGAGCGCCATTTATCTCGGCGAGCGAGATTGTTCCATGCAGCGCCGCCACCAGAAGGTCATCGAGGAAGCGCCGGCGCCGCATATTCCGGCGCGCCTGATCGGTCGCATCGGCGAGCGTTGCGCCGATGCCTGCCGCAAGATCGGCTATCGGGGCGCCGGCACTTTCGAATTCCTGTATGAAAACGGCGAGTTCTATTTCATCGAAATGAACACGCGCGTGCAGGTGGAGCACCCGGTCACCGAGGCGATCACCGGCCACGACCTGGTCGAATGGCAGCTGCGTGTGGCCTCCGGTGAGCCGCTTCCGGCCCGGCAGGATGAGCTGAAGATCCACGGTCACGCCATCGAGGCGCGCATCTGCGCCGAAAACCCGGACAACAACTTCCTGCCCGCCACCGGCACGCTGCAGGTGCTGCGCTGGCCCGCGCACGTGAGCTTCCAGCGCAATGCGGATTCGGAGCCGCTGCACGACCC
>ERZ724516.812-NODE-812-length-18899-cov-4.983708_pt1 | contig 18899 bp, 18 predicted proteins | sample MGYA00376049_ERZ724516 | MGnify/ENA primary metagenome ERZ724516 (study PRJEB28724, sample SAMN07190886) | activated sludge metagenome | isolation source: activated sludge of sewage treatment plant in Hong Hong | place: USA: Christiansburg, Virginia | collected... | reverse complement strand
CGATCGTCCCGATGTTCACGTGGGGCTTTCGTCGCTCAAATTTCGCCTTCGCCATGATTCACTCCTTTTCTCAGAACTCTGTTTTCCCAGAACCCTACCGTATATTCAGGTCACCCTCAGGCACAGACAGGCACTCTATCCAGACAAGCCTGCTATGGAGCCCACGACGCGAATCGAACGCGTGACCTCGTCCTTACCAAGGACGTGCTCTGCCAACTGAGCTACGTGGGCACTTCCTGCACAGCCTATATCCGCTCGCGCACCCTCTGTCCGCACCCGTGGCCGAGTACGCTGAATTTGGAGCGGGCGATGGGATTTGAACCCACGACAGCCAGCTTGGAAGGCTGGAACTCTACCACTGAGCTACGCCCGCCCACGGCGAACCTACCAACACGTCAACACTTTGCAGCGAAGGCCGTATATTCTGGCCCTCGATTACCCTGCACCAGTCATCATATTTTCAATCCGCGAGGCCCCTCACGGATTGAGCCGACTGAGTTTGGTGGGCAGGCAAGGATTCGAACCTTGGAAGCCATAAGGCAGCAGATTTACAGTCTGCCCCCTTTGTCCACTTGGGTACCTGCCCGCGAGAGACCTATTTCCAAACGTCAGCGCGCAAAAAAAATCGATTCCATGAAACGAACACCAGAGCGTTTCATTTTCTGGATCAGAGAATGAAGTAAGCCTCACCATGCACAGCTCTCCAGCAAAATGACAGGGCTGGAGCGCTGATAACATGAGGGCAATCTGGCTTCGAAAGCAGCCGATTTTATTTGCGACGCGTTCTATTGTCAAGGGGGTATGTTCTATGCAGGAACAATTCTATTGTCGCATTGATTCCGCGCAGGCCCCACGCGCATTGGGAACGGGCCGCGGACGCTCAAACACCTGCGCGGCTTGTCGAATAATGTCCGGCTGGCTCCCGAGTACATCCTTCATGAGCCGGAGGAGCTCTTGAGGCGACAAGCGAAACTCAGGCGCCAGAAATCGCTTGCGAGCCATACGGTTCTCACTCGGATCCTCAGGCTCGTAATACCCAATCAATGCCGCGTCCTGTTCTGCCTGATTGAGCCGAGCTATCCAACCAGATGTCTTGGCAGATTCCCGAGCGTTGCGCCGCGGCTTTGTATCGACCTCCAACTGAGTCCATACGGCCCACCCGATAAACACTGCCCAGGTTTCATTGAGAACTTCCCATGATTCCGTCTCACTCAGAAATCGCTCTTCCTTGAGCGCCTTTTTCTGAAGGACCGGCGTGATCAGCACCTGTTGATACCGGCAACGCTGCAGCTCACGGGCAAACGCCATCAACGAGGCATGCGCCTCCGACGGCGCAGATTCCTGCTCAAGAAAGTCCATATAGACATGGAAGAGCTCGTGATAGAGCGTTTCGAGCTCCTTATGCGTCAGTCGCCCCAACGGACGTAACGTGCGGCCTGCCGCATTCAGCGACAACGATCGATCCAGCACCATGCGATGCTCCGCCGGGTGATACTCCGCGGCGAACGCATGCAGATCTTCAAATTCGAATGTGACAAAGTTCGCCGGCACCTGTTCGAGAAATTGAGTGGGCAGCCTGAGAGTTTTCGCTTCCGCCACTAAGGCCTGCCACAGGCGTGAGGAATCGGGCTGGGTTGCTGGAGTCTCCGCAAGGGCCTGCGCGCTAAGGAACAGCCCTAGCAGCACCCCGCCTGCCATGACGGCAGCGATGCCCTGCACACGACCAAAATATGGGCGCACAAACCGCACGCTTGCCTCGAATGAGATACCATCGCGGAACATGCTTCGGAATCAGGCCGCGAGGGTCCTAGACGTAACGGTCTCGATCATGGCCCCAATCATGACCGTGCCCTTCCTCAACCAGCGCAAGCGACTCGAATAAACGAGGGGGCACGTGATCAAGAAACCGAGAGGGTTTGGACAACAACATGCCCGAACTCCTGTCGTAGACATTGATCGGATAGGTCAAATACAAATAGCGCTTCGCCCGCGTGACGGCGACATACAACAATCGCCGCTCCTCTTCCAGGTCCTCATCGGTATTGAACGAAAACACCGACGGGAACTTTCCATCGACGACCCACAGCAGAAACACACATTGCCACTCCAGCCCTTTCGCGGAATGAATCGTGGACAGCACCACCTGCTCATCATCCGACCCTGAAGGTTCCACTCCAACGGCGCTGCCATCCGGCGGGGCCAGTGCTAAGTCCGCCAGAAATTCAGTGAGGCCGGGATAACTTTCCGCAATCGTATGCAAATGGTCGAGGTCTCGAATCCGTTTGGGATAGTCGTCATGGTGGTCTTTGAGAATCGGCAGGTAATACTCATACACGCGGTTCACCTGTTCGGTCGGGCTCAAATCGTCGCTTTTCGAAAGATTCTCGAGCACCACCCCCAGCTCCTTCAATCCCTTCCCCGACCGTCCGCCGCTGTCTCGCAACACCTGATACGGATCATTCACCCGCACCATGGCGGCGACTAGATCCGGCGCTTTTTTGGGACCGACACCCTCGACCAGCATAAGTACGCGGTGCCAACTCACCGCATCGTGCGGATTCACCACCACGCGGAGATGGGCCAACAAATCCTTCACATGCGCCGCCTCGATGAACTTAATGCCCCCGCGCTTCACAAACGGCAATCCGCAGCGAGACAACTCGATTTCTAAATCGAAGGAGTGAAAGCTGGATCGAAACAGTACCGCAATCTCACTTAACGGGACGCCTTCCTCCCGCAACTCCAGAATCTTTTGCGCCACGAATCGTGACTGGGCATTCTCCCCGGCTGCCTCAACCAGGGCTGGCAACGGTCCGTCCAGCTTCCGCGTGAACAGATGCTTCGTATATTTCTCCGGCGCCTCCTGAATAATCTCGTTCGCCAGACTGAGGATCGGCTGCGTGCTGCGATAGTTTTCCTCCAGCTTATAAATGGTCGCGCCGGGAAACCAGGAGGGGAATTCCATGATGTTGCGGAACGTCGCGCCGCGAAAGGCGTAGATCGATTGAGAATCGTCCCCTACAACCATCACGTTGTCATGGGTTGCAGCCAGCTTCCGGATGAGTTCCGCCTGCAGCCGGTTCGTATCCTGATACTCATCCACCAGGATGTAGCGGAATTGCCGTGAAATCGCCTGTCGAGTCGGCTCATCCTTCGTCATGAGATCGCGCAACAAGACGAGCAGGTCATCATAGTCGAGCAGTTGACGCTGTCGCTTGGCCAGCTGATAGGCGCGTTGCAATTTACCTAGGGCTTCCAGGTGATCGGCAAAGTGCGAAAACTCGTCGAGCACAATTTCTTCCAGCCCGCGCAAGGTGTTTTCACACTTGCTGTAAATTTCCGCGATAGTCCCCTTCCGCGGGAACCGCTTATCTTTCTCGTTGAGCCCGAGCTGCGCGCGCAAGAGGGCGATGAGATCCTCGGCATCACCGCGATCCATAATGGTAAAACTTGGCTCGATCCCAAGCACCCGACCGTGGCGCCGCAGCAGCATGTTCGCCACGGAATGAAACGTGCCGCCGCATACCCGTTGACTGCGCGAGCCGATCAAGGCGCCCACGCGCTCAAGCATTTCTTCTGCAGATTTGCGAGTGAAGGTCAGCAGAAGAATCTGGGAAGGATCCACCCCGGAGTCAATCAAATAGGCGACACGATGGACGAGGGTCCGCGTCTTTCCGCTACCTGCACCGGCAATGACGAGCGCCGGGCCATCCGCTGCCGTCACCGCTGCATACTGCTGCGGATTCAGCTCTTTGGCATAATCCAGCGAAAACTTCCGGACACTATCCTGATCCGGAGTGCGCTTCAAAATGTAGGGTTTGGTGTCTCGATCCATGTTGGCATCCGGTTGGGCGGTGAGGCTCATGACGGGAGCGGTCGCGCTGTATAACATACCATCCCGTACCTTGCAACGACAGCGCGGCTACTCACCGTCGAGATCAAGACGGATGAGATCAACACTTGGAGCTTCATAGTGAGTTGTATATAATGCCCGACCAGCAGGGGACCCTTATGTCGACAAAATCACATTCGTTCGCTCAGCAGATGCGTACCGTGGCGGAACTGATGCTCGCCGTGTCGGGCGAATCCGTTTCAGTCATCAAGCGGGCGGCTCCGGAACAGGCCTTAAAACTCAAGCGCCAGGACGAATGGGGCATTTATCTCGAATTTTTACGGGCGATGTTCAATCTGACCGATCGGGTATCGGCACTCCACATCCCGCTCAAGGAACAGCCGCAATTCATGGACGAACTGACCGATACGGTCATTGATCAACTCAAGAAAGTCCTCGAACCGGCATTCGGAGCCGGCGACGATCAGATGGAAATCGTCATGACGATCGGCGCTGCGGTGGCCGAAAGCCGTCAAACGTACGAACGGTATCGGTTCCTGGTCACGGAAGACAGCCCCGCAAAGAACGACTTGTACCGAGATTTCAGCGATCGGGTGGCCCGCGCGGTCAACTCGCCGGGAAATCCAAAGGTAGTTGCTGCAGCCACCCTCTGTATCGCCGCCGTGATTCCCGCCCTGCTCGGAATCTTTGAAGGACAGACTCCGCCAGTTTCTGCAGACGTCACAGCCAACTCCAACCCAAGCGCTGCGAGCAGCAGCCCACGGGGCGCCACCGGGGCCGATATTAAGCTTGTCAGCGTGATGTCGAGCATCAAGGGTGAAGAGGTGGAGACGCGCTGGGGACTCCATCCGCGTTTTCGTCAAGACTTGACCCAGGAGGAGGCGAAACAACTGACGGCCACTATGAATCGAGTCGCAAAGATTCTCGGAGAGCGCTACGCCACCGTCGCCTTTTCTGACCAATGGGCATCCTGGCATAAGGCCGGACACGCCTGACACAGCATTCCGGAAGCGGGACCATACAGGCCCTTCCTCACCCATCGATCACATTTCACGGAGGCGTCGTGCAAGCACCTGATCACATCCAGCCCCCTCAGGATATGGTTCCGCAAAGCCTGCATCGACTCGGCGAACTCGCCCGCAATTTATGGTGGAGTTGGAACCAACCGGCACGACAGCTATTTGAGTCCATCGATCCAACCTTGTGGTTCCTGACCCACCATAATCCCGTTCAGCTGCTCGCCGGCGTGAAGCCGGAACGATTCGCCACGCTGGCCAGTGACCCGACTTTCTCGCGGCAGTACTCCGCCGTCCTGCGCAGCTTCGACGAATACATGAGCAGCAAGAACACATGGGCGGCCACGGAGTTCCCCGCGCTCCAGAATTCGCCGATTGCCTATTTTTCGGCGGAGTTCGGACTTCATATTTCAATTCCCATTTACAGCGGCGGTCTCGGCATCCTGGCCGGCGATCATTGTAAGGAAGCGAGTGACTTAGGCATTCCGCTCGTAGGGATTGGGTTCATGTATCCACAAGGATACTTCAAACAGCGGATCAATCCCGAAGGATGGCAGGAAGCGACCTATGTGCCTTTCAATAGGTTCGATTCGCCTATTCACCAGGCGATGACTCCAGCCGGCAGTCCTTGCACCATCAAAGTTGAAATCGGCCACCGCCAGGTCACCGTCCTTGTCTGGCAGGTCCGCAACGGACGGATGTCCCTCTACCTCATTGATACCGATGTGCCTGAAAACACCCCTGAAGATCGGGCGCTTTCGGCGAGACTGTATGGTGGTGACCAGGAAACCAGGCTGTGCCAAGAATTTCTTCTGGGCATCGGCGGCGTACGCATCCTGCGGGCACTCGGCATCACTCCTGCGGTCTGGCATTGCAATGAAGGCCACTCCGCCTTCCTCACGGTAGAACGGATCCGCGAGTTCGTGACCACGGGGCACAGCCATGCCGAAGCGAGCGATCTGGTCCGGCAAAGCACCGTTTTCACGACGCATACGCCCGTCCCTGCCGGCCACGATATCTTTCCCTTCCACCTGATGGACCGGTATTTCCACAATTACTGGGGGCAGCTCGGTCTATCCCGTGAAGAGTTTTTGCGGCTTGGAGAAACACCTGAAAGCGCCGGCCACGGCTTTAACATGACTGCACTCGCCATGCGGCTGTCGGCCCACGTCAACGGAGTGAGCCGTGAGCACGGACGCGTCTCTCGTCAAATGTGGCAGCACCTGTGGCCCGGTCTGGCGCAGGATCTTGTTCCGATCCGGAGCCTCACCAACGGCATTCACGCGCCGACCTGGATCTCGCCGGAATCAAATTCCCTGTATGCCAAATACCTCAGTCCTGACTGGGCGGAACGAATCGATGACCCCACCATCTGGCAACGGGTCACAGACCTGCCTGACGACGCGCTATGGGCGGTTCGGCAAACCACCAGGCGCAAGCTCATGCGATTCATTCGTGAACGCGCGCGGGATGGATGGATTCGCGGACATCTCCAACCGATGCAAGCCATTGCCCGAGGGACACTCTTGGATCCGGAGGCTCTCACTATCGGCTTTGCCAGGCGGTTCGCCACATATAAACGCGCGACGCTACTCTTCCGTGACCTGGAACGTCTCAAACAATTGCTTCATAACCGCTGGCGGCCTGTCCAAATTGTGTTTGCGGGGAAGGCCCACCCAGCCGACGAACCAGGCCGGTACTTTATTCACGAAGTCCTGAACTTCTGTAACGATCACAAGCTCGGCGGGCATATCGCGTTTCTCGAAGACTATGACATGCACATGGCCAAGTACCTGGTTCAAGGCGTCGATGTCTGGCTCAACACGCCTCGCGCACCGTTGGAGGCGAGTGGCACCAGTGGTCAAAAAGCGGCGCTGAACGGCGTGATTAACCTCAGCGTACTGGATGGGTGGTGGCAAGAAGGCTACAACGGTGCCAATGGATGGGGCATTCAACCCCTCCCCGAAGGGACTGACACCCAAGCACAAGACGCGCATGATGCCGAACAACTTTTTCGCCTGCTAGAACTAGAAGTCGTGCCATTGTTCTATCAGCGTGATCTCGATGGCATCCCACGCGGATGGCTTCACATCGTCAAAGAGAGCATTAAAACCGTTGCCCCCCGTTTCTGTACGAAACGGATGGTCAAGGAATACATGCGGCAGTTGTATGCACCGGCAACGGCGCGTACTCCGAACAAGTGGTAGCATAATCGGCATGTGGTCTACTTCTACGCGACGCTGCCGCGCCTCCGCCTGGGCATTTCCTGCAGGACTTCTGTTCGTCGTCTCGATGAGCGCCGTGCCGGCAACGGGAGGTACTTCCACGCCCAAAGCCGCCCCCCCGTCACTAGAACGGGAGGCCATGACGTTGTATCGGTCGGCGGAGTATAGCCGTGTCCTAGACCTCTTTCAGCACCCGCCCGCTGGCCAGGAGCCAGGCCTGGGAACCATTCGTTACGCCATCCTCAGTTACGTGAAGATGGGTAAACCTGAAGAGGCGTGGAAACTTTATCCCAAAATGACTGCGGGGGATCGTCCGGATGACCCAGCGTTATTACGGGAAGTCGCACGCGCATTTATCGTGGCGCGAGTCCGTGACCCTCAAGAACATATTCGCATCGCCGCGTATACCGCGCTGGCAGAGATGGGCGAGAGCGATACCTTGCCGCTTCTTGAAGATGGACTATTGGATTCGTCGGCACTTGTTCGCGCCAGGGCCGCAGAAGCCATCGGGCGAAGCGGACTGGCAGGACGTTCGGCAGCGCTCAAACGCGCGCTTCGTGATGAAGCGCCCGGTGTGCGTATTGCCGCCATTAATGCGCTTAGCGATGCCAAGGTGGCAGGCATTGCCGATCAACTGACCGAAATTGCCCGGGTTGATGAGGGCCCAGAATCCATCTTCGCTTTTGCAGGCCTGTACAAACTCGGCCGTACGGATGTGTTAACGGATATTTCCAGTGCCGTCACCCTGCCCGACCCCGAGGTACGCATGGCGGCCTTGGGTGTGTTGGGACGCCTACGGCGCCCGGCCAGCCTATCGATCCTCAGTCAGGCCGTATATGATCCTCATCCTGCCGTACGGGCTTTTGCCGCAGGAGCCTTGGGAGAATTTGGCAGTGTCGAAGGAATTGCGCCACTAACTCACGCCCTGGGAGATGAAGATCCGCGGGTCCGTAGCGTTGCCGCCTCTAGTCTCGGCCGCCTGGGAGTTGTGGAGTCGCGAAGCGTTGTTCAGCCGCTGTTGAGAGACTCAGACGAACATGTGCGCATCAGCGCAGTGGAATCACTGCTCCGCTTAGGCGACACCGGGGCTATTTTGAACGCTGCAGCTCTCGCACGGCATCCCGACCCATCTATACGCGGCGATACCGCGCATGCGCTTGCGCTCGCAACTACGTCCAACGCCCTCCCTATTCTTGAGAACCTCCTTCGAGACCAACAGCCGCTTCCTCGGCTCATGGCCGCCCGCGCGCTAGGGAAGTCCCCACTCAAGTCCCTCATTCCCGCCGCTAAAATCGGCTTGCAGGACTCCGATGCCGCGGTACGAATTACATCAGCGGGAAGTCTTCTTCGCATACTCTCTCGGACAGACAAAGCCAGCCCCCGCAAGGGATGAATGGGCCTTCTCAGCTTCACTGGGCTGGAGTGCTCGTGCACTTTTGCCTGATTTTGAGTATCTGCCTACCAACGGCCAACGACGAGTCTTGAGCAGCGGGGTGAGACGTCTCACACACGCGAAAGACAACACATGGGGACTTGAGCGGAATTCACAGAAGTATCACTACCACGTTGACGCGCGAGAGGAATTACGCACGAAGGCTAACAGTTATCAATGAAATAGGATGCCCTGCGCGGCAGACCGGAAGAAGCCAATAATTTATTGAAGGCTGCGATGCACGAGGTAAAACAGGGCTAACTTAGCGTGCGGGCAATGAGCAGGAAGGAACAATAGCGCAAGTCCGGCCAGAGGTCTTTCTCGGGAGCAAGACGTTGATAGCAACTTGGGACGACCGCTTAACTGGTCTGTATCTGTTCCTTTGCCAGAAAATTTTTCTATGAAACAGTCGCTGGCTGCTTCTTCCATTTGGCAAGTATGCGTTCCACCCGCATCTTGACCACCATATCCGTGTCCTTCAGCAATGGCTTGATCGCTTCGCGACCGCGTTCGTCGCCGATAGCCTCGAGCGCCGCCGCCGCCGTCAACCGTGTGAACCAATCTTTGTTCTGCAACATTTCGATCAACGGATCGATGGCTTCGGGTGATTTAATACGGCCCAGGGCAATCACCGCTTGCTTCCGCACCAATTCCTCTTTGTCCTTGAGTGCCTTAATAAGCCCTGGCAAGGAGGGTTCGCCGAGATTGACCAGCGCGTCCGTCGCATCTTCCATGAATTCATCGTTCCGCAGCTGCTGCATGAGCGGTTCCAAGACCCGTTCATCACGAATCTTGCCCAAGGCCATGATCGCGGATTTCCGCACATCCCAGTCGCGTAAAAGCTTGAGCAGCACGTCAACGGCCGGAGATCCGATTTGCCCGATCCCCTCAATAGCGACTTCTCGCACCTGCCAGTCACCGTCACGAAGCGCCGCTGCGAGGGGTTCGACGCAACGTTCATCTCCCATCTCACCCAGCGTAATTGCGGCTTCTCGCCTCACCACCCAATCAGGATCTTTGAGGAGGTCAATCTGGATATCAATTTCATCCTTGACCTTCTCTTCTTCCAGCACCACTTCCTGCATTGGCTCGGTGAGCTCCTGCTCGCCCACTGAGGAATCTAAGGATGCTGCAAGTTGGTCCGAGACTTGATCTGTCAAAGCCTCATCTGCAACTTGGCCGATAGGGGAAACAGCCTGTGCTTGTTCGTTTTTTTCACCAGCATGTTCCATATCAAGAATCCTTATTTCGCAGGAAGGTTGGAATAGGGTCCGATGCTTTAATAGCGCAATTCATTAGGATTTGGTTTCAGTCTGCTTCCCTGCTGCATGCTTTTTCCGCAGCGAAACTGCCCGTCGCTTGCGCTGCACCCGCTTGAGTCGTTTACGCAAGGACCGCACGGCTGGATCACCCGATTTACTCTCGTCTTTTGTACCAGCGGCAATTTTCTTCTTCAGTCTGACTTCGTCTGATTCACCGGTCGGTTTCTTTGCCATGCAGCTTCAACCTCCAACAGTTAAGATCAACAGAGACAAAACAAGACCACGCTCAGCGTGCCCATCTCGAACGGGCAGTCTAATCAAGTGCAGGAGGAGGTGTCAACTGAAGGAAAGTGGTTCGCTCGGCTTAGGAGACGATGAGCCCCGGGACGGTATTGTGCGCCGAGTGATCGGCCGCTAACATACTGCCAATCCGTCGTTCACGGCGAACATACAAGGCTTCTTGGGGCATCATGCGAGGAGGCACGGCAGGTACTTCTACGCCTTCGTCCTGGCGCGTGGGTCGCTTCACGACCCGAGTGTCGGTGTTCAGCAGCGTACCCGCCACAGAAGCTATCAGCGAGGAAGGTACTGGTGCCACAGGCCGATGATTGCCGATGACTTCTATCTGGACAGCGCTGGTACCAGCTTCCAGCATACCCAATTCGCGCGCCGCAGCTTGGGAAAGATCCAACATTCGGCCTGAGACATATGGGCCTCGATCATTAATTCGAACCTGAACAGACCTTCCATTGGCTAAGTTGACGACTCGAACGAGACTGCCAAGCGGCAACTTACGATGAGCAGCCGTATAAGCGGTCATGTCGAAGACCTCTCCATTGGCTGCAATTTTTCCGTGAAATTCCTTCCCGTACCAGGACGCAACGCCTCGATCTTTGATACCAAGATCCAGGGAGAGGTCGCCTTTTGGAACGGAGGAACAGGCACTGAGGAGAAGGAGGCAGGACACCAGGGGAACAACAGCACAACCCGTCTTATAACGAGAACGGTTCCAGAAATTCCTGACCATAGAAGCACCTCGTGTAAAAGCCTGAAATCACTGTTTGATTCAACAGCTCCTCAACGTGATTTCAGGCTACGGGAGATTCCCCTTGGCGACAATACCGTCTGGGTAGCAAGGCCCCCTACAAACGAACAAAAAATCTCGCTTCACTGAAGAGACGTCGCACGTTCTGCATCCCGAAACGTGCTACAAAGACCTGAATTCCTACCAATTGACCAACACCGTCAAGCTCTACCTTCATCACAAAGCGGGGCAGTTCACAAATGAACATCCCTCAGAGCCTCTGATGGTCTCAGGCAGACCTCTTAAATGGTTCAGAACCTGAGGTGCCCCACATGGGAATCATTCGCTACCGAAACCGAATAGAACGATCCTCCAGCTTTGTATTCAGAACGAATCGCTCAAAATTCTTTTCCAGTACTTCGGCAAGCAGCTCTTCCCCGTCCTGAGGTTCAAACCAGAATACATTGTCCTGACTGCCGGAATGTGCATCGGTTCGAACGATTGAACTGCCGTCTTCGCGGTTGTTCGCCTGAATAACCAATTTGCTGCGGGCCTCAACATCGGTCATAACAAACCCACGCTTCGCATCGACCGTCAAGTCGAGAATTTTCCCAGACAACACAATACTCGGACCATTTTCTGATTCCTGAGGGGCCACCTTCTGATATTGCACCAGCCAGCCTTTGCGCTTCAAATAGTCGGCAAATGCTTGACCGGTTGCTTCGCCGGCACTGCCGCTCGAGACGTGAAAATCCGTTTCACCGCCCCACATGGAGCTTCGGCTTCCCACCCTCGCATGATCAGCCCGCGCGTCTTCAAAGGGAATCACGACCACTTTCGGCCCAGGCATCGACTTAACGGCTGGGGAGGCGCTGGTTGCCTCTTTGGCCTTCGGAGTCAGATTCATCGGAATAATGTCGCCTTTTCCGGAGCAGCCCATGAGGAGCAGCAACCCGACGGCTACAGGCGCAGATATCCCCCGCACCACATGCTGTCGAATCATAAAATCTCTCTACCTCCTTGTGAGAATCACATGTCCAAGATAATGAGTGCGTCTGATCAATTGCGATGGAGCACTATCGATCGAACCGTCAAACCGTCGCGAGTTTTCACATATTTCAACGTCACCTTATCCCCGGCATGGATGTGATCGAGCGCGAGTCGTTTCTTTCCGCGCGTAATAGTGGCACCTGGCTTGACCACCGCCCCGACCACAATGGCTTCGCTCGAGCCATGCTGCCCCTTGACCACGATGACAGGGGGCTCCTCACTGGCATTGACGCTTTGAACCGTTCCCTTAATCTCATGCACAGCATTACTGGCTGCATACACTGATGTCAGGAAGCTTCCAAGGCCGGCGAGAGCCACACACAGTGCGGCGCCAATGACGAGTACGCCGAGCAGACTCGGCCTCGATTGATTCATGTCAGTCTTCATTCCGGAGAGACCTCTTCGTCAGGCATTCCACCATACTGCCAGGCAGCTAAAGTCGCGGAACTGTAGCAGTTACGATTCACGCTGTAAAGACAGACTCACGCTTTTCTGCTGTCCGATCCTGCACGGATGATCCTTCTCTTGACTGCACCCCACTCGGTCGGTAATATCAGGCGCGATTTGCCACACCACGTGCCCGTATTCAACAAACAGCAGGCATCATAGTCCAGCCAGCCGTCAATCCCGACTGCATGATCGAAGTTTGTAACATCACCAAGCGCTACGGCCACCTCACCGCGATTGATCGCGTCACCTTTCGCGTGGAAAAAGGGGAGGTTCTGGCATTCCTCGGTCCCAATGGCGCAGGGAAGACCACGACCATGCGCATCCTCACCTCCTTCATTCCCGCTACTGAAGGAACCGCGCAGGTCGCGGGGTTCGATTGCGCGGAGCAACCTGAAGAGGTCAAGAAGCGAATTGGCTATTTGCCCGAAACTCCCCCTGTCTATCAGGAACTCACGGTCGCCGAGTACTTGGGTTTTGTGGGAAAGCTCCGCGGGTTGAGCGGAACAAGTCTGACCCAGGCGTTGGATAGGGTCACGGAACGCCTGTCTTTGGGCTCTGTCCGGCAGCGGCTTATCGCCAACCTGTCACGCGGCTATCGTCAACGCGTTGGGCTGGCTCAGGCCTTGATTCATGATCCTCCCGTCCTCATCCTGGACGAACCCACGGTCGGTCTCGACCCGAAGCAGATCATTGAAATTCGTGAATTGATTAAGAGCCTGGCCGGTTCGCACTCCGTGATTCTGAGCACGCACATTCTGCCGGAAGCCACGGCGGTCTGTCAGCGCGTCGTGATCATCAACGGGGGGCGCATCGTTGCCGAAGATACCCCCGATCAACTTTCCGCCCGCCTGCGGAAGTCGGAAAAGATCAGCGTCACACTGAAAGCTCCGCCGGTCAATGTGGCGGAGCGATTTCGCGATGTTCCAGGAGTGGAACATGTCCTGACCACAGCCGATCCGCACACGGTGCTGATCGAATGCGCCCTGGGCAGAGATATCCGGGAGGACGTCGCACGTTTCGCCGTCGGGCACAACTGGGGGCTGTTGGAAATGAAACCCGTTTCGATGACACTTGAAGATGTCTTCCTGAAATTGACCCAGCGGGAAGACGAAGTGCCGAAGTCGAACGACACCACCGTGGGCGAACAACCGTAACCAATGCCACCTGTCCAAGCGATCATTGCAAAAGAGCTGCGCTCCTACTTCGTTTCGCCGATCGTGTACGTCGTCGGCGGAGTCTTTCTCCTGACCTTCGGATTCCTCGCGTATCTCTATATTGTGTTTACCGGAGCGCAAGCCATTCAACTCATGCAAATGCAAGGGGGCACGGCGCAGATTAACCTGAACGATCTCGTCTTCCGCAATCTCTTTGCCAGCATGCGGTTTGTCCTGCTGTTGATCCTTCCCATCCTCACCATGCGACTGCTGGCCGAAGAACGGAAACTTCGGACCTTTGAGTTCCTGATGACCGCCCCAATACGCGTCAGCGAAATCATTGTCGGGAAATTTATCAGCGTCTACCTGGTGTTTTTGGGAATGCTGCTCTTGACGACCCTGGTTCCACTCACGCTGGCACTCTTTAGCGATTTCGATTGGTACCCGGTACTCACCGGCTACCTGGGGTTGTTGCTGCTCGGCGGTTTTTTTCTCGCAGTCGGCCTCTTTGCCTCTTCCATCACTGAAAACCAGATTGTGGCGGCCTTCACCAGCTTCGGGCTGCTCCTGATGTGCTGGCTGCTGGCCGGACTGGGCTCGCTCCTGGGTGACACGCCGGCGGGACAAGTGGTGTCGTATCTGTCCTTCATGGAACACTATGATCACCTGGTGCGCGGACTGATCGACACGAAAGACCTGATGTATTACGTCAGCGGAACCGTACTCATGCTGTTCCTCGCCCACCGCATTGTGGATGCCTCGCGATGGAAATGACACGCAGTCCCCTTCCCATTGGCGCCATTGGAACCGGGCTGGCGGTCGCCGGAGTCATTGCGTACTCCTTGGTTCCGGACAAACTGTGGCTTGTCACACTTCTCGAAGGACTGGCCCTGGCCTGTTTTATCTGGGCGTTTGCCACGCACTTTGATCAAGTCAAACGGTTCTCCTCCCAGCGATCCACACGAATGGGCGCGAACAGCGCGCTGATGGTTGCACTGTTTCTAGCCATCTTAGCCATCGTAAACTTTCTCGCCGCCAGGCATTCGATCCGTTGGGACTTTTCAGAGAATCAGAACTATACGCTCGCACCGGAGACCTACCGCGTTCTGCGCAGTCTCACTCGAGACGTCAACGTAACGGTGTTTACGCGGGAGAAGGACCCCGGGTACCAGGGCTATAAGGAGCGATTCGACAGCTATCGGCAAGCCAGTCCGAAGCTGACCGTGCAATTCATCGATCCGGAACGCCAGCCGAAGGTCGCGCAAAATTACGGCGTCACCCGTACCGACGTCGCAATCTTCGAAAGTGGTCCGCAATCGGTTCGGATTACGTCGCCGGCCGAAGTCGAAATCACCGGCGCACTCGTGCGGGTGTCGAAGGACAGCAAAAAGCGGATCGTGTTTTTGGAAGGCCATGGGGAACGCAGCCTGGAAGACAAAGACCGCGGTGGGATGGCTCTCACCAAGGAAGTGCTGGAAAAGCAAGGGTATGACATCGGCACTGTCACGTTGCTACAAGAACCCGCGGTACCGACCAACACAGACGTCTTGGTGATCGCAGGGCCCCGCCGCGCCATTACCAAAGAAGAACAGGAACGCATTCAGGCCTACGTCGCACAGGGCGGCCATCTGCTGGTTCTGCTCGATCCGGATACACAAGCCAGCATGGATGGCCTTCTCAAGGTCTGGGGCCTGGAACTAGGGCCGGGCGTGCTGGTCGATCTGCAAGACCGACTCGCGCAGGGCGACCTCACCGCTCTTCTGGTTCGCACATTTACCGACCACGAAATCACCCACGAATTGACCGCGGCCGTCTTGTTTCCATTGGCCCGCCATCTGACCTTTCACGAAGACCAGGGAAAAGACTGGGACTACGTCCCGTTGGCGCGCACGTCGCCACGAAGTTGGGCAGAAACGGATATGAAGGGTCGGGTCGTCAGCTATGACGAAAAAGCAGATGTACAAGGGCCGTTAGCGCTAGCCGCCGCCTTGACACCCAAACAAGCACCGGAGGAGGGCAAACCCCGTCCTGCCGTCGTGGTGGTCGGCAATTCGGCGTTCGCCAGCAATGGATTCATTAATTTCGTGGGAAACAGCGATTTCTTTCAACGCACAGTGGGCTGGCTCTCGGAAGAACGTGACTTGATTTCCCTCACACCAAAGGACCCGGCGGTTCGACCGTTTACCCCCAATCCGCTCCAGGAGCGGATCCTGCTCTACGTGCAGGTGATCTTTCTCCCGGCCATGACCGTGCTCTGCGGACTGCTGGTCTGGCGGAAGCGGCGTCGCTTGTAGGCCATGGCACGCTTTTGGCCGACAGCACTGCTGGCTGGTGTCCTTGCAGGGCTTGGCCTGTACCTGTACTTCGTCGAACTGCCTGAGCAACGCACTGAACTCGTCACGGCCACACAGGCCAAACAAATCCTGCCGTTTGAGCAGGCCCAGATCAGCGGCCTACGTGTTTGGAGTCATTCCGGGGAAGTGGTCCTCAGCCAGCCCCCTGGCCGTCCATGGGGAATCACCGCGCCGATTCAAACTGACGCCGATCAACGTCAGGTTCAGGCCCTCCTCCGTGCACTCGTCACGGGCAAAGTCTCGCGGGTGGTTGAAACCCACCCGGTCTCCTTGACGCCCTTCGGTCTGGATCACCCCTCAACCGTCGTGACCGTGATTGCGGGCGATCGCGAAGACACGCTCTCAATCGGGGACGCCGGTCCTCTGTCATCCACCCTCTATGTACTGCGAGCGTCGGACGAGGCGGTGCTCCTGACCGACCTGGCACCGAAAGACTTTCTCAACCGCACCCTCCTCTCCTTCCGGCGAAAAGAATTGTTGCAGTTCAACCAGCAGGAGACGGAGCAACTTCGCCTGACCTACCCCACGACGGAAATCGTGCTGTACGGGATCGAGGAGAAGCCAAAGAAAAAATGGAAAATCCGTTACCCGATTGAGGCGGAAGCAGATCGCACGGAAGTCCAAGCCCTGCTGTTTCGCTTGGAAGATCTCAAAGCCTTGGCCATCGTGGATCCGGGGCCTGAACGGGAAAAACTCGCGCCATTACTGACCAAACCCAAGGTCAAAGTCACCGTGCATGCAGCCGGGACCGACCAGGTCGTTCGCCTCTTTCAGCCCGACCCGGCCAGCGGCGAAGCCTATGCGCAAACCGCACAAGACGGCCCCATTTACAAAGTCAGTCCCTCCGTCATTAAAGAATTGACGAAGGACCTGTTCGCCTTGCAGGACAAACGGCTACTCGGCGTCGACACGGGCGACATTGCCCTGCTCTCCATCAAAACACGAGATGAGCAATACACGCTGGTTCATGATCGGGACGGCTGGATGCTGGAAGATCAGCCGACGGAAAAACTCCGGCAAGACGTCGCCGATCTTCTCGTGAGCCGTATTGTGAATCTGCCCGCGGAAGAGCGCGTGCTCAAGCAAGCCGGCCCCTTGGCGCCCTATGGGCTCGTCGCCCCGGTCGCGGAATTTGTCGCGACCGGAAAAAACGGGCGCGTGGCCGGACGGCTGGCCCTCGGCAACCAATCTGGGGGACTGCTCTATGCCATCGGCCACCGGATACCAGGGGTCTTCCAGGTCCGCCCCGATCTATTGACCCAAATCCCTTCCAGATTGGCTCTGCTCGCGAGCGGTCCAGCCACACCTCCCTAACCCGCGACTAGAGGTGTTTCCAGGAAGAGGATGAGTATGCTACTGTGCGCCCATCGCTCTTGATCAAGGAGGATCCTTCAATGATGTACTCGCGTGTTCACGGTGCCATTGTTCTGTCCTTATCTCTGCTTGTGCTGAGTGCCTGTGCGACGGAAGAGACCATGACCAGCGGCGGATCGACGCAAGCTGCATCGGCGAGTGGGTCGATGAAAGCCGCCACTCAGGCCTATGATTCCCTCCAGTCCTGCCTCGGTCGCATTCCATCCGGGGGCACTGCGGGGACGCGCATGATTGCCGAAGAAAGCTGCCAGCGGGATGAAGCCCTCCGCCAGGCGATCGCAGGAAATGCCGCCGCAAAGAGCGGGAACCGCTTCGCGGCCGGTGCCGCCGGCGATAGCTTGGAAGCCTGCATGGCCCGCATCCCGAAAGACGGCTCAGTGGGTCAGCGGATGTTGGCCGAAGAAAGCTGCAAGCGCGACCAAGCCAACCAGCGATAATCCGACATTCCGATGTGATGCATGCCGCGCCTCCGGAGGTGATCACGCCCTTCGGAGGCACGCCACGCTGTAGACAATCTCACCGTCTTTCAGTATCGTACGACAAGGCCCCCGTAGCTCAGTTGGATAGAGCAGCGGTTTCCTAAACCGCGGGTCGCACGTTCAATTCGTGTCGGGGGCACCAATTTTTCAACAGGTTAGCGAAACCTGCTCTGGCCGAATCCCCGCTTGTGCTAAATTTGTGCTAAACGGCCTTCCCGCATCGAAAATCGCCACTCCATCCCGCAAACTTTCCGGATAATGATGTGCATATCGCTGCGTCATCATCGGCGACTTGTGCCCCAGAATCCGTTGGACCTTGTACAAGTCCACACCCGCCTGCACCATGCGAGTCGCACTGGTATGGCGCAGATCATGGAACCGGAAATCCGTCACCTGCCCATGCTTCAGCGCCAACCGAAAACTCCGTCGTAGGTTGGGTGCATCCAACGGTGTGTGAGCTGCGCTCGTAAATACTAATTCCGAATCTATGCGACGGCCCGCTTTGTTCTGCAAAGCCTGCACGAGCGTATGACTGAGCGGAATTGTCCGCCGCTCCCCGTTCTTCGATTTAAACACCGTGGCAGTTCGGCGATTGAGGTCCACCCCAGCCCAGGTGAGATTGAGAATTTCCCCACATCGCATCCCGGTATGGATCGCGAACACGATCACTTCCTGTAACCACGGTGCTGAAGCCGCAAGGAGGCGGCGCTCCTCCTCACATGTCAGCCATCGATCCCGCGTGTTGTTTTCCCGTTCCATCGACACCCGGCACACCGGATTGTCCTTGGTCCATTCCCATTCCCGACACGCCAAATTGAAGGCCTTCTTCATGAGCGCCAATTCACGATTGATCGTGGCTGGTGTCACCCCATCCGCATACCGCTTATTCTTAAAGGCCACGATGGTTTTCGGCGTCACCTGCTCCAACTTGGCATTCCCAAAATGGGCAGTCAGATTCGTGACCATGTTCACATATCGGCGGTAGCCCGACCGTCGGCTGGCATGTTCGCGCAAATAACGATCCATCAACTCCCCGAATGTCCTGGCTTCCTCTTTCGGCTTGTCAAAGTACTTGCCTTCCACAATCTGCACTCTGACTTTACTGAGAATGGCTTCGGCCAACTTTTTGTCCGAGGTTTCCGTCGAACGCCGCACTTGCCGCCCTTGAAAGGTAAATGACATCCACCAGATATTGTTCCGTTTAACGAGCCCCATGCTGCTCCTCC
>ERZ724516.807-NODE-807-length-18966-cov-7.905610_pt1 | contig 18966 bp, 20 predicted proteins | sample MGYA00376049_ERZ724516 | MGnify/ENA primary metagenome ERZ724516 (study PRJEB28724, sample SAMN07190886) | activated sludge metagenome | isolation source: activated sludge of sewage treatment plant in Hong Hong | place: USA: Christiansburg, Virginia | collected... | reverse complement strand
AACCCGTCAGCAGCAGAGAAGCGAGATTATGAAGAATATCTACACTTCAGTCAAGAGCCTTTCGACTCTTTGTTACTTCAGCTTCATTCCCCCAAACCGGCGAGAATGCCCGCCGCTGCAGAAGAGGTGAGCATTATATAGATTCGGACCCGCCGGTCAACACCATTTTCTTAGCTAATCCAAAAACATGGCCGGCTCAATCAAACTCAGGCAAGGGTCACCCTGGCGAATTTACGCTTGCCAACCTGGAGCACCACCGCCTCGCCGGCCGGAAGCGTTGCAGATCTGTCCGATACCTTGTCGCCATTGGCGCGCACCGCCCCCTGTTCGATCATGCGCATTGCTTCAGAGGTGCTCGTTGTCAGCCCAGCCTGCTTGAGGACCTGAACCAGTAGTGCCGGCTCCTCGAGCCGCAAGGTCAAATCCGGCATGTCGTCAGGCAACACGCCCTGACGAAACCGGGCCTCAAACTCCGCCAGAGCCTCGTCGGCAGCGCGGGGCGTGTGAAAACGCGCTACCAGTTCCTGCCCAAGCATCACCTTCACATCTCGCGGGTTGCGCCCGGCCACTACAGAAGCCTTAAGCGCTGCTATCTCAGCATTGCTACGGAAAGAAAGAAGATCGAAATATCGCCACATCAGATCATCGGAGACGGACATGACCTTGCCAAATATCTCGCGTGGCGTTTCGTCGATTCCAATATAGTTGCCCAGCGACTTGGACATCTTGTTGACGCCATCCAGACCTTCGAGCAGAGGCATCGTCAATACACACTGCGGCGCCTGGCCATAATGCTTCTGCAACTCACGGCCCACCAGCAGATTGAACTTCTGGTCCGTGCCGCCAAGCTCCACGTCAGCGCGCATCGCGACGGAATCGTATCCCTGACAGAGTGGGTACAGGAACTCGTGGATGGCTATGGGCAGCCCGACAGCATAGCGCTTGGCGAAATCATCGCGTTCCAGCATGCGGGCTACGGTGTGTTGCGCTGCCAATTTGATCATGCCGGCCGCACCCAGACCGTCGAACCATGCGGAATTGAAACAGACTTCCGTCTTTTCCGGGTCGAGAATCTTGAATACCTGTTCTTTGTAGGTCTTTGCGTTCTCGAGGATCTGCTCCCTTGAGAGCGGCGGGCGGGTCGCGTTCTTGCCGGTCGGATCACCGATCAGCCCGGTAAAATCCCCGATCAGGAACATGACATGATGACCAAGGTCCTGAAAGTGGCGCAGCTTATTGATCACGACGGTGTGCCCGAGGTGAATATCCGGCGCTGTCGGATCGAACCCCGCCTTGATGCGCAATGGACGGCCAGCCTTCAAGCGTTCGACCAATTCGGATTCAATCAGGAGCTCGTCGCACCCCCGCTTGATGACTTGCAAACTGTTTTCCACATCCACCATCTCGCGCCCCCAAGGCTCGCCTGCGACACCCGAAAAGCGTGACTGAGACCTCCAGTCCCGGAGCGAGGCCAATACTCGAACCAAAAGGCGAGCATTTTAGCGTAATCCGCCCCCCGCCAGACGACAGACCCAGGGTTGAGTAAACGAAAAAGGGCGGCCAGAGCCGCCCCTTTGAAATCTGAAACGACTCAGGCAGAAAACGAAGAACCGCAACCACAGGTCGAGGTAGCGTTCGGGTTGCGGATGACGAACTGCGAACCCTCCAGCCCTTCTGAATAGTCGATTTCGGCGCCCACAAGGTATTGGTAACTCATCGGATCAATGAGCAAGGTAACACCGTTCTTTTCGAGGGTCGCATCATCCTCATTGACCTCCTCGTCAAACGTAAACCCGTACTGGAAGCCGGAACAACCGCCACCTGTTACAAAAACACGCAGCTTGAGACCAGGGTTGCCTTCTTCCTCGATCAATTCCTTGACCTTGCTGGCAGCACTGTCGGTAAACACGAGGGGCGAAACCATTTCGGTTACAGCATTCATTTGGAGGGCTCCTAAAAAATTCGTCTGCGATTATGCGAGCCAACAAGGCTACGGTCAATTACATTAGTTTGACGCCGCGAGTTTTAGTTCCACCGACTTGCCGCCACGATGAACCAGGCGCCCTTCGATGACGGCCCCCTGGTGCATTTCGATCAGCGCATAGTCGACATCGCCGACGATTTTAGCTCGCGACTGCATCTCCAGAGACTCGCTTATCGTGACCTGGCCCACAATCGTTCCGTTGGTGACAAGGTGCGCCAGCGACACGGCGCCCTCGATTCTGGCCTGTTCGCTCAGCACCAGCATCGACGAACTTGCGCCTTCCGCGGCCTCGACATTACCCCTGACTTCACCATCGATGCGAAGCCCCCCGGTAAAGCGGATATTGCCCTCGATCACGGTTCCCGTACCGATCAAGCTGTCAATCCGCCCCTTCGGCTTGCTTTCGTCTTTTTTCCCGAACACGTGGTTCTCCTAGAGTTGTGCCATGCGCTTGGCTTTGAGTGTATCACCCTGAAGTACACGGACCTCCACAGAATCAAGCCTGGCTCCGGGGGGAATTTCGAACCCCCCTTCCTTGCGCAGGAAATTCCGGACTTCAATCTGAAACTCTCCGGCAAGTTCTCGTTTGTCCGGAAGCAGCATTTCCTGACGCCTTCCGGCAAGTGAAAAAATGACCGAAACCTGGAGTCGGCCGCGGAATTCGGGCACCTGCTTTGCCGACTGAAATGCCAGTAGAGCCCGGTAGCGATAGCGTTGCAGGCCATCGGGCACAACCCGGAACCCCTCGAGGCGGATCGCCGCTTCGTCGCCGGCGGCAGGAATCAGCCGCTCGAAGAGCCTCATGTCCTCTTTCAAGGCAGCATTCTCGAGTTCGAGGGCTTTGATGCGATTGCTCAGTTGCAATTGCGTCGAGCGCTCCATCTGCACTGCGCTTTGTTCGGTACCGGCCGTTGAGCGCAACTTGAGCAGTTCTTGATTGAGATCGCGAACCTGGACGCGCAGCGTATCCAGTTGGTGTTCCAGCCCCCTTGCTTCACCACGCTGCATGAACACCCAGAAAACCGCAAGACCGAGAACCAGAAGCAGCCCCGCCCCTGCTGCGTACCAGGGCCATGGCAGATGCGTCCGGACGACCACGCGCGGCGCCGTTATACCGAAACGGCGCCTGAATTTCCTTATCCTAAGCGACACGGCGGGACTGGGCATGAGTGCCATCACCTTTACCACTTGACTAACGCCGGGAACGAGAATTACCCCAAGCCATCGATGCGATACGTTGCGCGCTGAACATGTCACACCCTCGGCAAATGGCTCCCGGCCCAGCTGGCATCATACGCTTGGCGAGGAAAAGAAAAAGCCGCCTCGCGGGCGGCCTTTCCTTGATTCGAAGCGAATTAACGCTTGGAGAACTGTTTGCGACGACGCGCCTTGTGGAAACCGACTTTCTTCCGCTCGACTTCGCGTGCATCGCGAGTGACGAAGCCGGCTTTGGACAGCGCGGGCTTGAGCGTGGCGTCATATTCGATAAGTGCACGGGTGATGCCGTGACGAACCGCGCCAGCCTGACCGGACTCCCCCCCACCTGCGACATTGACCTTGATGTCGAAGCCCTTGAGTTGCTCGACGAGCTCGAGTGGCTGACGGACAATCATGCGACCGGTTTCGCGGGAAAAGAACTGGTCGATCGGCTTGCCGTTCACCACGATTGCCCCCGAACCACGCTTCATGAAGACACGAGCTACAGCGCTCTTGCGCCGACCTGTACCGTAAAAATAACTTTCAGCCATGACGACCCCTTAGATTTCCAGCGCCTTGGGCTGCTGGGCGGTGTGAGGATGTTGGCCACCGGCGTAACACTTCAGCTTCTTCAGCATGGCGTAACCCAGCGGGCCCTTCGGCAGCATGCCCTTTACGGCGGTTTCCAGGGCGCGACCCGGGAAGCGTTGCTGCATCTTCTTGAAATTGGTTTCGGAAATACCGCCGGGGTAACCGGAGTGGCGGTAATACTTCTTGTCCTCGGCTTTATTGCCGGTAACGACCAGCCGCTCGACATTGGTCACGACGATGAAGTCACCGGTGTCAACGTGTGGAGTGTAGATCGCCTTGTGCTTGCCACGCAGACGGCGGGCAATCTCGGTGGCGAGGCGGCCGAGCACCTTGTCTGTGGCGTCTACCACAAACCACTCGCGCTTCACCTCATGTGGCTTGGCGGAAAACGTTTTCATGTGTGTGCCGTCCTGAAAAATTGGGCGCAGATTGGAGAAAGCCTTAGATTGTAGTCGACGTCCGACGCAGCTGTCAAACAAAAAGCGACTGTTGGCACTCTCGCAGGCAAAAAAAACGCGGCTCAGCGAGCCGCGCTAAATCCACACCAAAGGAGGAGGGTGGAGGAGACATCCTGAACCTCAGCGACCCGAACTTTCTGGATCGCCACGGTTCGTACGCTTCGCATTATCCGCAGCCACACCTACTGGCGCAAGGATTTTTAATGCGATGCAGCATTTTTATTTTTATGCATAAATATGTTTTTTTAAGCACATATAACATTATGTTTAATCATTTATATATACAGAAATAGTGAACCATATGCACTATGTTTAAGAATTTGAATCAAGCGATCTCGCGTTTCATGCAAGGCACTGATACTGCATTGCAGCATTTTCGCACCCGGGACGCCCAGCGAGGAAATCTCCGCTAGAATCGTGCCGCGCAAACATGGGAGATCTGTATGGAATGCACAGTGAGATGGATGGGAAGCGACGCCGGCATGTCCTTCGTCGCCGAGAGCGGTAGCGGACACGCAATCGTGATGGATGGCGCTCCGGATGCCGGCGGCCGCAATCTCGGTCCGCGCCCGATGGAAATGGTTCTTGCCGGGACTGGTGGTTGCACGGCATTTGACGTGGTGCTGATACTGAAACGTGGCCGCCATGCGGTCAGCGGTTGCGAAGTGCGATTGACCGCCGAGCGAGCCGAGGCCGACCCCAAGGTGTTTACGCACATCCACTTTCACTACCGGGTCAAAGGGCGGCAACTCAAGACCGAAGCCGTAGCCCGGGCTATTGAACTGTCCAAGGAAAAGTATTGTTCCGCGTCGATCATGATCGGCAAGACCGCCGAAATCACGCACGATTTCGAAATCATCGAAGACTGCTGATACCCGGCCCCCAGGACCCTGGAATCAGACGCGATAAGCCGTTTGGGTCATCACCTTGGCTGCGAGCCTCATCGCCGACTTGACCGGCCCGGGCAACTCCGCCGCCCCGAGATTGACGGCGGTATCGGCATGGCGGATTTCATCGATGCGCATTTGATCGACGATTTCTCGCGAACGGGCATCCTGCCCGGGCAACTCGACCAGGTGTCCGTCCAGATGCGCTTCAACCTGACGCTCGGTTTCAGCAAGAAACCCGAGGTTCCACTTGTCGCCGAGGCGCCCTGCAATCAGGCCCATGGACAACGCCCCCGCATACCAGAGCGGATTCAAGAGGCTCTTGCGCCCGCCCAACTCTGCGATACGCTGTTCGGTCCAGGCGAGGTGCTCGGTCTCTTCGTCAGCGGCGCCACGCAAGGCCTCGCGTAGCGCCGGGTCACGCGAGGTCAGGGCCTGGCCCTGATAGAGTGCCTGGGCGCAAATTTCACCGACATGATTGACACGCATCAGCGCGCAGGCGTGGGCCCGCTCCTGTTCATTCATCTCCGCCTCGGCAAGTTTTCCGCCGGGCGTCGGTCGCCGACTGTGGGCGCTCGTGAATACGGTACGCAGCGCGCGGTCAAGTTCAAGGATGAGTTTTTCAGCTGACATGTACACTACCGCCGGTTGTCCGGATGCCCGCCGCGGCGCAGGGCATCACGCGCCTCATCGGCGCTGCGGGCGATGGTGGCACCGGGACAAAAATAGTCAAGATAGAGTGCTGCATGGTGGCGATTCGCCGGGACGTCGCGAATACGCTGCCACGCATCGTTCCGAGACTTCGACCAGGTTCCGTCGAGCCTGCCTGACGCATAGATGCGACGCTCCCTGGTCTCACAGCGCAAGCCTTCGTATGTCACATTCCGCGCACCGGCACCCGACTGAACCACCAGAACGTAACGAACCACGCCATCCGCCCCGACCGTCAGCGAACTGCCATCGACGAAGAACTGGTTGTCGGTCGCCGCACTGACATAGAAGGGCAGTAGATTTTCAGGCAACGGCACACCGGGCAACTCGACGGCTTTCTCCTGCCACCGCTTGACGTCGCTGCCTTCATCTTCATCATCCTCGGCAAAGGCCGGAGGTACGAGAACAAACCCAAGCAGCACGAGGGCGAACAGGTAACGCAGAATATTGAGGCTGCTCGGCTTCATTTCTACTCCTCGGCGGCGGCAACATTGCTGCCGAGTTCGGCAGTTCCATGCTGGCGCCGCTGCCGGGACCGCCTGTCGAGATCGAGAAAACGAACCAGTTCGCTGAGCGCCTGCTCATAGACGCTGCGCTTGAATTCGATCACGGCGTCGAGTGGCACCCAGAACTCATTCCAGCGCCATGCGTCGAACTCGGGCTTGCTCGTCGCCCGCAGACAGACGTCGTTATCCCTGCCGACAAGGCGCAACAGAAACCAAATCTGCTTCTGCCCCTTGTAAGAGCCGCGCCACTCGCGCTTGATCCAGTGTGTCGGCACTTCATAACGCAACCAGCCCTTGGTTCGTCCCAGGATGCGCACATGCTCGGGTTGCAACCCGACTTCCTCATGTAGTTCCCGGTACATCGCCTGCTCGGGCGTTTCGCCCCGCTTGATGCCACCTTGTGGAAACTGCCAGGAATGTTCACGTATGCGCTTGCCCCAGAAAACCTCGTTCTTGGCGTTACAAAGAATGATGCCGACGTTCGGGCGATAGCCTTCACGATCGAGCATGTGCATCCTGCAAAATTAAAAGTTGGCCTAATTCTTTCACAAAGACAGCCCGCATGCAAAGGCGAGGCAGCGTGTAAAATCCTTCTTTTGCAACGATTTCAAGAACATCCCATGCGCACTTCGCAATTCTTTTTCACCACATTGAAAGAAGCTCCGACCGACGCCGAGGTGATCAGCCAGAAATTGATGCTGCGCGCCGGCTACATTAAGCGCGCCGCCGCCGGCATCTACACTTGGATGCCGCTCGGTCTGCGCGTGTTGCGCAAGGTCGAAAACATCGTTCGCGACGAAATGGACAAGGCTGGTGCGTTGGAACTGCTGATGCCCGCAGTGCAGCCGGCGGAGTTGTGGCAGGAATCCGGCCGCTGGGAGCAGTACGGCCCCGAGCTGCTGCGCTTCAAGGACCGCCATCAGCGTGAATTCGTCATCGGCCCGACACACGAGGAGGTCATCACCGACGTCGTCAGGCGTGACGTGAAGAGCTACCGCCAGTTGCCGATCCATCTCTACCAGATCCAGACCAAGTTCCGCGACGAGATTCGCCCCCGCTTCGGCGTCATGCGCGGTCGCGAATTCCTGATGAAGGACGGTTATTCCTTTCACAGCTCATTTCCGGACCTGCAGCGCGAATATCGCAACATGTATGAGACCTATAGCCGCATCTTCACGCGATTGGGCCTGAAATTCCGCGCGGTCGCGGCCGACACCGGCTCGATCGGCGGCACCGGTTCGCATGAATTCCACGTGCTGGCCGATTCCGGCGAAGACGACATCGCCTACTGTCCGGACTCGGACTACGCCGCCAACGTGGAATTGGCCGAGGCACTGGCCCCTGGCGGGGAGCGCCCCGCGCCGGCAGCCCCCCTGGCCAAAGTTGCCACCCCCGGCAAGATGGCCTGCGCCGATGTCGCGGAGTTTCTGGCGGTCGGCCTCGACAAGATTGTCAAGGCCATTGCCGTGATCAGTGAGAAAGAAGAAGGTGCAAAGGTCTTCGCCTTGCTGCTGCTGCGCGGAGATCACGAACTGAATGAAATCAAGGCCGGCAAGCTTTGCGGCCTGTCCGCCTTCCGTTTTGCTTCGGAAGGCGAGGTCGAGGAATACCTCGGCTGCAAGCCCGGCTACATCGGGCCGGTTGCGGTCGACGGCAAGAAAGTCGCGATTTTTGCCGACCGTTCGGTCGCAGCGATGAGTGATTTTGTGTGCGGCGCCAACGAAGCGGGATTCCACCTTACCGGCGTCAATTTCGGCCGCGACCTGCCCGAGCCGGAAGTGGCCGATCTCCGCAACGCAGTCGCCGGCGACCTCTCACCGGACGGCAAGGGCCATCTCGAGATTCTGCGCGGCATCGAAGTCGGCCACATTTTCCAGCTCCGCCAGAAATACGCCGCCGCGCTGAACTGCGCCTACCTGGACGAAAACGGCAAGAGCCAAATCTTGGAGATGGGGTGCTACGGCATTGGCGTGTCGCGCATCGTCGGTGCCGCCATCGAGCAGGGCAACGACGCCAGGGGCATCGTGCTGCCCCCTGCAATCGCCCCGTTTGCGGTCTGCATCGTGCCGATGGGCTACCACAAGAGCGAAGCCGTCAGGGTTGCCGCCGACCAGCTCTTTGTCGAGCTCAAGAGGCGCGGCGCCGATGTCCTGCTCGATGATCGCAACGAGCGGCCCGGCGTCATGTTCGCCGACATGGAACTGATTGGCGTCCCGCACCGGATCGTGATCGGCGAGCGCGGCCTGAACGAAGGCCAGCTGGAATACAAAGGGCGGCTTGATGCGGAACCGACCATGATCGACCAAGGTGCAGCCGCCGACATGATCATGACAAAGCTGTGCGCAGGCTGATCGCCCTCCTCCTCCTGCTGGGCACATCCGGCGCATTCGCCGGCGCCCAGATTTACGAGCCGCTCTCGGCGAGCGTACAGGCGGCATTGCACAAGGCCGTTTCGGACGCCCGTCCGCCGTCCTCCTCATTCGGCAACCCGATGGATGCAGTGGATTGGCTTGCCGAAATGTCGCCACGGCTGGAGAAACGCATTCCCAATCGCGATTACCGCATGGACCTATTGCGCAGCATCCACTATGAGGCTACGCGCGCCGGGCTCGACCCGCAACTGGTGCTCGGCCTGATGCAGGTGGAATCCGGGTTCCGCAAATACGCCGTCTCCTCTGCTGGCGCCCGCGGCTACATGCAGGTCATGCCGTTCTGGGTCAAGCTGATCGGCCGGCCGGAAGACAGCCTTTTTGACCTGCGTACCAATCTCCGCTACGGCTGTACCATCCTCCGGCATTATCTGGATATCGAGAAGGGCGACCTGTACCGCGCCCTCGGCCGCTACAACGGGAGTCTCGGCAAGCCGGAATACCCCAACATGGTTCGTGCCGCGTGGCAGAACCAGTGGAGCTACCAGAAGCCGCCCAGGCTTGCCCAGGCCGCCCGCTGATCAACGGCCCATGCCCGGCAGCATGCCCTTCATGCCGCGCATGAGCTTGCCCATGCCGCCTTTGGACATCATCTTCATCATCTTCTGCGACTGCTCGAACTGGTTGAGCAAGCGATTCACTTCCTGAACCTGAACGCCAGCGCCTGTGGCAATGCGGCGCTTTCGGCTGGCCTTGATGATTTCCGGCTTGGCCCGCTCGGCCGGCGTCATCGAGTTGATGATGCCCTCGACCCGGCCCACCATCTTGTTCTCCGCACCGGCAGGCAACTGGCCCGCCGCCTGCGCGATCTGCGCCGGCATCTTGTCCATCAGCGCCGAAAGCCCGCCCATGTTGCGCATCTGGGCAATCTGCTCCTTGAAGTCATTAAGGTCGAACCCTTTGCCGGATTTCAGCTTCTTGGCAAAGGCGACTGCCTTCTCTTCGTCGATCCCCTTCTTGGCGTCTTCGATGAGCGACAACACATCGCCCATGCCGAGAATCCGCGACGCCATCCGCTCAGGATGGAAAGCCTCGAGCCCCGCCAGTTTCTCTCCGACCCCCGAGAACTTGATCGGCTTGCCGGTGACATGGCGTACCGACAGCGCTGCACCGCCGCGCGCGTCACCATCGAGCTTGGTCAGCACGACGCCGGTCAGCGGCAAGGCCTCGCTGAAGGCTTTCGCTGTATTGACGGCATCCTGACCGAGCATGGCATCGACGACGAAGAGGGTCTCGATCGGCTTGAGTGCCGCATGGAGGCGCTTGATTTCGGCCATCATTTCCTCGTCGACCGCAAGACGCCCTGCGGTATCGACGAGCAATACATCATGGTAGTGACGCTTGGCCCAATCGACCGCCGCCAGCGCGATCGCCTCCGGCTTCTCGCCCACGGTCGACGGAAAGAAATCGACACCCGCCTGCCCGGCGACCGATTTCAACTGTTCGATAGCCGCAGGACGATAGACGTCACAGGAAACCACCAGTACTTTTTTCTTGTGGTTTTCCTTGAGGAACTTGCCCAGTTTGCCGACGGTAGTTGTCTTGCCTGCGCCCTGCAGGCCCGCCATCAGGACGATGGCCGGTGGCTGGGTATTGAAGCTGATGCCTTCGTGCGCCTCGCCCATGATCCTGGTCAGTTCGCGATGAACGACGCCGACCAGCGCCTGACCCGGGCTCAGCGAACCGATGACCTCCTCGCCGACGGCTTTGTCCTTGACTGCGGCGATGAAATCCTTGATCACCGGAAGCGCCACGTCCGCCTCGAGCAAGGCCATGCGGACCTCGCGCAAGGCCTCGGTGATGTTGGATTCGGTCAGACGCGCTTCACCCTTCAGCGTCTTCATGACGCGGGCAAGGCGGTTGGTCAGGTTATCGAGCATGGCGGATGGGCTTCTAGTAGAATCTGCGGATGGTCGACATTGTAATTCAGCTTCTGCCCCACATCCTTGCCGCCCTTCTTTATGGCGCACTAGGCTTCCATTTCTGGAACACTCGCTGGCGCGAACACGAGGGCCAGAGCATCGCCGCTCCTATGCAAGCCTGGGAGCGCATTGCCATCGCCGCCGCCCTGCTGATTCAGGCCTTTGGCCTCTACAGCGCCCTGTTCACCGACGCCGGCATGCGTTTCTCGTTCAGCTTCGCCCTGTCGCTGATGATGTGGCTGGCCGTCCTGATCTATTGGCTGGAAAGCTTCATGGCACGCATGGAGGGCATGCAACCCATGGTCTTGCCGTTGGCCGCCATGTGTGCAGCGTTGCCGGTCATCTTCCCGCAAGTTCACCTGGTGGCCAACGCCAGCGCCACAGGCTTCAAGCTGCATTTCCTGGCCGCCATGCTCGCCTACAGCCTGCTGACGCTATCGGCATTGCACGCGATTTTCATGGGCTTCACGGAAAACGCCCTCCACAAGCGCCTGATGAAGCGCAGCCTGGCCAGCCTTCCGCCGCTGCTGACCATGGAGTCGCTGCTTTTTCGGATGCTGTTGCTCGGTTTCGTCCTGCTGACGCTGACGGTCGGTAGCGGCGTCCTGTTTTCCGAAGCCCTGTTCGGCAGACCCATGTCGCTGGACCACAAGACCCTGTTCGCCTTTGCGTCCTGGGGCATCTTCGCGACCTTGCTGGTCGGGCGCCATGCCTGGGGCTGGCGCGGCAAGCGCGCCCTGCGCTGGACGCTGGCCGGATTTTCGCTGCTGATCCTCGCTTATGTAGGCAGCCGTTTCGTCGCCGAAGTGATCCTTGGCCGGGTTTGAAATCCGCAATGACTGATATTCCGCTTTCAGCGTTGCTCGGAGCGCTCCTGGTACTCCTGATTCTCTCGGGAATCTTCTCCGGCTCCGAGACGGCGATGATGGCGGCGAACCGCTTCAAATTGCGGCACGCTGCCCAAAATGGTCACCGCGGCGCGAAGCTGACACTCGCGCTATTGCAAAAGACCGACAAATTGCTCGGCCTGATCCTGCTTGGCAACACATTGCTCAATGCTGCAGCAGCAATGCTGACCGGCTACATTGCGTTGGCTCTTTTTGGCGAATCGAAATGGGCCCTGGAAATTGGCACCTTGTGCATCACCTTTGCGCTGCTGGTTGTCGCAGAAATCTCCCCCAAGGTCATCTGCGCCACCCATGCTGATCGGCTAGCCCCCCTGCTCAGCTACGTGTTGACCCCTTTGCTGCGTCTGGCTTACCCAATAATCTGGTTCGTCAACCTGTTCGTCACAGCATTGCTCAAGGCGATAAGACTTTCGCCACAAGGCATGCACGAGGAAACCAAGCTGACGCCCGAAGAATTGCGCAGCCTGGTCCTAGAGTCGGCCCACCTGATGCCGCAAAAACACCACACGATACTTTCCAGCCTGTTCGAACTCAACAACATCACAGTGGAAGATCTGATGACACCCCGTGGCAGTATCGAAATTCTTGACCTTGACCTGACCTGGCAAGAGGTCAAGGATCAACTCGCGACCAGCCACCACAGCCGACTGCCCGCGTGCCACGAGTCGCTCGACAACCTCCTTGGCATCCTCCCGGTACGCCGGCTGCTTGGCAGCATTGGCGATGCCGAATTCAATGAGGCCGGGCTCCTAGAACACATACAGCCCGCCTACTACGTCCCCGCCGGTACCGCCGCCTTCTCCCAACTGGCCTTCTTCCAGGAGAACCGCCAGCGGGTCGGTTTTGTCGTCGACGAATACGGCGAGATCTTGGGCCTGCTCACGCTCGAAGACATCATCGAAGAATTCGTCGGGGAATTCACGACATCGCTGCCCGGCCTCGACAAGTCGCTAAATTGGGGAGCCGACGGCAGCATCATCGTCGAAGGATCGCGACAACTGCGAGACATCAACCGCATGCTCGACCTGCAATTCCCGCTGGATGGCCCGAAAACGCTTAACGGGCTCATTCTGGAACACTTTCAGGATATTCCCGAAGCGGGTGTTAGTATCAAGTTGATGGGGATTGCCGTGGAAATCCTGCAGACGCAGGACCGGAGCGTCGTCACCGCACGCATTTTCCGGCCCGCCCGTCCATGACACTGCCCCGGGGCAGTCTTTACAAACCGGGGCCTCCGTAGCATCATCGCTTAATCTAAACGGCATCTGACGCGCAACCCATGTCCGCTACACCACAAGGAAGCCCCCTCAGCGGTCTCGCCCGTGCCTTGGTCCAGGCCGGGCGGCTCAAGGAAGCCGAAGCCGAACAGTTGCTGACCCAGGCGAATCACGAGAAGCGCTCGATGATCGAACAGATCATCGCCAGCCAGCGAATCTCGTCGCTCGATCTGGCACGCTTCGTCGCCGACACCTTCGGCTACCCCCTGCTTGACCTGGCGGTTTTCGACGAAGCACACATTCCAACCAACGCCATCGACCGTAAATTGATTGCGACCCACAAGGTAATCCCGCTGAACAAGCGGGGCAACCGACTGTCCGTGGCCATTGCCGACCCGACCAATCTGCGCGCGCTGGACGAAATCCGCTTTCAGACCGGTCTCGGGGTCGACCCGATCGTCGTCGAGCATCCCAAGCTCCTGCCCTTGGTTACGAAATACGCCGAGTCGGCAGAGGAAACGCTGAGGAACCTCACCACCGACGACATCAACCTGGATTTCCTCGACGAGGAGTCTGCAGGCAAGACCGATGAAGCCGCTTCGCAGGAAATCGACGACGCCCCGGTCGTCAAGTTCATCCAGAAGATGCTGCTGGACGCGATCAACGACGGGGCATCCGATGTCCACTTCGAGCCCTACGAGAAGTTCTACCGGATCCGGGTCCGCGTCGATGGCGTATTGCGCGAGGTCGCCACGCCCCCGCTGGCGATAAAGGACAAGATCGCGTCGCGGATCAAGGTCATTTCACGCCTCAACATCGCCGAGAAGCGGGTGCCACAGGACGGCCGGATGAAGCTGGTGCTGTCCAAGAACCGCACCATCGACTTCCGGGTCAGCACTCTGCCCACACTGCAGGGCGAAAAGATCGTCATGCGGATTCTCGACCCGACCTCGGCGACGCTCGGCATCGAAGCCCTTGGCTACGAACCCGAGCAGAAGGCCACAATGCTCGAGGCGATCGGCCGCCCCTACGGCATGGTTCTGGTCACCGGCCCGACCGGTTCGGGCAAGACCGTTTCCCTGTACACCTGCCTGAACATCCTGAACAAGGACGGCGTCAACATCTCGACCGCCGAGGACCCCGCGGAAATAAATCTGGCCGGCATCAACCAGGTCAACGTTGACGACAAGGCCGGACTGACCTTCGCGGTCGCCCTACGCGCCTTCCTGCGCCAGGATCCTGACATCATCATGGTCGGCGAAATTCGCGACCTTGAGACAGCCGAGATCGCCATCAAGGCAGCCCAGACTGGCCACATGGTCATGTCCACCCTGCACACGAACGATGCCCCGGCCACACTGACCCGCCTGATGAACATGGGCGTGCCGACCTTCAACATTGCCTCGAGCATCCTTCTGATTACCGCCCAGCGGCTGGCGCGCCGCCTGTGCACGTGCAAGAAGCCCATCGAAGCGCCCCACAAAGCCTTGGTCGAGGCAGGATTTAGCGAAGATGAGCTTGACGGATCCTGGACCCTTTTCGGCCCCGGCGGTTGCGAGCGTTGCAAGGGAACCGGCTACAAGGGGCGGGTCGGCATCTACCAGGTCATGCCGATTTCCGAAGCCACGCAGCGCCTGATCATGAGTGGCGCCGGCGAAATGGATCTCGCCGAACAGGCCAAACGCGAGGGCGTCAAGAACCTGCGCGAATCCGGACTGCTCAAGGTAAAACAGGGCCTGACCTCGCTCGATGAGGTTCTGAGCACAACCAATGTATAACGGGAAGGATAACGGATGGCTACCGCAACAAGAACCAGAACCCTTGTAGTCAAGGAGTACGCGTTTCTCTGGGAAGGCAAAAACCGCGACGGCAAACCTGTGCGCGGTGAAATGCGCGCAGCGAGCGAAGCGGTCGTCCAGACCAGCCTGCGCCGGCAGGGTGTCTTCAACGCGAAGGTCAAGAAAGCCCGCTTCAAAATGGGGGGCACGGTCACCGAAAAGGAGATCGCCTTGTTCACGCGCCAGCTTGCCACGATGATGAAATCAGGCGTGCCACTGCTTCAGGCTTTTGACATCGTTGGACGTGGCCATTCCAACGCTGCTGTTGCCAAGCTCCTCCTCGACATCAAGGCCGACGTCGAAACCGGCAGTTCGCTGTCGCAAGCGTTCCGTAAATTTCCCCTGTATTTTGACGCACTCTACTGCAACCTCGTTGCGGCGGGAGAACAAGCCGGTATCTTGGACACTCTGCTCGAACGACTGGCGACCTACAAGGAAAAGATCCTCGCGATCAAGAGCAAGATCAAGTCGGCGCTCTTCTACCCGATTGCGGTCATTGTCGTCGCGTTCGTGATCACCGCGGTGATCATGATTTTCGTGATTCCAGCCTTCAAGGACGTATTCAAGAGCTTCGGCGCCGACCTGCCGGCCCCGACCTTGATTGCCATTGCCATTTCCGACTTCTTTGTAGCGTACTGGTGGGCAATCTTCGGCATAATTTTCGGTGGTCTCTTCGCCTTCTTCGAGGCGTGGAAACGCTCGGAAAAGGTGCAAATGGCCATGGACCGCTTCCTGCTGCGGCTACCAATCTTTGGCGACATCATCCGCAAGGCCGTCATTGCACGCTGGACACGAACGCTGTCCACGATGTTTGCAGCCGGCGTCCCGCTGGTCGAGTCGCTGGATTCGGTCGGCGGCGCCGCCGGAAACTATGTCTACAAGGCAGCCACCAAGCAGATCCAGGGTGAAGTCTCAACCGGCACCAGCCTCACCAACGCTATGACCAACGTCAACCTCTTCCCCAATATGGTCACCCAGATGGTGGCCATCGGCGAAGAATCCGGCGCGCTCGATTCGATGCTGTCCAAGGTCGCCGACTTCTTCGAACAGGAAGTCGACGATGCGGTCGAAGCGATGTCCAGCCTGATGGAACCCATCATCATGGTCGTACTTGGCACCTTGATCGGCGGCATGGTCGTCGCAATGTACCTGCCGATCTTCAAGCTGGGCGCCGTGATCTGATGTCTTTCGAATCGCCGGGCGGCCTGGCTGCCTTAGCCGGGCTGCTCGGTTTGTGCGTCGGCAGCTTTCTCAATGTAGTCATTCATCGCCTGCCCAAGATGATGGAGGCGGAATGGCATGCCCAATGCGCGGATTTGCGCGGCGAAACCACGTCGACCGCAGCAGCGCTCTCGCTGGCCAAGCCCCGTTCGCGCTGCCCGTCCTGCGGACACCAGATCACTGCGCTGGAAAACATCCCGATCGTCAGTTACCTGGTGCTACGCGGAAAATGCTCAAAGTGCGCCGCGCCCATCTCGGTACGCTACCCAGTGATCGAGGCGCTGACCGCGCTGATCTCGGCCTATGCAGCCTGGCACTTCGGAGCCACCCTGCAGACGGTCGGCGCCCTGGTTCTGATCTGGGCACTGATCGCCCTGACAGCAATCGACTACGACACCCAGTTGCTGCCGGACTCGATCACTCTTCCGCTTCTCTGGTTCGGCCTGGCCTTCAACCTGGCGACCACGTACATCGACATCTCCTCGGCGGTCATCGGGGCGATGGTCGGCTACCTGACGCTCTGGTCGGTCTTCTGGCTATTCAAGTTGGTGACTGGCAAGGAAGGCATGGGCTACGGCGACTTCAAGCTTCTCGCCGCCCTCGGCGCCTGGCTGGGCTGGCAGATGCTACCGGTCATCATCCTGCTATCGTCAGTGGTCGGCGCCGTGGTCGGCATCGGCCTCATCGCCTTCAGCCGTCACGGGCGTAACACGCCGATACCATTCGGGCCTTACCTGGCAGCCGCCGGCGGCATCGCCCTGTTCTGGGGTCCACAATTGACGCGCACCTATCTCGGCCTGATGGCTTGAAAATCGGCACCGGCGTCACAAACTCGGCAACTGCAACTTCTCGTCTATAATTCAAGGTTTTGGAGGATTCCCATGCCGATTTATGAATATCGCTGTGACGCCTGCGGCTTCCAGAAAGAACATCTGCAGAAGATGAGCGAGCCGCAACTCACCACCTGCCCGGAATGCGGCAAGGAAAGCTACGGCAAACTGCTGTCGGCCGCCGGTTTTCAGCTCAAGGGCAACGGCTGGTACGCCACCGACTTCAAGGGCGGGGGCAAACCTGCTGCCAAGGCAGACAGCACCCCGCCGTGCCAGGGCGGCTCTGGAGCGTGCACTCCGTGCGCAGCCAGCTGATCAAACGTTACTTCCTTACCGGACTCCTGATCTGGGTCCCGCTGGTCATTACCGGCTGGGTACTGTCGTTCATCGTCAGCACTCTTGACCAATCCTTGCGCCTCCTTCCCGAGGCCATTCATCCGCAGACCCTGGTCGGTTTCGCAATTCCCGGCGTCGGCGCGCTGCTCACGTTGGCCATGATTCTTTTGACCGGCCTGCTTGCGACCAACTTCATCGGCCAGAAGCTGGTCGTCTGGTGGGAACGGCTGCTGGCGCGAATTCCGTTCGTAAACTCGGTTTACCACAGCGTCAAGCAGGTTTCCGACACGCTTTTTTCTTCGAACGGCAATGCCTTTCGCAAGGCGCTGCTCGTTCAATACCCGCGCGAGGGCAGCTGGACCATCGCTTTCCTGACCGGCAAGCCCGGCGGCGACGTCCTGAACCACCTGGACGGTGAGTACGTCAGCGTTTATGTACCGACCACCCCCAACCCGACCTCGGGATTCTTCCTGATGATGCCCAAGCGCGATGTCATCGAACTGGAGATGACCGTCGACGAGGCGCTCAAGTACATCATCTCAATGGGCGTTGTCGCCCCGCCGGCGCACAACCGAGTCATCACTAACACCTGAATCAACCGGAAAGCTTCATGCGTACCCATTACTGCGGACAACTCAACGCCGCCCTCAACGGGCAAACTGTCACCCTGTGCGGCTGGGCTCACCGTCGTCGCGACCACGGCGGCGTCATCTTCATCGACCTGCGTGACCGCGAAGGTCTAGCCCAGGTCGTTTGCGACCCGGACCGTCCGCAGATGTTCGCGACTGCCGAATCCGTCCGCAACGAGTTCTGCCTCAAAATCACCGGCAAGGTCCGACCGCGTCCGTCCGGCACCACCAACGCCAATCTCGCTTCGGGCGAGATCGAGATCCTCTGCCATGAGATCGAGGTGCTCAACCCTTCGGTCACACCGCCCTTCCAACTCGACGACGAGAACCTCACCGAAAACGTCCGCCTGACCCATCGTGTCATCGACCTGCGTCGCCCGCAGATGCAGAACAACCTGATGTTGCGCTACAAGACGGCACGCGCTTTCCGCAGCTTCCTCGACGACAACGGCTTCGTCGACATCGAAACACCGATGTTGACCAAGTCGACTCCGGAAGGCGCCCGCGACTATCTGGTGCCGTCGCGCGTCCATCCCGGACAGTTCTTCGCGTTGCCGCAGTCGCCGCAACTGTTCAAACAGTTGCTGATGGTTGCCGGCTTCGACCGCTATTACCAGATCACCAAATGCTTCCGCGACGAGGATCTGCGCGCCGACCGTCAGCCGGAATTCACCCAGGTCGATATCGAAACCTCGTTCATGAGCGAGGCCGAAATCACCGATCTGATGGAAAAACTGATCCGCACCGTGTTCAAGGAAGCCATCGACGTCGACCTGCCGCAATTCCCGCGCATGACCTACGCCGAAGCGATGCACCGATTCGGTTCCGACAAGCCGGACCTGCGCGTCACCCTCGAACTCACCGAAGTCACCGACGCCTTCAAGGAGGTCGCCTTCAAGGTCTTCGCCGGCGTCGCCAATAGTGAAGGCGGCCGCATTGCCGCCATGCGCATTCCTGGCGGGGCCAACCTGACCCGTGGCGAAATCGATGTCTACACCCAGTTCGTCGGCATCTACGGCGCCAAAGGCCTGGCCTACATCAAGATCAACGACGTCACCCAGATCAACGAAAGCGGCCTGCAATCGCCAATCGTCAAGAACCTCTCCGAAGCCTCGCTGCGCGCCGTCATCGAACGCACCGGCGCCCAGTCCGGCGACCTCATCTTCTTCGGCGCAGACAAGGCCAAGGTGGTCAATGATGCCCTCGGTGCGCTGCGCATCAAGATCGGCCACGAAAAGGGCTTCGTTACCGGCGCCAAGTGGGCGCCGCTGTGGGTCATCGACTTCCCGATGTTCGAGTACG
>ERZ724516.805-NODE-805-length-19098-cov-6.500604_pt1 | contig 19098 bp, 16 predicted proteins | sample MGYA00376049_ERZ724516 | MGnify/ENA primary metagenome ERZ724516 (study PRJEB28724, sample SAMN07190886) | activated sludge metagenome | isolation source: activated sludge of sewage treatment plant in Hong Hong | place: USA: Christiansburg, Virginia | collected... | reverse complement strand
GAGACACCGCCATGACCGCACCGCTGAATGCACCTGACTACGTTAAACACGAAGGTCTGAAAAAATGGGTCGCCGAGATCGCCGCGCTAACCCAGCCAGACCGTATTTGCTGGGCCGACGGCTCGCAGGAAGAGTATGACCGCCTATGCGCGGAAATGGTAGAGGCAGGCACTTTCATCAAGCTGAACGAAGCCAAACGCCCGAACTCATTCCTCGCCTTCTCCGACCCTTCCGACGTTGCTCGTGTCGAAGACCGCACCTACATCTGCTCAGCCAAGAAGGAAGACGCCGGCCCGACCAATAACTGGGAAGAGCCTGCCGTCATGCGTGAAACGCTGAACGGTGTGTTCAAGGGCTGCATGAAGGGCCGTACCATGTACGTGATTCCCTTCTCCATGGGCCCACTCGGCTCACCGATTGCTCATATCGGTTTCGAAATCACCGACTCACCTTACGTCGTCGTCAATATGCGCACCATGACCCGCATGGGCAAGGCTGTTTTTGACGTGCTCGGCAGCGATGGCGAATTCGTGCCCTGCATCCACACCGTTGGCGCACCGCTTGAGCCGGGCCAGCAGGACAGTAAGTGGCCGTGCAACCCGACCGTCAAGTACATCGTGCATTATCCGGAAACCCGCGAAATCTGGTCCTACGGTTCCGGTTACGGCGGCAACGCGCTGCTCGGCAAGAAGTGCTTCGCGCTGCGCATCGCCTCCAACATGGCCCGCGACCAAGGCTGGCTGGCTGAACACATGCTGATTCTCGGCGTCGAATCGCCGGAAGGTGAAAAGTCCTACGTCGCTGCCGCCTTCCCGTCGGCCTGCGGCAAGACCAACTTCGCCATGCTGATCCCGCCGAAGACCCTCGACGGCTGGAAGATCACCACCATCGGCGACGACATCGCCTGGATCAAGCCGCGCGTCGACAAGGATGGCGTCACCCGTTTCTACGCCATCAACCCGGAAGCCGGTTTCTTCGGCGTCGCCCCGGGCACCTCGGAAAAGACCAACTTCAACGCGCTGGCTACGTTGAAAGAAAACATCATCTTCACCAACGTCGCGCTGACCGACGATGGCGACGTGTGGTGGGAAGGCCTGACCAAGCAGGCGCCGGATCACCTGATCGACTGGCAGGGCAACGACTGGACGCCGGCTGACGGCAAGGCCGGCAAGAAGGCCGCCCACGCCAACTCCCGCTTCACCGCCCCGGCCAGCCAGTGTCCGTCAGTTGACGAAGCCTGGGAAGATCCCGCTGGCGTGCCGATTTCCGCCTTCATTTTCGGCGGCCGCCGCGCCACCACCGTACCATTGGTTTACCAGGCTTTCAACTGGAACTACGGTGTTTACATGGCCGCTACGCTCGGCTCCGAAACCACCGCTGCCGCCTTTGGTCAGCAAGGTGTTGTTCGTCGCGACCCGTTCGCCATGCTGCCGTTCTGTGGCTACCACATGGGCGATTACTTCAACCACTGGCTGAAGATGGGCAAGACCGTCGATGCCACGCCGAAGATCTTCTGCGTGAACTGGTTCCGTATGGACAAGGACGGCAACTTCATGTGGCCTGGCTTTGGCGACAATATGCGCGTCCTGAAGTGGATCGTACAGCGCTGCAAGGGTACCGTTGCAGCCAAGGAAACTGTACTGGGCTGGATGCCGAAGTTCGAGGACATCGACTGGACCGGGCTGGACATCAGCAAGGCTGATTTTGAGGCGCTGAGCACGATTGATGCCGATGCCTGGAAATCCGAACTGGCTGGCCACAAAGAGTGGTTTGACAAGATGGGCGAAAAGATGCCGCGCGAACTCGTGCTCAAGCGCGAACTGTTCGAAATGGGCATCTTCAAGGACGCTGCCTGATCGACGCTTAAGCTAGGATCAAACGGCCACCGAGGTTACCAAACCCGGTGGCCGTTTTTGCTTTCAGCAAAACTCCGTTTGCATTGGAGAACCTCATGTATCGCCCCGCCAAACGCCTGGCCGACATTACCCCCTTCCACGTCGTTGAGTTGTTGACCCGCGCCCGCCAGCTTGAGGCTGAAGGACGCAACATCATTCACATGGAAGTCGGCGAGCCAGACTTCCCGACACCGGAGCCAATCGCAAATGCTGCGGTCGACGCCATAAAAAGCGGAAAAACCCTGTACACCCAGTCGCTCGGACTGCCTGAATTACGCGAAGCCATCGCCAAATTTTATGGCACTCGTTACGGGTTGACCGTAGCAGCCTCGCGCATTGTGGTCACCAACGGTGCCTCGGGCGCCCTCAATCTTGCCTTTGCCTGCCTGACCGACCTTGGCAGCGAATGGCTGCTGAGCGATCCGGGCTACCCATGCAACCGTCACATCATCCGCAGTTACGAAGGTCGCCCGGTCGGTATTCCGGTTGGTCCGGAGAGCAATTTCCAGCCAACCCCCACCCAACTCGCACAACACTGGACAAAAAATACGGCCGGGCTGCTCGTTGCCTCGCCCGCCAACCCGACCGGCACCCTGCTTGATCTGGAAGAAATAAGGGCTTTGGCAAATGTAGTACGGCAGAACAACGGGCATTTTCTGGTCGACGAGATTTACCACGGACTCACCTACGAGATCGACCCACCCAGCGCCTGCGCTGCCGGCGACGACATCTGGGTAATCAACAGCTTTTCCAAGTATTTTCAGATGACCGGTTGGCGCCTGGGCTGGATGGTCGTTCCCGAGCACTATGTACGCGATATCGAAAAGCTCGCGCAAAACCTCACTCTGTGCCCCTCAACCCCGGCCCAGCATGCCGCACTGGCGGCCTTTCAGCCGGCAACCATCGCCATCCTCGAAGCCCGCCGCGCCGAGTTTCGCCGGCGGCGCGATTATCTCGCACCGGCACTAAGCAACCTGGGATTTCGTATAACCGCGCAACCCCAAGGGGCCTTCTACCTGTATTGCGACTCCTCGGCACTGTGCGCGGACAGCTTCACGTTTGCACGAGACCTGCTGGAAAAAGCCGGCGTTGCCGCCACCCCTGGACTCGACTTTGGCAGCAACCAACCCGAGCGCCACATCCGCTTTGCCTATACCACCGAAGTCAGCCGTCTGCAGGAAGCCGTTGCACGTTTAGCGAACTATCTCGGACGGTAAATTGAGCATGGCATAGCGCGCACGCAGCGCGGCCCAATCGAAAGAAGGCCCCGGATCAGTCTTGCGTCCGGGAGCCACGTGGCAGTGCCCGGCGATGGCATCAATCGGATAGCGCGTACGCAGCGCATCGATCAGCCGCCACAGGGATTCGTACTGCTCGACCGTATAAGGTTCGCTATCGCTGCCTTGCAGTTCGACCCCTACCGAATAGTCGTTGCAGTTTTCCTGCCCCGCCCAGCTTGACTTGCCGGCATGCCAGGCCCGTTGGTCACAACCAACAAACTGAATGACACGCCCGCTGCGCCGGACAAAAAAATGGGCAGAAACCTCCAGCCCGGCAATCGTCGCAAAATAGGGATGTGCCGAAAAATCAAGACGATTGGCAAAAAACCGCTCGACCCAGTCACCCGAGTAATCATCCGGCGGCAGACTGATATTGTGGATGACAACCAGCGTAACCGCTGCATCAACCGGACGCTGCCCCTGGTTCGGTGAAAAGATGCGGCGCCGCCCGGCGAGCCAGCCCCCGGCCTGCCAGCGTCTCATTCGATACCCAGCCGTTCCAGACGATAGCGCATCGAGCGAAAGGTAACCCCGAGCAAGCGGGCGGCGGCGGTTCGATTGCCGTCAGTCTTTTGCAGCGCCTCATGGATGGCCTGACGCTCCAGACGGTTCAGATAGTCATCAAGCGTTTCGCTGCCGCGCCCGACCATATCACCTGCAGACTCTTCCGGCGACAAATGGAGATCATCCGCCTCTATAGTCTGCCCAGAACACAATGCGGTGGCACGCTCAAGTACATTCTCGAGTTCACGAACATTTCCCGGGAAGGGGTAGGCTTGCAGGGCCTTCAAGGCCTTTTCAGAAAGGCGCGGTGCGTTTTCACCAAACAGACGCAAACAGATGGATTCGACCAGAGGTGGAATATCCTCCATACGCTCGCGCAACGGTGGCATGCGCATTTCGATAACATTCAGCCGGTAGTAAAGGTCTTGCCGGAAACTTCCCTTATCCACGCATTCACGCAAGCTCTTGTGAGTGGCGCAGATGATACGCACGTCGACAGGCTCCTCTGTCGCACTCCCCACCTTACGCACACGTTTTTCCTGTATTGCGCGCAGTAGTTTGACCTGCATCGCCAACGGCAGATCTGCTACCTCATCGAGAAACAGGGTGCCACTGCTCGCCGTCTGAAAGAAGCCCTCTCGGTCGCCATCGGCGCCGGTAAAGGCACCCTTGCGATAGCCAAAGAACTCGCTCTCCATCAAATTTTCCGGGATCGCACCACAGTTAACCGGAACAAACGGGCAAGCGCTGCGCGCGCTGCGCGAATGAATCAGCCTGGCAGCCAGTTCCTTGCCACTACCGGACTCACCCGAGACATAGATCGGTGCCTGACTGCGTGCCAGCTTCTCTATCATCTCGCGCACCTGCGTCATTGCTGGAGAATCTCCAGTCAACGCCAGCGTCTCATCTCCACTACGACTTTCGCTGCCCGGCAAGCGCAGAGCCGACTTTACCAAGGCGCGTAACTGCTCCAGCCCAACCGGCTTGGCCAAGTAATCAAAGGCCCCCGCCTTGAGCGCGGCAACCGCATTTTCTGCGCTGCCAAATGCTGTGATCACAGCTACCGGTGTCTGCGGATGGTTTTCAGTAATGTAGCGCACCACTTCCAAGCCATTACCATCCGGCAGACGCATATCGGTCAGGCATAACTGAAACTCGCCTTCAGCCAAGCAATCGCGTGCCTCGGCCACGGTACCTGCACAGTCTGCTGCAAGCCCCATACGCGACAACGTCAAGTCAATCAGTTCACGAATATCCGGCTCGTCATCTACCACGAGGACACGGTTAAGTTCGCCACGCGGCCGTCGTTCGACACGGGGTGCTGACATTATTCAGTTCTCCCTGTAATTACAAAGTGGCCACCGCTATCGGAAGGCAAAAGTTCCAGGCTGGCACCATTTCCCTCACAGAGTTCGCGGGCAATAAAAAGACCGAGGCCAGTTCCCTTGTGATGGGTTGTAAAAAACGGCTCAAAAATATGTGCCCTGACCTCATCCGGCACACCGGCGCCATCGTCAACTATGTGTAATTCTACCCGCCCCCCTCCCGGGCTCGCGGAAGCATATATATGAACACTGCCCGGCTTGCCCTGGCCATGTCGAACGGCATTGCCAACCAGATTCCACAGCACCTGATGCAAGTGTGAACGGTCAAAATTTATAAAATGTGACTCGCCTGGATCAAAGACCACAATGGCCGACGCCACACCTTGTGATACCAGAAAGTTCTCAAGAAACTCCGAACAGGCATCGGACAGCGAAAGCCGCTCCAATTGGGCCCGGTCGCGCCGTCCTAACTCGAGAATATCAACCACAATGCGGTCAATACGCGCTACGTTGTCACTAAGTATGTTGAGCAAACGATCCTGCATCGCCCCACGCCGCTCTTCACGCAGCAACTCGCCGGCATGGCCGATTGCTGAAAGTGGATTGCGTATTTCATGCGCAATACTTGCGGTCAACCGTCCAAGCGAGGCCAAAATTAACTGCTGCGCACGCTCACGAATCCGCCCGACATCCTCCAGAAAAATCAACACCTCGCCACCACTGCTCGCCGTTTCTTCAAAGCGAGCCCGCAGCATCCGTCCGTTAGCCCCAGAAAACTCCACGTTTTCAGCAACGCTCTGGCGATTTGCCAATGCCTCCGCCAGCAAGGGTGAGTACTCAACGAGCCGGGCACCGAGCGGCAGAGCGCCCAGCATAGTTTCTGCGACCGGGTTACAGCGCTGCACACAAGCTTCGTGATTTACCACCAGCACGCCATCCTGCATACGCTCAATGACTCGCTGACTGATGCGTCTCTGGTTATCCAGGCTTTCTCCACGCTGCCGCGCAAGTTCCTCGTTAAGCATCAAGCGCTGGCCAAGCAAGCGCGCAAGAATTGCCGTGGCAAAAAAACCGGCTGACAGAAATCCGGCCTGGACGATCGATGCAGCATCAAAACTATGATTCAAGACACCATAGATCTGTACCAACAGAGTCGCCAGAGTGGCCAGAGCAGCGTAAAACAAGACCAAGCGTCCGCGCCCGACCAAGCTGGCCGCAGCAAGCGAGATCAGCAACAGAACGCCCATGCCACTACTGACCCCGCCCAAGGCATACATCAGCAAGCTGACGAAAACCACATCAGCAAAAATCTGCACCGACAATTGGAGGTTAAAACGATGCTGCCAGTGGACTGACAACATCAAGCCCGTCAGAACAACGCCAAAATAAATCAGCGCGACCGGGTAAAAAATACTCCCTGAACTCGTCAAAGGGAATGAGGAAACCAGACTCTCCGGCAACAAAGCTGCCAGAAGAATCAGACCACCTAGAAGTAGTCTATAAAAATTAAAATAGTGGAAGGGCCGCCAACTAGCCTCCCATGTCGAAGACAGCCAGTCGCTCATCGGCGTAATTATTTTTTCCCTGCCGAGCGGTGAGCATTGCAGCAATACTGATCGGCACCATCCACCAGGCTCTCACTCAATGGATGCAACACGCCGCAGTGCGCACACTCAACAATACGCTCGGCTTTTTTCACGGTTGGTGGCACATTACCTTTAGGCTGATTCGATCGTTTCTTCCATGCCCACCAGAGCACAAGGGCGATGGCAATTAGTAGCAGGTATTTCATAATTCAAGCCATCCAGAAAAAGGAAGCCGAGGGGAAACCCCCATTTGTCGCCTCGTTGCTGCAAAACAAGCCTACCTTATACTCCAAAAAACAAAAAACCATCTCAAGGATGGCTGTATGCTAATACTCTGCAGTGATTTGGTCGGAGTGACAGGATTCGAACTTGCGCACCCTGCGTCCCGAACCCGTTTTGGACTCTTTGACACTGAACGGACTCAACAAACATCGGTTAAAATTCAATGGGTTACTGTGCAACAAAATGCAGCAACTTGCAGCAATGTACCACAATTTCTCAACTTATTGCCACACAAATGGCGCACAAAAGTACATTCTATTTGCATAACGTCAGCTGGATAATCGCCAACAAACATGGCAGCCCAGAAGCATGGCCATCCGACAAAAACTAACCCAGTCCACTACTCAGTCGGGCACTTTGAAAATCTGGAAAAAATTTTCCTATACTTGATTTTCAAATTGGATCGAATCATGGCTATTGCAGCTTACACCCCCATCACCAAAGAGTCGGCCGCATTGATACTGTCCGTATCGCAGCGCACTATTGATAACTGGATAGCCAACTGCACAATGCCACAGCCTGTACAAATAGGCTTGGGACGACGAGTATATTGGCATCCTGACGAGTTTTATGGTTGGCTTAACCAATACCTAAAGCGAACCTATCAAGATCCAGCAGCCCCCTCACCCGAGCGAACACGAGGCCGTCCGCGCAACACTTTGCACTGAAAGACCAAATCGGTCAGATGAAATTTCAGGTCTGACGAATCGGAGTAGCGGCTTTTCGCACTCCATTATTCGCACGCTGTGCCCCTGTACGAATGTCGTGCGGATTTGAATAAGCAGACCCCCAGTAGGAAACCTTACTCATGCAGTCTAGTCGCGCATTAAAGTCGTTTAGTGAAGCCCAAGGTGATCGCTCAGCCTGCGAGCCTTACCGTTACTGGCGGGGAGTACTCGAACCGTTACTTTGTACCTAAGTCACGCAAATCCGGAAATACTCGGCCCGGCAGCAAGAAACCTTGAACAGTGTCTTCGCCAAAACTGTTCTGCACCGCGACAAGTCTGAGAATATCGCCACCTGATTCAGCGCTCGCAGTATGGAGGTGGGAATGCGGTCAGCAAACGTAGTTGAAGACCGGCTAGTGTTTGATATGTTTGGCCACTCTCTCCGCCAGATCTAGTAGTTCCCCGCTGTTTTCCAGGCCATCAAGAAACCGCAGAGGAATTCCCGTAAGTCCAGTTTGAGCACCGGCAAGTGCGCCGGCAAGAATGGCGCGGGCCTGATTCTGACCGCCACCATTGACCGCATGGAGTACGGCAGACTCGAAGTCATCATGAAACCGTGCGGCAAGATAGTAAGCAGCCGGGAACTGGTGGTAGACCGCGCAGGGCATGCCATAGACCAGAGAGACCTTCCAGGCTGGCTCAATACGAATATCAGGATCGATCGCCGCCATGGCAATTGAGGATTGGCTCAGCAGGGCGTCTGGCGACGGAAAACGACCGGCAGTTGGTGCTTCCGCCTGACCGGGTTTCGGTGCTTGCAAGTTGCCACTGGTAACGGCGTGGAAAGGCAGCTCTCCCGATTTGACCCGCGCCATCAGTTTGCCCGAGATGCCTGAATCCATGGCATTTCCTTCAACCAGCATACCGAGTACCGCGCCAAAGGAGACTGTCATTGCCACGACCGTTCCATCGGTCTGGGTCAGCACCGTATTCCGGGTGATGGCCGATGCAAGCTCAGCCGGCCGCAGCGCGTAACGGATAGCAATGGCGAGAATGCGCTCCGCGGCTTCGGTGGTATCTGCGTTTCCCGCAACCTGCCCCCAGGGCAATCCGGCACCAACTCGCTTGCGCCACGCCTCCCGGATTGACTGGCTGGTGTAGCCGCCCGGTCCGTTCATTGGCGTCCCATCAAGCAGCGGGAAAAATTCGGAGTCCATGCGGCGGCAGAAGTCGGCTTCATCGTAGCTGCCGCAATCCACCAAGGACTCCAGGGTCAGTCGCAGCAGCACACCTGATTGTGAATGCTGTCCCGCCTTCATGCCGGCGTGATAGCGCCCCGGTTTGGGTGTGGTGTAGTCGCTGATCCACGGGCCATAATCGGCATGAAGTTGATCTAGGTCGTAGTACCAATGCGGGCCAAGCGCGAGGGCATCGCCAATGAAGGCGCCCATCAAGGCGCCCGTGGCGCGATCCTCAAGGGAGAGTGCGGGCATCATGACTCCGTTCTGATCAGTGATGATTATTGTTGATCAGCAGAATACACAATTAATGGGGTTTGCTTTCTAGTTGGCTAGCCAACCAAGCTTCATAGCCCCCCTTGAGAGGCTTTACTGACAAATACCCAGCGTTGAGCAGAGTACGGGCTGCCTGCACCGCACCAGCATCCTCCGGACACGCGCACAAGGTCACGATTGGACGATCCTTTGGCCAGTCACCAACCGCATCATGCAGAAAATCATGTTCGGCCACTTTGGCGCCAACAATTGGTCCGGTCTCAGCGATCATCGCCGAACCACGCAGATCCAGGACGAGTGGCGGTGTGTCGCTGTCCAGCGCCGCCATCAATTCATCAGGCGTGATATGCGGTACGGCGCAGAATTTTCTGAAACGGTATTTCTGCCAGAGTTTCCAGCTCAGCCAAACGCCAAGCAACACGAGGATCAGCACCAGGGCTCGGCTAGCATGGCGGTCCAGCATGGCGACGGCTGACTGCACGGCATCTTGCAAGAACCAGCCCGCGCCGAGCGCGAGACCAGCCCATAAACCGGCCCCGATCCCTGCAGCCAGAAGGAAACCCAACTGGTTCATGCGCAATGCGCCGGCAATAGGAGGCGCCACGGTCGAAAAGCCAGGAATGAACTTGGCAACGACTAGGGACGAAACCCCCCAGCGGATAAAACGCGCTTCAGTTTGGCTGACACACGACGATGGATTGATCGAGAGCTTGCAGAGGCCAGCCAGCACTCGGTAGCCAAACGCTTTTCCAGACAAATACCAGATCCAGTCAGCAATCACAGAGGCGATGATGGCAGCTGCCAGCACCTTGCCGAGGCTACCCGAAGTTGTGGCCAGGCTGCCGGCCAGTAACAAAGTCGGGACGGCAGGGACCGGCAGTCCAATCTGCTGCAACAGTACGTTCAAGAAAACGACAGTAACTGCGTCGTCGCGAAGCGTCTGTGTGATCTGGGCAATGTCCACCGCGTTGTTCAGCGATGACCAGTGGTGGCTTTGGTAACCAGTGCTTGCATTTGCTCGGCGATCAGTTTGCTGAGCTTCTCGTCAATCAAATTACCCTCGGCATCAAAACCGCCTGCAAACGCATTTGCAAACACCTCAGGCTTATTCAGCGGCTGAAGATCAAGGAAGACGCAGACCTGACGCAAGTGATATTGCGCACGCGAAGTCCCCATACCGCCGCCGGCCCCCATGATGGCAACTGCTTTGCCGGCCAGCAAAGCATTGTTGTGCTCACGCGATGCCCAATCCAGAATGTTCTTCAGCGCAGGCGCCAGAGAGTAGTTGTATTCAGTACTGGCCAGTACCAGTGCATCGGCCTCGCCGATTTGTGTCAGGACTCGCTCAACTGCGGCAGGCTTTACCGAAATGTCCTGATTGTAGAAAGGGATGTCGGTCAGATCGGCAATTTCAAAACGGGTATCTGGTGGCAAGCTTTGCTGGGCAGCGCGCAACAGGCCACGATTGGTGGATGCCTGGCGCAGACTGCCAGCGATACCGAGTAATTTAATAGAGGCCAAAATATTCCCCTTCCTTAGTTTCCATGCACCTGCTCGATTCACGCTTTCGCGGGAATGACCGTTGTAACGCACAATTGGTTGCCTGCCACCTTAATAATAAGCAATGATTGCTTTTACTGAACATTTTTCTGCGACAAAGCCGGTACTAGAAAAGGCTTGCAGCATCAATTATCTAACGTGCGAAAGAGTTCGAGTGGCGGCAAACTGGTTGCGGTGTTAAGCGATCAGAAAACGATGCATCACGTAGGCATCCACGTAGCCCAATTTTTGGTGGCGAAAAACCCTGGGCAGTGTTCCAACAATAAAGCCCAGTATCTGCCAGAGAGCGACTTCGGCATCGCCAATGCTCAACGGCTGTGAGTGATGGGACTTGACCCAGAGCGATAACCCCTGCCAATCGATGTCCCGCCTGACGCGGGTTATTTTGCTCATGCCCAGTATTAGGTATCAGCTGTCCCGCCAGAATTTCAGCAGGTCTGCCTAAGGAAGTCTGCTTGAAAGACTCTAGCATCAGCTTCAGCACTCTCGAAAAGCGTTCATCGGTTCCGAAAAATGGTCAGTGATCGTGCCAAGAAAGCCGTGGCCATCGAAAAATATTAATATTCAATGCACACCTTCCACCCCCTCCTGAGAGTCGAAACACGCTTGGACCACAGCGTCGATTCGGTCGAATAACGCAACCGGTAGATGGCATTACGGTAGCTCGTTGGCTCTCGCATCCTGCGCCAATGACGCCCGGTTCGTGACAAAAAGCGTCGTTATAGAGTGATTTGACGGTCAATTTATTTGCCAATGCCGCTCAGACCGGGCATATTATGCGAAGCGATTGGCAATTACTGCTGTTGTTTGTCGGTTCAGTACCGTTTTGATGTGGTACTTTTCCTTGCAGTCTTGATATTCGCTTTATTCAGGGGCTGAGCCCCACAAATTAATTGGAGTTTCGAAATATGGCAACAGGTACAGTCAAGTGGTTTAATGATTCAAAAGGTTTTGGTTTCATTACGCCGGACCAAGGTGGTGAAGACCTTTTCGCACATTTTTCTGCGATTGCGTCCAGTGGTTTTAAAACCTTGGCCGAAGGCCAGAAGGTCAGCTTTGACGTAACGACTGGTCCTAAGGGACAACAGGCGAGCAACATCAAGCCAGTTTAATGTTAAAACCGGGATGAAGATCCCGGCTTGCGCGCTAGCCGAAGGCTTGACGTGTAGCTGACTTGACTAAAGGCTGCAGCCCACTTGGGGTAGCAGCCTTTTTTGTTGATAGCCAACCGATAGAGGATGTCTCCGCCCTTTAATCAGACGGCGACCACGATGGGAAAGCCGGCCCGCCAGCCATCATTCCACGGCGCGAAAGTCACGGTTAGCGCGGCACGCTCCTCGGCGCTCAGGCTGCGCCAAAGGAAGTCGCGTGGATTGCCCGGGTCGTCCGCGACATAGACCTGCGTCGTTAGTAACTCACGCCCGCCCAGCCTGACTTTGACGTGGATATGCGGCGTCCGGCCGGTGTAGGGCGCTGGCCGGATGGTGCGAAAACGGTAACGGCCGTCGGCTGCTACGGTGAACCGCCCAAAACCCTGAAATCTGCTGTCAGCCTTGGCGCCATCGCCGGGGTGGTGGTAGTGGCCGGCATGGTCGCATTGCCAGATTTCCACCTGCGCACCGCTCACCGGCCGGCCAGCAAGATCGCTGACCGTACCTTCGAGCCAGACGACTTGTCCTTCGGGATAATCCAGGGCGCCGTTGCGCAGCAGGTCATGGTCGGAATCCGCCGGAATGGCCACCGGGTAAAACGGGCCTTCGGTTTGAGGCGGCGTGGCGCGCAGCGCCGGGGCGGCCCGAGCGTGCCCACCCCAGCATATTGACGGCGCAACGATCACGGCCGCAGCGACAATCCGGCGGCGCAACTGCCCGTAGGGCGTCATTGAGAAAGGTGACATGGCAGAACTCCTTTGTAATTTCCAGTCACTTATTTCGAGATTAAAGGTGCAGCGAAGTTCCGGCGTTCATTCGGTTTCGCGGGTCGCTTTCCCGTTCCGCCCCAACTGCCAGCCCAGCAGCCCCCAGAGCACGGCAACCGGCGCCGCGGCCAACGCGATGGCGCCGGCGGTCATGCCGAGTGCGGCGAGGCCGGCGTAGATCCAGCCGTTGAGCAGGTCGCCGCCACGGTACACGGCGGCGTCGATGAAGGCCTTGGATTTGTAGCGCTGCTCGCGACTGAGGCGCGTGAATAGCACCTCGCGGGCTGGCTTGGCGAGGGCGTGGCGGCTGCTGTCGTAGAGCACGCGCACGATGAGCAGCGCATTCAGGGCGATGGCAGTCGACGCGCTGCCGAGCGTGATGAAGCCGAGTGCCGCCACTGCCGGCAGCACGGCGAGCGTCGCCCCGACGCCAATGCAACGCAGGATGCGCGCCGTGAGCAGTGCCTGTGTGATGATGGTGACGCTATTGACGGCCAGATCGACGCGCGCCAGAAAGGCTCGGCGCAGCGCCCGATCGGTGATCGCCTCGCCGACCAGATGGGCCTGCATGAAATAGAGGATGGTCGAGGCGAAAGTCATCAGCAGGATCCACAGCGCGATATTGCGCAGTGCCGACGAACGGAAAACCGGGCCGATGCCACTCCAGGCATTGCCGCCGATGCGCGCTTCCGGTTCGCGCTTGAGCGTCGCGGGCGTCTGCTCGGCACGGCGGTCGAGGGCGCGGGCGAGTTGCGAGGCGACTTCGAGCGGCAGCACGGCGAGCAGCAGGAGTAGGAAGACCGGGACGTGGGGCGCCAGCAGCGCGGTGCTGGCGGAGCCGAGGATGCCGCCGAGCGACGAGCCGACCGTGATGAAGCCGAACAGCCGTTTGCCCTGGTCGTCATCGAAAAGGTCAACCAGCAGTCCCCAGAAGACGGTGACGACAAATAGCGCAAAGACGCTGACCCAGACGTAAAAAACGCGGTCGATCCAGAGGCGCGCCGATTCGGGCAGCAGCACCAGGGCCAGATAGAAGAGGATCAGGTTGGCGGCGAAGAAGCGGTTGGCGAGCGGGATGAACACGCCGCGCCGCAGTCGGGCGACGGCGGCCGAATAGAGCGGCACCGCGAGCAGCATGACAATGAATACCGCCGTCCACAGCAGTTGCAGGTTGCCGCGATCGGTGGCGCCGATCTCGTCGCGCACCGGGCGCAACAGGTAGTAGGCAAACAGGATGCTGAAGCCGTAGGCGGTGGCGAGCAGCATCGGCAGTGTTTCGCCAGGACGTACCGGAACCACCCGGGCGAAAAGGGCGGCAAGCATCGCTCAGCCGCCCACGATATCGTCGAAGTAACTGGCGATGCGCTGTCGCATCGTCGCATCCGGCATTCTGCCGCGGGCGGCGCCGAGGTTGTCCTCGATATGGGCGACCTGCGTGCTGCCCGGAATGGCGCAGGTGACGGCTGGATGCGAGAGCACGTACTTGAGGAACAGTTGGGCCCATGAGCTGCAGTCGATTTCGACCGCCCAGATCGGCAGCGGCCGGTTGCCGACGGCGCGAAACTGCTCGCCGCGACCAAACGGCAGGTTGACCAGAACCGCCATGCCGCGGTCGGCGGCCAGCGGCAGCAAGCGATCTGCGGCACCCCGATTGCCGAGCGCGTAGTCAACCTGGATGAAGTCGAGGCGCTCGCGGCGCATGATCGCTTCCATCTCTGCGTACTGTCGGTCGCTCGAACTGGTGATGCCGATGTGGCCGAGCTTGCCCGCCGCCTGCTCCTCGCGCAGGACCGGCAGTACCGTGTCGACGCCGCGCAGATTGTGCAACTGGAGCAGATCGAGACGCTCCGTGCGCAGCGCTGCGCGAGATGCGGCAATGCTTTGGCGGCCGTCGGCGGCACTGTCACGGTCAACCTTCGTGGCGAGGAAAATTTGCTCGCGCAACCCGGTCTCGTCGAGGATGGCGCCGATAACGCGCTCGGAATCGCCGTAGGCGGGCGCCGTGTCGACCACTTTCCCGCCGAGACGGGCAAAGGCCGCCAGCGTCTCGTGCAAGCGGGCGACGTAGGCCGGGTCGCCTGAACGGAAACGATTGGTGCCGATGCCGACGAGCGGCAGGCGAATGCCGGTCGATGGCACCGGCCGGGTGAGCAATGCCGATTGCGCCTGCACGGAAGACGTCGGCAGAATTGTACTGGCGCCAAGGGCGAGTCCGGCCTTGAGGACTTCACGGCGCGAAATGCAAACGTTGATAGCCATGATCCTGCCCCCCTCAGTGTCCGGGATGCGGCGCCGGGCGTAGTTCCAGCGTAGTCAGTACGCTAATGAACAGCACTCTTGTCCGTAATGGGCGGCGCCATGGATGGTGTACAGAAGCCTTCATTGGGCGTACCTCATAAATTAAATAACTCAATGTGGCGACGCCAAAAGGCGGCGTCTGGAATGTGGCCGATTCCGGCACCGGCATTGTCGGCCATGTGCTCGGGTCGGCTGGTGCCGGGAATTGCGCAGGTCACTGCCGACTGACTGAGTACGAACTTGAGCAGCAACTGGGCCCAGCTTGCGGCACCGATTTCACCGGCCCAGGCTGGCAGCGGCCGGTCGCGCAAACGGCGGAGCAGGCCACCGCCGCCGAACGGGCGGTTGATCAGGACGGCCATGCCGCGCTCGGCAGCCAGCGGCAGGATGAGTCGTTCGGCTTCACGCTCGTCGAGCGAATAATTGATTTGCAGAAAATCGAAACGCTCGGCGCGCATCACGGCAGCCAGTTCGTCATAGGCGCTGGCGCTGTAATGAGTGATGCCGAAATAGCGGATGCGCCCCGCCGCCTTCCAGTCGCGCAGCGTCGCCAGGTGGATGCGCCAGTCCACTAGGTTATGCACCTGCATTAGGTCGAGGGGGTCGGCGTGCAACAAGCGTAAAGAGGCTTCCATTTGCCGCAGCCCTTCAGCCCGGCCGCGCGTCCACACCTTGCTGGCGACAAAGGCCTTGCCTCGGCTATTGCTGGCGGCGAGCAGTTCGCCAGTGGTGGCCTCGGCCCGGCCGTACATCGGCGAGCTGTCGATGACCGAACCGCCAGCGGCAAACAGCGCCTGCAGGACGCCGTGCAGCCGGCCGTATTCCGGCGAGCCGGGGGCCACGTCAAAGCCCTGATAGGTGCCCAGGCCGATCACCGGCAGCGCCTCGCCGCTGGCCGGAATCTTCCGCGTCTGCATCGCCGTGGCCGGCGCTGCCAATGACGATTCGCTACGCCCGCCCAGAATCAGCGCTGCAGCAGTAACCGTCGCCAGACGAAGAAAAGCCGCTCGTGTCATGGCAGGTTGCCGGGTCGACCACTCATTCATGCCATTCTCCTGAAAGCCCCAGCGCTCAATGGAAGTGCGGGTAGTTATGCCAGGACCATGGAACCCATCGTCAAGTTCCCATCCGCTTCAGGATGGCGGCGCCGCTGACGGAGGCCAACCCGCAGTATCTCGATCAAACAGCGCTGGCCGACATCCATGGGCAGCGTGCAGTTGATGAAGGAGTTCTTGTCCCTCCCCATTGAGCTGCACGCGTGCGGCAAACGTCTTGCAGCGTTGACGGAATCACCGACCATGCTTTGTGTCTAATTCCCACAGCTTGTTCCCGGTAGTCCGAATGTCACATGTTTGTAAAAGGAGACAAAGCAATGAGTACACAGATCAATCCAACCCAGCAACCGCCGATGCAGGCCGTACCACAAGAGGAACACCGCTGGCTGCAGCAACTCGTCGGCGAATGGACCTCCGAGGCTCAGATGGCAATAACGCCCAACCCTGCCGAGACATGCAAGGGCACTGAGAGCGTGCGAAGCCTGGGAGGCCTGTGGATTCTGGCGGAAGGGAAAGGTGAGATGCCTGACGGTGGCAGCGCGATTATGCTGATGACGCTTGGCTACGACCCAGCGAAGAATCGTTACGTTGGCACTTGGGTCGGCTCGATGATGTCGCACATGTGGCTGTACGAAGGTGAACTGGATTCGAGCAGAACAGTTTTGACACTCAACTCCGAAGGGCCTGACATGTCGCCCGGAGCGGCTCCCGGGAAACTGGCCAAGTACAAGGACGTCATTGAGATCAAAGCCGCCGACCACCGGATATTGACCTCCCATTGCTTAGGCGACGACGGCAAGTGGCAGGAATTCATGAGAGCCCACTACCGGCGCACAAAGTAGGGAATATTGGTGCTTATGCCTCAGTCTATTCCGAATACTGGAGGGCAATATGGCAGTGCAACTCAATCACCTCATCGTCATGGTGCGCGATCAGGAGAATTCGGCAAAATTCTTCACTGAGATTCTCGGGCTCCCTGTAGCCACGCGCTTCGGCCCGTTTCTCGTGGTGCAGACGGCAAACGGCGTGAGCCTCGACTTTGACGAAGCCGAGGGCGACGTCACGCCGATGCACTACGCCTTCCTGATCACCGATGCCGAGTTTGACGAGATTTTCGGCCGCATCCGAGAGCGGTGCGTCGATTACTGGGCAGACCCAGGCCAACGCCGACCGGGCGTGATCAACCGACACGATGGAGGCCGAGGTGTTTATTTCCGGGATCCGAATGGACATCTCTTGGAAATTATCACCCGGCCCTATGGTGGTGGCCAATCGTAGGCAGTTCAATTTTTTGTGTACGCGGGAGCGGTCATTGGAACGTCCATTGGCTCTAAAGCCTGCTGTAACGCCTATGCCTGCAGTTCTGACACTCTCGCCATTTGGATGCTTGACCATTTCGATCAGCAATAAGCTGGTTATGGAAAGAACAACACGGCGTTCATTATCTTCGGCTCTGAAACCACGCCTGCAAGTTTGCGCCATCCGGCAGGAGAAGCGCCCTCCCGCTTCGTGAACGATCGGGAAAATGCCGTCGCGTCCGAATAACCGAGCATGGCGGCGATCGCCGTTAAGCTTCGTTTGGTGTCGCGCAATAGTTGACGCACCATTTCGTAACAAGCGGCGGCCTGTAATTCTCGGAAGCTGGTGCCTGCCTCCTTAAGGCGACGATTCAGGGTGCGAGGATGCAGGGCCAAGTACGCGGCCAGCGGGTCGCGCGTGCAACGCTGCTGGCCGAGAAGCATGACCAGTACTTTATGGGCTTGTTCCCGAAAGCTGTGGTTCAAACAATTTCGCACCTCCTCGATTTTCCGCTGGATATGCTTCCGCAAGGCAGGAACTCAACGGCGCACATTATGTGCGGCATCATACAGACGCACAATGCGTGCGGCGCGCACAGTGTGACTGACGTTGGCCTCATCCAATACGGGGTAAATTGTGCAAACGTCACGGATAAATTGCCCCGGCGTGCGCTTTGCTCCGCTCCGGCTAATCGGGCGATTTCTACTGGAACCACCAATGCAATTCGCAAAACACGTCACGGCAACAGACGAGATTCAGCGCTCCTGGCAACTGACGCTCGCCCTGTGCGTTGTCGTGTTGGCGGCCATCATCGGCACCGCCGTGCTGGCAGAACGCAACCTCAAGCAAATGTCAGAAGCGCGCGACGGTGTCGCGCATGCTCGACTCACTGACAAGTCGTTGACGGATTTGATGAGCCATATGTTGAACGCCGAAACCGGTCAACGCGGATTTCTGCTTAGTGGGCGTGCCAGCTATCTGCAACCCTACTACGTTGCACTGACGGAAATACGCACGTCGCGTGCCGCACTGGCCGTTACCTTGAGTAACGAACCTTCCACCGCCTGGCAGCTGGATACACTAGACAAGACCATCGCGGCCAAGCTGCAAGAACTTGACCGTAGCATCAGCCTCAAGAACGAGGGACGCTCCCAAGAGGCAGAGGAACTGCTGCTGGCAGGAACCGGCAAGCAGGCGATGGATGCCGTACGCGAAGCCGTGGGGGTGCTTGCCGCCAGTGCAGATCGCCGCACGAAACAATGGGAAATTGAACAAACCCAGGAAACCCGTAACAATTATTGGACTCTTTTGATATCCCCTCGTTGTCGACCAGATGCGCCTTCAGCGTATCGACGTTGCCTTCCTTGTCTTTGCTCTCGGCTTGCAATAGAAGGATGGGGCGGATAGATGGATCATGCTTATGGGCATACACATCGCGGCCAACTACCTCCATGCACGCAACATCAACCGCGGGATCGCAAATTTGAAATCGATTGCAATGCTTTTGATGGATGGCTTAGGGCAATTGAGTGACTTTCGGCAACGAATCGAGCAGGCAATTGAATCCCACTACAGCCCCTGCCAAGACCCTACGAACGCTCGATACTCCCAACGCCAGATGTCGATCTGGCGCAAAAAGTATCGGCTACCTTGCATAACACGGTGGGTCGATGTACAGCCTGTGGCCGATGATCGATTTTCCGTACCGATTCCGTACAAAGCAAAAAGGCCAATCCGAGGATTGGCCTAAACGCTTGATTCTCTTCGCATTTATTGGTCGGAGTGACAGGATTCGAACTTGCGACCCCTGCGTCCCGAACGCAGTGCTCTACCAGGCTGAGCTACACTCCGACGTAAGAAAAAACCTAATGATTTCTCTCAACTGCAAAGAGCGTCAATTGTAGCAGAGCTTTT